>ERZ791620.661-NODE-661-length-16710-cov-2.097148_pt1 | contig 16710 bp, 22 predicted proteins | sample MGYA00509962_ERZ791620 | MGnify/ENA primary metagenome ERZ791620 (study PRJEB30046, sample SAMN00715162) | human gut metagenome | study: EMG produced TPA metagenomics assembly of the A metagenome-wide association study of gut microbiota in type 2...
ATATTTTAAGAAGCTGGGGTTATGAAATCCAGGTTGATGAGACTAAAGCAGATATTTCAGGCCGGAGCTTACAGGCTCCGGCAGTGAAAGACTGCAGATTTACACAGACATCTTTTGGAACAGTGGTACATGACCACAGTGGAAAATGGCTAGGGCAGTATGAATCAGAGGATGCAGCAGTTGAGATGATTCGGGAAATGGCACAGAAACAGGAGGATATTTTGGATGATATACAGCAGGTATAAGATAGGACAGAAACTTAGAGATATACGGATTGATAATGGCCTTACAATAGTTGAGCTGGCTGAAAGACTTGGAATAAGCGTATCTCATGTGAATCAGATTGAGAGAGGTTACAGGAATATGAGCCTTGACCTTCTTATGAGATATATAGATGAATTTGATGTGGATGCGAATAGTATTCTTATGTGTGCAGATAAAAAGACAAACTCAATAGATGATAAGTTGAGCAGCATGTCACAGGATAGTAAAAGGTATTTTTTAGGTGTATTTAATTACATGATTCAGACGAGAGAAGGGGAGATATCAGTATGAGCAGAGGCAGAAAAGAGATAAAGCCGGTTAGATGCATTGCTTATCTGTCAGTATTTGGGCATGACAGAGAAGTGACGACTTATGAGAAAAACCAGCTTAAGAAGATAAGAGAATACACACAGGCAAATAATATTGAGCTTATCAGAATATGCCACAAGGACATTCTGGGACAGGAAGCCGTGGATGCTCATTTTGCAAAAATTGCAAAGCTTATAGAAGAGGGCAAAGCAGAAGGTGTGATTGTGCTTGACATGAGAACAGTCAGTAAAGAGCTTATAAACGCATATAAAAAGGTAGGCATGGTAAAAGCAGCAGGTGGCAGAATATTTTCAGTGAGGGATGGCGAGCTCGGAATGAATCTGAGAAAGTTCGCATGAAAGGAGGAGAAATCATGGATAAAATTTTTAAATTAAACAAAGGTGACATTATATATGTAGATTTGGGGCATCATTCCGACAGCTCAGTCCAGTCAGGAAAGCGTCCATGTGTGGTGGTGAGTTGTGATACGGACAATAATATCAATGGCAATCCGATTGTAAATGTGTGTCCGTGTACCACAAAGTATGAGAAGAAAAAGCGACGGACACATGTTTTGCTACGTGAAGATGACGTTGAGGGATATCTGATGAAAGCATCGCTGATTCTTGTGGAGCAGCTTGTACCGGTTGACAAGAAAATGATTGTTGGGAAAACCAGAAGAATTATCAGCAGGGATGTAATGGACAGGATTGATAAGGCAATACAGTATAGGTTTGCTCTGATTTAATGGTAGTCAGAATTTATGTCTTTATTGACCAGAGTATCAGCGTGCTAAGAGAACACGTGAAAATATGATATGTTTACAGAAAGTGAGTGCTTTATATGAAAGAGGCAGTAATAAATGAGAATATCACAACAGATGCTGCAATAGCTGAGAAAAGGTGTTATACGATTAAGGAAATACAGTCGATGCTTGGGATAAGCAGGCCAACAGCATATGCTCTGTTGCAGAAAAGAGAGTTCAGGTGGTTTATGATTGGGAATAAATATCGTATTTCAAAAAACAGCTTTGATGACTGGCTGGATAAGCAGGAGCCGGATTAATGGAATTAACATAATCAGCCGCATAATTATGAATCAGGAGGCATGTTTGGTTTGGATAATGAAAGAAAGACAATGTCAGTTCCTCAGATGAGGAAGCTGCTGGGACTTAAGAAAACAGCAAGCTACTGGCTGGTACATCAGCATTATTTTAAAACAGAGATTGTTGACGGCATCATGCGTGTGGACTGTGACAGTTTTGAAAAGTGGTATGCGAATCAGACCAAGCATAAAAAGGTGACAGGAGAAGCTCCGGGAAAAGAACTTATGCAGTCGTCATATTCATTTCAGGATGTTGCAAATATGCTTGGAGAGCATAACAGCACGATATATACTGTGTGGAATAAATTGCAGCTTCCGACAGTTACGGTTGATTATGTAAAACGGATACCAAAGGGTGTATTTGATGATTGGTATGCAAGTCAGGACATTTCGTTTTCGCGACCGGCTACCATTGAGGAAACCGAGAAAAAATTCATCCTGTTTAAGGAGGCGGCCGGGAAACTGGGGATGAGCGGTGATGAGCTTCTTGCTGTAGTAAGATATCAAAAACTGGGTGAAAAACTTGACATGCGCATGTTTAATAACAAAAGGTACATTTCCAGAACAGGCTTTGCGGCTATTAGAGCAATGCAGAAGGATGATGAAGCAACTGAAGAAAATATCTCATTATGCATAAAGCGCTATATATCAAAGAAAGAGGCTGCACAAATAGCCAAAGTCTCTAAAAGCACAATTACAAAATGGGCATTAAATGGTTTCTTTCCGTGCGAGGCGGCAGGATATGTGATGAGAATTGAAAAGGAACCATTTCTCAAATGGCTCAAAAATAGAGAAGGGAGAGAGTGAGCAATGGCATTTATCAGAGAGCGCGGTGGCAAATTTCATGTAGTTTATAAAATCAAGGATGAGAAAGGCAAGGTTCATCAGAAATCAGAAACCTTTGCGAAGAGAAAGGATGCAGAGCGCCGCCAGCATGAAGTGGAGTATCAGATAGACAACGGAATCTTTAAAGTGGCTAAGTGCGTTACCGTTGAGGATTTGCTTAATGAATACGTTAAGCTTTACGGAAAAGAAAAGTGGGCAGTTACAACATACAGCGCTAACATGGGACTCATTAATAATTACATTTTACCGGTTATCGGAAAAACAGACGTAAGTTCCGTGAATAATCATTTTGTGGAGAAATTCTATAGAACTTTGAGCAATATGCCAGCGGTTGATGGCGCAAACAACAAAAAAAGCAAGGGAAATGTTTCTCCAAACACAATCTTTGAAATACATAAGATTCTCAGAAGCTGTTTTCGTCAAGCTGTAAAATGGGGAATCATGGAAAAAAATCCGGCAATAGATGCAACTCTTCCGAAACGTAATAAGAAAAAACGTGAAATATGGACAGCAGAGATGCTGATGCAGGCAATAGAAGCATGTGATGAGAAATGGCTTGAGGCAGCATTTCATCTGGCATTCACAGCAACACTTCGTATTGGCGATGATGATGATAAAATAAGACTAAATCAACGGAAACCCAGTAAATACAAGGGGTTGAGTCGATTTGGTCCTGAAAAAAACTTGCAACGAATCAACAAATTTATGAAGGAAAGGCCTACCTTTTATAAAAAACTTATTCAGATGAAAGAAAATTTCCGCTTTTATCTGAGATGCTTTTACTGTATCACGAAAGTGGTGATATTACAATTTAATAGCGAAAAACAGGACCGAATTAGCTCGTAATGGATGAAAATCTGTTTAGCTGATTCGGTCATTTTTATTGATTGAAAGGTGATGAAAAAATGGCTAGAATTATTTCTATTGTAAACCAAAAAGGGGGAACGGGAAAATCCGCATGTACAGCTAATTTAGCAGTAGGATTGGCACAAAAGAATATGAAAGTGTTGATTGTAGATGCAGATCCACAGTCTGATGTATCCGCAGGATTTGGATATCGTGATTGTGATGAAAGTAATGAAACACTTACAGCTCTTATGGATACAGTAATGAAAGATGAAGATATTCCTTCAGACTGTTATATCAGGCATCAGGCAGAAGGAATAGACATTATCTGTTCTAACATTGGACTGGCAGGTACGGAAGTACAGTTGGTAAATGCAATGAGCAGGGAATATGTATTGAAACAGATTTTATATGGTATCAAGGATCAATATGATGCAATTATCATTGATTGTATGCCATCATTGGGAATGATCACAATCAATGCACTGGCTGCATCAGATGAAGTACTAATTCCGGTTGAAGCGTCTTACCTGCCAATCAAAGGATTGCAGCAGTTATTAAAAACGATCGGTAAGGTCCGTAAGCAAATCAATCCGAAGCTGCAAGTCGGTGGAATTCTGTTTACGATGGTGGATGCTCATACGAATGATGCCAGGAATAATATGGAACTTCTCAGAAATGTATATGGAGGTCAAATTCATATCTTCGATAATTATATTCCATTTTCTGTAAGAATGAAGGAAGCAGTCAGAGAAGGACAGAGTATTTTCTCTTATGATCCGAAAGGCAAAGCTACAGAAGCTTATCGGAGAGTGACGGAGGAGGTGCTGAAAGATGCCATCTAAAAAAAGAGCAACTCCCGTTTCCTTACAGCCGCTTGATGCATTGTTTGGAACAAACGAAGAGACAACCAATGGAATTAGTGAGATAGCAATAGGAAGTCTTCATCCATTTACGAATCACCCGTTTCAAGTAAGAGATGATAAGAAAATGGAAGAATTAGCGGAAAGTATTACACAATATGGCGTGTTGGTTCCTGGTATTGTGCGGTTGAGAGAATCCGGTGGTTATGAGCTGGTAGCTGGTCATCGGCGAAAACGAGCATGTGAACTTTCTGGACTAGAGAAAATGCCGGTTATCATCAAAGATCTTACAGATGATGAAGCGACGGTGATTATGGTAGATTCCAACATTCAACGAGAAGAGCTGCTGATCAGCGAAAAGGCATTTGCTTATAAAATGAAATATGAGGCGTTAAAGCGTCAGGGAAAACGATCTGATTTAACTTCTTGCCAAGTTGGCAAGAAGTTGGCGGCAGAAGAAGTCAGTCAGAATACAGGAGATAGTTCCAGACAGATTCTTCGATATATTCATCTGACAGAGTTAGTAGCAGAGCTATTAGAATTGGCAGACGAGAAGAAGCTTCCCTTTAACACAGCTGTTGAACTTTCTTATTTGAGAACTGAAGAGCAGCAGATATTATTTCAGTATATGAGTAATCACAATATGGTACCGTCCTTGAAGCAGGCAAAGGAATTGAAACAGATTTCAAAAGAGCGGATGTTGACGTATTCGGAGATTGATCAGATTTGCATGAATGAAAGTACTGAAAAAGTTCAGGTGCAGATTCCGGCGAAGAAATTGAAACAATATTTTCCAGAGACATATACAAAGACTCAGATGGAAGAAATTATATTTATGCTTCTGGCATCGTGGGCAGAAAGAGAGGGTAAAGAATGAGCAATGAAGATATGGCAAGTAGAATACAAGTCTATCTGAAAAAGATAGAAAAGATACGTGTTAAACGGATGAAAAGAGAGAAGTTTAAACATTTGTTGAAAACATTAGGATTATCAGCAGGAAGGAAGTGAAAGTATGGCTTTAAAAATTGTACGAAGATATGATGCGAACGGAAGGGAGCTCACGGAGAAAGATCTGGAAACCTTTCGATTGGATTCTCCTGTGGTTAGAGAAATATTGGCAAACCTTAATCGGGAGGTGGCGGAAGGAATCAGACAGAGGGAGAAAAAAAGATGACGATTGAAGATGTAATTAAAAAATCAATTCTGCCACTGGCATTTATGGTATTCTGGTTTTGGATGACAAAAACAATTATGAAAGTCAGTGGGCAGACGGATTGGTTCTGGTGGGTATTTATTGCCGGACTTCCATTTGGAATACATAAAATGCGGTTGATTCTAATTCCGAGAGGAATGGATACCACAGCAACACTTGGGATGGCTGCATTAAGTGTCATTATTGGAGCATTGATTGGAAGCATCATGATTCCAGTGTATGTGATCAGAGCGATATACGTGTTTATACGGTATGTCATTGGAAAATAGAATATTAGATTGATAAGAGGCAGGCTTGCGAAAATAAAAATCGTAAGTCTGCCTCTTTTTTTGTGCTTAAAAACAGGCAATTCAGGGGAATTCCCTTTTGCAAATATATATATTCTTGGAGGATTTTTAAGATGAGAGAGCGAATTGAAAGTAAGCATGTAACAAAGGAAATCAAAAGTCAGATGCCAGTGATTCCGGTGGCAATTGTTAAAGAAAGAGGCTGTACGTTCTGCCCATATTATCTGGGCAATTATGAGAAACAGCCACGCTGTATGATGAAAACCTGTGCCTGGGATGATGAAAATGAACGTTTCCATCCAGTTCTTCGTGAACTGATCCCATTTTACAAAGAGAAGATGGAAAAAGCAGAAGAAAAGTTCCTGGCAATGAAAAAGATTTACACAACACTGTTAGGAATGTTTGCCGATGAAATGAAGCAAGAAGAGTTGGAAAAAGATGAATGTTACGGATGTGCCTATGGAAAATGTGGACCATGTATCGGTATCTGTTACAAATCAATGAAAGCATAGGAGGGGTAAGCCAATGAATACAATAGTTATTTCCGGGCGATTAGTAAGAAATCCCGGATACAACGAAGTGGAGAATGAAAAAGGACTTCATAAGATTGCCAAGTTTGTTCTGGCAGTCAGAAGAAATTATTCCGATGAAGTCAGTTTCATTCCGGTAAAGGCTTTTGCAAAGAAAGCAGAATTTGCCAGAGATTATCTGATGCAGGGAACGAAGGTCATGGTGGAAGGCGAGATTGTCACAGGTAATTATGAAGATAAGGATACCGGGAAAAAGATCTATACCACCGAAGTGTATGCAAACCGGATTGAATTCGCAGGTGCAAAAATGGTTGACAGACCACCGTTTCCAGAAGATGCGGAAGGGTTCTTAGAGATCCCAGAGGGTATGGAAGAAGAAATGCCGTTTAGATAGAGGAGGATAAAAGATGGTTTCAGTAGATCAGGCGTATATGGTAGGGCATATGAAAAATGCCGATGGAAGTATCAACAACAAAAATGTAGTGCTGTCAGCAGCATGTGAAGCAGCGGAACTGTTCCAGTGCATGATGGCAGTAAATCAGAAACTGGAGGATTGGCAGAGATTTAATCACACCTTGGAGATGCATCTTAGAAGTGTGGAATGTGAGAAAATCCATGACATCTGTCAGGCAGTATACGGAATGAAACATCCGTCCAATGAACTGGAAGGATTGTATCTGGCAAGAGAGGATGAACAGATATGCCTGCTGTACTATCAGGTGTTTGTAGGGATGCTGGAAATCAATATTAATTCAGCCGAAGTGCTGTACAAACAGAAGGAGGAAACAATCAATGAGTAAGATGGAGTATATGCCGGTAGATTGTCTGCAGGTGCCAAAGGTGCTGTTTCAGATGGAAAAATACAAAAATCTGTCAAATACAGCAAAGATTCTATACAGCTTATTTCTGGATCGTTTGAAATTTGCGGTGCAAAATGGCTGGGTAGATCATAACGGGAATCTGTTTGTTATCTATCCCAAAAGTGAAATAAAGAAAGACCTGAATACGACTCGGTATGGAGTAGATCAGGCAGTACAGGAACTGGTTCAGGTTGGTAAACTGGTGCGTATCATTCCAAACAATGGAAAGGCGAACCACTTTTATATCAATGGTATTTATGAAAATGAGATGGAGGAAGAATCAATGATGACATTAGATACTATCATGGAAAATATGCCGCTGGCTGAAAGAGAAATTATTATGGATAAGATGGTGAAAGCATCCAGAGATATTTTTGAAACTATTGCGGATATGGGATATATTGATCAATATGAAACGTCTTTAACTGCAATGGAAAAGCGAGGATACCAGGATGAGCTTGGAGAGATGGATATTGATCAAATTGAGGCTGATGGATATGAGTTTGGTATGGATCTTGCATTTGGAATTCTGGAGGAAAATGAAAATAATCCTGCTCGTGTGTTAGATATCCAGAAATATGTGAACAGACAGTATGAAAGCTGTTCAAAAAAGAAGTTTATGAAGGTCCTGGAAACCCTTGCTCATGCGATGGGGAATGATGAAGGCTTTATTGGTGATATGTATGCTTGTAACAAGAAGGCCAGAAATTATTATTTGGACGAAATGATTCAATCATTCAATTTTGTATTTGATGAGATGTGCCATGGTACAGGCAGTGCAGCAAATTGTGATTTTGATGTAGAAGAGTAGGAAAATATTATGGCAGATTTTGAATATTTCAGAGCAGAAGAATCTGACCAGTTTTCTTTTTTTCGGATACCAAAAGCTCTGTTCACAGAAAAAGAGTTTGCAAGCCTGTCCACAGACGCAAAGCTCCTTTATGGAATTCTGCTTGATCGAATCAGCCTGTCCAAGAAAAATGGCTGGATTGACAGTGAGGGTTATGTCTATATCATTTACACGATCGCAGAATTGCAGGAGCTGTTGCGAATGTCGCATACGACAGTGACAAAGCTTCTATATGAGCTGGATAGTGTGCATGGGATTGGATTGATCGAGCGGTATCGGCAGGGGAATAATCGTCCCTCTGTCATATATGTAAAAAATTTTGTAAAACGGAGTAGAGGAAAGCCAGTAAGATACTTTGTTTCTGGAATGCCAGAAACTGGAAATCCAGACTGCAAAGAATTGGAAATCCGGATTGCAAGAAACTGGAAGTCCGGAACGCAAAAAAATAGAAGTCCGGACTGCAAGAATCTGGATGGAAGTAATACTAAGATAAATAAGACTGAAAAGAATCATACTGATAAGAGTAAGGGCAATACACCCGCTTTGGAAGAAAAATTCAGTCAATATGGTAGATTTAAAAATGTTGTTCTGTCGGAAGCTGAACTGCAGGAGTTGATGACGCTATTTCCATGGGATTACCAGAAACGGATTGATCATCTTTCTGTTTATATGAAATCCAGTGGAAAAGAGTATCAAAACCATTTTGCAACAATCTGTCTTTGGGCAGAAAGGGATGGAACCAGGATAGGAATGGATAAATATGAATTTCAGGAAGGAGAAAGCCTGTGATGGAAAACAAAGTAACAGCAGATTATCTGGACGAAGAGGGATGTCTTCATTGTGGCACCTGTGGAAAAAGAAAACAGATGAAAGTCAGTCTGATGGGTTTTGAGCATGTAGTGTCCTGTTTGTGCGAATGCGAGGTAAAAGCCAGGCAGGAACTGGATGAGAAGATGCAGCGGGAAGAAGAACAGCGGCAGCTTTATCAGAGAAAATCCGTCGGACTTCGGGAAAGAAGATTCTGGGAATGGAAATTTGAAAATGACAATGGAAGCAACCAGAAGATACTAATCGCCAGGCAGTATGTAGAAAACTGGACAGATATGAAGAGAAAAAATGTAGGATTGCTTTTGATGGGACCGGTTGGAACCGGGAAGAGCTTTTTTGCAGGCTGTATTGCAAATGCACTTTTGGAACAGGGAGAACGTGTCATGATGACAAACTTTTCCAGGATTTTAAATGAAATGACCAGCTATCAGGCAGATAAGAACCAGATTATACAAAATCTTGTGGATTATCCGCTGCTGATTATTGATGACTTGGGAATAGAACGAAATTCCGAGTTTGCTTTGGAGCAGGTCTATAATGTGATAGACAGCCGTTATTGTAAAATGCTTCCGCTGATCGTAACAACGAATCTGGGACTGAATGAAATGAAATCCACAGACTTGGATACTGCCCATCAGCGTATTTACAGTAGAATACTTGAAATGTGTGTTCCCATCTATTGTGGTGGAGAAGATAAGAGAAAAGAAGAAGGGACAGAAAAACTCGTACAGGTGCAGAACCTGATTACCGGTTAATCTGTCTTTTTTCATTAAAGGGGGTGGTTGCCATGATTACAGATCTGGACAGCAGTTGAATCGCTGAAAGGAGGGAAAAGTCATGCAGGAAGAGGTAACTCAGAAAACGGTCACGTTCTGTATTCGGGCTACTAAGATTACGGCAGACCTGTTGAAAAAGGTTCTTGTTGCGTATCTGCGTCATCAGAGGCAGAAATCAGTAGAGAAGAAAGCACAGAAAAATCAGCCGAAACAGGGAAAGGTCACGGTAAAAGAGCTGGCAAAACAGAATGCCGGGATGGTCAATATCGAGATCACAAATAAGAATATCAAGTCCTTTGAACGCTATGCCAGAAAATACGGGATCAATTATGCTCTGAAAAAAGACAAGAGCAAAGAGCCGCCGGTTTATCTGGTATTTTTCAAGGGACGTGATCAGGATGCCCTCAATGCTGCTTTCCGTGAGTTTTCCCAGAAACAGATTCAAAAAGCGAATAAGCCTTCTATTCATAAGCGTCTTGCAGCTTACCGGGCAATGATGCCAAAGAAGACGAAGGACAAAGTAAAGAACCGACATCAGGAACAGAGCCGATGAAGAAACAAAACGGCAATAAACTGATGCAGAAGTGGAAGAATAAGGCTGGGGTCAGGCTGTCCGCCCTGGATAAAAAGAAACTGGTTCTTACCAATCTTCCCTATGTTCTGACCGCTTTTTATGCGGACCGGGCATCCTGCTTATACAGAAGCAGTCCCGGAGAAGATATAGGGAACAAACTGTTATATGCGATGGAACATGCAGATCGGATCTTTACAGGGATTCTGTTGAGTTTTGACCTTAGAGATCTATTGGTTGGAGTTACTGTCGCAGTTATTTTAAAACTATTGGTTTGGCAGAAACAGTCAGATGCAAAGAAACTTCGGAAGGGAATCGAGTATGGTTCAGCCAGATGGGGAACTGCAGAGGATATAAAGCCTTATATGTCAGAGGATCCCTGGATGAATATTCCGTTGACAGCAACAGAAGCACTGACCATGGAGAGCAGACCAAAGCAGCCGAAGTATGCGAGAAATAAAAATATCGTGGTCATCGGTGGCAGTGGTTCCGGAAAGACACGATTTTTTGTAAAGCCGTCGGTCATGCAGATGAACTGTTCCATGGTCATTACAGATCCAAAGGGCACTCTCATTGAGGAGTGCGGGAAGATGTTAGCAAAGGGACCGCCTAAGAAAGATAAGAATGGAAATATCATGAAAGATAAATCCGGAAAAGTAGTTCATGAGCCATATGTGATTAAGGTTCTGAATACCATCAATTTTTCCAAATCGCTTCATTACAATCCATTTGCTTATATACGGTCTGAAAAAGATATCCTGAAGCTGGTGACAACAATCATTGTGAATACCAAAGGCGAAGGGGAAAAAGCTTCCGAAGATTTTTGGGTGAAAGCAGAGAAATTGCTGTACACAGCACTGATTGCAGTTATCTGGTATGAAGGGGATGAAGAGGAAAAGAATCTGAATACCCTTCTGGATCTTTTGAATGAAAGCGAAACGCGTGAAGAGGATGAAACTTACCAGAATCCTGTGGATATGATGTTCCAGGAACTGGAAGAAAGAGATCCGCAGCACTTTGCGGTCAGACAGTATAAAAAATACAAAATGGCGGCTGGAAAGACAGCGAAAAGTATTTTGATATCCTGTGGAGCCAGACTTGCCCCATTTGATATCGCAGAACTTCGTGAGATCATGTCTTACGATGAAATGGAACTGGATAAGATCGGAGACAGGAAAACAGCCTTGTTCTTGATTATGTCCGACACAGATACAACCTTTAACTTTGTGATTGCCATGTTACAGTCACAGCTTTTCAATCTGCTTTGCGATAAGGCAGATGATGAATATGGTGGAAGACTTCCGGTGCATGTGCGTGTCATCGCTGATGAGTTTGCCAACATCGGACAGATTCCTCAGTTTGACAAGCTGATTGCAACCATACGAAGCAGGGAAATCTCTGCTTCTATTATTTTGCAGTCCCAGAGTCAGTTAAAGGCAATGTATAAGGATAGTGCAGATACCATTCTGGGCAACTGTGATACTACACTTTTTCTTGGTGGCAAAGAGAAAACCACCTTAAAGGAAATGAGTGAGCTTCTGGGGAAGGAAACCATTGACCTGTATAACACTTCGGAGACGAGGAGTAATCAGAAGTCCTTTGGATTGAATTACCAGAAAACAGGCAAACAGCTGATGACGGAAGATGAGATTGCAGTCATGGATGGAGGAAAATGTATCCTGCAGATCCGTGGTGCCAGACCATTTTTCTCGGATAAATATGATATCACGAAACACAAAAACTATCGGCTTCTTGCAGATGAAAACGAGAAGAACCGGTACAAAGTAGAGAAAGAGTTAAATCCGCAGTACACACCGAAACCCGAAGAAGAGGTGGAAGTGATTCATGTAGAACTGTCGGAGTAACCTTGGGAATGAACGAAAAATAATGAGGAAAGGAATAACTGACATTAGGTGCGCCGGCTTTTTAGTCGGTGTTTTTTCATTCCCGTAAACACCTGAAAGAAGTCAGTTTTGGTTTATGAATATATGGCATTTTTTAGCAGTGCAATTACAACTTTAAAAACTCTTGTAGTCGCAATCGGCGCAGGTCTTGGTGTGTGGGGTGTCGTAAACCTTCTGGAAGGATATGGAAATGACAATCCCGGCGCTAAGAGCCAGGGCATCAAACAGCTGATGGCTGGTGCCGGAATCATGCTGCTGGGAACTACCCTGATTCCACAGCTGGCAACATTGTTCTCTTAAGAGGAGTGGTAGATGAACACCATCATTGAGAGAATTACGGAAGCGATAAAGGATATCCTGATCGGACTTATCAAGTCATGTTTGGATAACATGTTCACGTCTGTCAATGAGCAGGTGGGAACCATAGCCGGGCAGGTGGGACAGACACCGCAGGGGTGGAATGCAGGGATTTTTAATCTGATTCAGAATATATCCCAAACGGTGATCGTCCCCATTGCGGGACTGATCATCACCTTTGTCCTGTGCTATGAATTGATCACGATGGTAACACAAAAAAACAATTTCCATGAATTTGAGACTTATAACATTTTCCTCTGGATCTTCAAAGCGTATGTAGCCATTTATCTGGTGACAAATACGTTCAATATCACGATGGCGGTCTTTGACGTTGGCCAACATGTGGTCAATAATGCCGCCGGGGTGATATCAGGAAACACTGCGGTGGATGCAACAGAAGCAATTACACGAATTGTGGATGCCCTGGAGGATATGGAGTTAGGGGATTTGTTCCTGCTATCCATGGAAACGCTGCTGATCAGTATTACCATGCGGATTCTGTCAATCATCATAACCGTTATTTTGTACGGAAGAATGATAGAAATTTACCTTTATACTTCCATAGCACCAATTCCGTTTGCCACCATGACCAATAAGGAATGGGGCAATATCGGAAACAACTATTTAAAAGGCTTGTTCGCACTGGCATTTCAGGGATTCTTCATGATGGTCTGTGTGGGAATTTATGCAGTTTTAGTAAATGCAATGACCATATCCAGTGACCTTCATGCAGCAATGTTTTCAGTAGCGGCTTATACCGTGATTCTTGCATTTTCATTATTCAAGACCGGAAGCCTTAGCAAATCGATATTCAATGCCCACTAACGGGCAGGAAAGGAGCGCATACCATGGCGTATGTACCAGTACCAAAAGACCTTACCAAGGTCAAAACAAAAGTAGCATTAAATCTGACAAAGCGGCAGCTGATTTTCTTTTCACTTGCCGCAGTTGTGGGAATTCCGTTTTATCTGTTCATGAGAAAACCAATCGGTTCCAGTATTGCTGCCATTTTGATGGTAACGATCATGCTTCCGTTTTTCTTCATGGCAATGTATGAAAAAGACGGACTTCCCTTTGAAAAAGTGGTGGCAAATATTATTCGACAGAAGTTTATCTGTCCGGCAGTAAGACCATATAAGACAGAAAATTTTTATCAGGAGATTTCCACCCTTGTAAAAAAGGAGGGTGTGCCGGATGGCAAAAAAGACAAAGCAGGAGACTCAGCAGGAGCGTCTGTCCCTGGCGGAAAAAAGAAACCGTCAGGAAAGAAGAAACAAAAAAAGCAGAAAAGAAAGAGAACAGGAAAAGCGTAAGAAGAAACAGGAACGGGACCGCAGGAAACAGAAAAGCATTCCTACAACTGCACAGCAGAGTATTCCGTATATTCGGATGTTGCAGGATGGTATCTGCCAGGTGACAAAGACCTTTTTCTCCAAGACGATTCAGTTTTACGACATCAATTATCAGCTTGCTTTAAACGAGGATAAGACCACGATATTTGAGAATTACTGTGATTTCTTAAATTACTTTGATTCTTCCATTAGTGTGCAGCTGTCCTTCATCAATCAGCAGGTGGATGTGGCAGAATTTGAAAAAAGCATTGATATTCCGGATCAGACGGATGACTTTAATGCCATTCGTGAAGAGTACCGTACTATGCTGAAAAATCAGCTTTCCAAGGGAAATAATGGTCTGGTAAAGACGAAGTATATCACTTTTGGAATCGAAGCAGAAAGTCTGAAGGTAGCAAGACCAAGACTTGAAAGAATCGAAACAGATATCTTAAACAACTTTAAGGTTCTGGGAGCACAGGCACATTCCTTGAATGGACTGGAAAGGCTTGAGATTCTGTATCATGTGTTCAACCAGGATCGGATCGAACCATTTAAGTTCCAGTATAAGATGCTGCCGGAAACCGGATTAAAAACCAAAGATTTTATTGCACCGACTTCCTTTAACTTTTCCAAGAATCAGACATTTTTGATGGGAAGAACGATGGGAAGTGTAAGTTACCTGCAGATTCTTGCACCGGAGCTGACAGACCGGATGCTTGCAGATTTCCTGGATGTGGATGACAGCATCAATGTCAACATTCATATCCAGTCCATTGACCAGAGTTCTGCGATTAAGATGATCAAGAGCAAGATTTCAGATCTGGATAAGATGAAGATTGAAGAGCAGAAGCGGGCAGTACGTTCCGGTTATGATATGGACGTGCTTCCATCGGACCTTGTGACTTATGGAGAAGAGGCGAAGAACCTGTTGGAAGATCTGCAGTCCAGAAATGAGCGAATGTTCCTTGTGACGGTTCTGGTTATGAATACCGCAAAGAAGCGGCAGAAGCTGGAGAATAATATTTTCCAGGTACAGGGAATCGCACAGAAATATAACTGTTCCTTAAAACAGCTGGATTATCAGCAGGAAGCAGCACTCATGTCCTGCATTCCGCTTGGAGTCAATCGAATTGAAATTCAGAGAGGGCTTACCACATCATCAACCGCAATCTTTGTGCCATTTACGACACAGGAACTGTTTCAGGAAGGGGAAGCTCTTTATTATGGATTGAATGCGTTATCCAATAACATGATCATGGTTGATCGGAAACGCCTGAAGAACCCAAATGGACTGATTCTTGGTACACCAGGTTCTGGTAAGTCATTTTCAGCAAAGAGGGAAATTACGAACTGTTTTCTGATTACGGAAGACGATATCATTGTCTGCGATCCAGAAGCCGAGTATTCGGCACTTGTGCAGGCGCTGCATGGACAGGTGGTTCGGGTTTCACCGGTATCTGACCAGTATATCAATCCGATGGATCTGAACCTGAATTATTCCGAGGAAGACAATCCGCTGTCATTAAAAGCAGATTTTATTTTATCTCTGTGTGAGTTGATTGTTGGCGGAAAGAATGGACTGGAGCCGGTAGAAAAAACGATTATTGACCGTTGTGTTCGGTTAGTATATCAGGAATACCTTGCCGATCCAATACCGGAGAAGATGCCAATCCTGGAGGACTTATACAACCTTCTGAGAAAACAGGAAGAGCCAGAAGCACAGCGACTGGCCACTTCATTGGAAATCTATGTTACAGGTTCTTTGAATGTATTTAACCATCAGACGAACGTGGATATCAATAACCGTATTGTCTGCTTTGACATCAAAGAACTTGGCAAACAGCTGAAAAAGATTGGGATGCTCGTAATCCAGGATCAGGTCTGGAACAGGGTAACGATGAACCGTTCTGCCCATAAGTCCACCAGATACTATGTGGATGAGTTCCATCTTCTTTTGAAGGAAGAGCAGACTGCAGCTTATAGTGTGGAAATCTGGAAGAGATTTCGTAAATGGGGTGGTATTCCAACTGGTATCACCCAGAATATTAAGGATTTGTTGTCTTCCAGGGAGATAGAGAATATATTTGAAAATTCAGATTTTATTTATATGCTGAACCAGGCTTCCGGAGACAGGCAGATTCTTGCAAAACAGCTGAATATCTCACCAACCCAGCTGTCCTATGTAACCAACAGTAATGAGGGGGAAGGACTTTTGTTCTATGGAAATGTCATTATCCCATTTGTAGACAGATTCCCGAAGAATTCCCTCTATAAAATCATGACAACCCGCTTGGAGGAAACTTCCGAAGCAGGTTAAATCAAAGGAGAAGACAATGTTACGAGCAATTTCATATGTATTAACTTTTAGTGGCGGTGCTGTATTTGGCATCGCTTTTCTCTGTTTATTACAGGCAGGGAAAGGGTATCCGAAGAAGGAGGAGTAATCAGTGGCAGAACAGAGAATGAAAGTCAGGGATAAGAAGGTCCAGAAGATGACCAAAGATGGTCTGGTGGAAGAAAACCTGACGGATAAATCTTCTGTTCGTGTCAGTAACCGTGCCAGTGATGTGCAGATGGGAATAAAACAGGGGGAAAAAGCAGAAAACCTTGTGGATAAGTCTCCCCGCCAGTCTAAGCGGAGTGGGAAAAATATCCGTCCCTCTGTGCAAAAATCCAGGGATGCACCGGAACTGATGCGAACGGAGAACCAAAGTGAGGATTTTGGACAAAATAGAAAGCAACAAAACCGGAAAAGAATCCGTGCTGAGAACAGAAAAGAATCAAGATTTGCGGAAAAATCCGAAGCCAGCCAGTCAGGGAGACTGAAAGAAAAACGTGCGGATCTTTCAGAAAACAGAGGAGACAGCCGGAGTAAGAAGAATGGTGGAAGTAAGAAACCAAAGCAGAAACAGCGTCTGAAATTTGCTTATGAAGAGACTGGTGCTTCTGTGAAAAATGACAAAGATAT
>ERZ791620.669-NODE-669-length-16616-cov-2.038222_pt1 | contig 16616 bp, 19 predicted proteins | sample MGYA00509962_ERZ791620 | MGnify/ENA primary metagenome ERZ791620 (study PRJEB30046, sample SAMN00715162) | human gut metagenome | study: EMG produced TPA metagenomics assembly of the A metagenome-wide association study of gut microbiota in type 2...
TGACTCCGCTGGAATATCGCGAGAAATAAATCTTTGTTTGCTTAAAATTGGGCTATACATAAAAACAGGATGTTTTATACATTTTCCCTGCTTTAATTAGAACCGGTGTGAGGGCAGCAATTCAAAAGGAGCTTAAATGTTTGTTTGAAGAATGTGAAAAGGTAGCACTTTGCTGATAAATCATTCTTTTTGCACTAATCTTACGTCAGAATCGGAATAAATGAATCTCTCTTTTTCTGATGTATAGCTATTTGCCAGATCAGTCTTTTTATGTTTGAATCGTCAACCTTCAATTCGATTATGTTTTCATCTCCAAACACATTTTTTCATCCAATGCAATGTTATGTTAAATGAAAAAATCATTTGATATCATAACAAAAGTTATATTATTCTCTTCTTATATGTGCATATAATCCCAACTATAGAAATTAAAAAAATAACCGGTGCAATTCTTACAAACAAAAATTCAAAGCCATGCAGAATCGTTCCTGCAACAGCAATTTCCGGATTATTGAAATTCCAGTCAAGATAACTACTATGCATAACTGTCAATACAATAAATGTGATAACAATTAATATGCATAGAGTAATAAGTCCGCCTCGAAGCATTCTTAGTTTCATAATACTTTTCTTTGCCAATTTGCTGTTTATCATCTCCAGTTTTTCTGAAATCAATTTTAAATCATCTGCACGTGATTCCGATACATTTTCTCCAAGCAATATGCTGACCCTTGTATCCAATTCATCTGCCAACGAAATTAGCATACTTGAATCTGGGACAGAACATCCATTCTCCCATTTTGATACAGTCTGTCTCACCACATTTAGCTTGATGGCAAGTTCCTCCTGTGAAAGTCCTTTTGATTTTCGAATTCTTTTAATATTTTCATTCAACATAATCCATGCCTCCTTGTTGTTGATAGTTCAATTTTATATTGAAAAAAACCATTGCCACAAGCAACGCATATTAACATACTATCTAACAGCCTTATTCCACTCCACCCCAGACTCATCCGTCCATGTATCAGCTCCGTCAAAAATGTACACAGCATTTGTCCTATCCATATATCGACCATCCGCAAGTAAATATACGGTCGTCTCATCTCCTCTTAAATTTACAAGTTCTACAACATCCTCCCAAGAAGGATCTACGCTTGAGCCTGTCTCATTTGCCTCATCCGGAAGTTGCACCACTTCTACGATTGCCTCTATCGTTTCTACAGGAGAATCGCTCCATGGATATGCTGCATCATCACAACCGGCACTTTCAAGTAACTGCTTCGCATCACTTCCAAGCAGCCTGTTATATGCTTCGTAAACAGATGCCAGCTTGTTTGAAAACTCCACCTGTTCAGAATTTCCTTTATCAGATAGCCAGTTTACAGTCTCCTCCTTTATCCCATCTGTTGTCATGCTGGTTCCTACACCCCAATTTAATAAGTGTGCCGCGACTTTTATTGAAGTTGAGCCACTTCCGGCTGTTCCCTGCTTTATTTCTGTGTTGATTTCATCTAATACCTTGTCAAGCTCCAAATAGGATGACTTTTTTGTCTGTGTCTGCTGAGATTCAGAAATTTCTGATGTAGTTTTCTCAGTATCCTGTTTTAACGAATTTTCTTCTGTATCAGCCTGTTCAGTGCCAGTATTCTGTTTCACAGTCTGCTGCTCACCTGTCTCCGTAATGCTCATAGAGCCTGTTGCTTCTGTTCCACACGCACACAATGCGAACGCCATTGTTGCTGCAATTAGTATTACATGTAATTTCTTCATGTCATTTTTCTCCATTTCCCTGTTATAACAATTGTTCCATCACAATATATTCATTTTCGCTTATCACATAAAATCCATTCTTTTTCCAGAATGAATAGCTCTGAGGATTTCCTTTATCAACACCCAAACGCACTTTCTTGAATTTACTCATTTTTAAGTATCTAAGAACATCATGAATAATATCAGAACCAATCCCTTTATTCTGAAACTTATTATCCATCATAAATAATCCGATAAATCCACAATCTGTCTCCGGACAATCCGAAATCAAATCCATAACTGCAATCAAGACTTACCTGCTTTGTAAGTTTTAGGTAATTATGATTAAATTCCGAAAGATTTCTGCTATATGGAATATCACAGGAGCTGACCTCTCCGTTTCTATTCTTCACAATAGTATTTACAGCCAGGAGTCGATTTGTCAAGGGGATATTTCGCATTGCAATACGGCTTTGTAAAAACAGAGGGGTGTCAACCCCTCTTGGCTGCATAGTGCTACCTGCCGAAGAAGGCAACCGTCCCCCCCTCGGAGAGCGCACGACTGCCGCAGGCAGTAGCACCGCCCACTTTTGAGTGGTGAGTAAGTGCGCCCTTAGACGGATTAAATTGACTATCCTTTTGAATATTGATATAATGTGAGCGTAAGCTAAATCAAAAATTTCTTAACAGACAAATTTAAGAAGGTGTGATTCAGATGAAAAAGAAAACTAAGACTGTAATTGGTGTTATCCTTGCAGTAGCTCTGGTAGCTGTCTTGGTAGTTGTAGGATTTATGACTTACCTGGGAATTACCTGGACAAACAATCATGAATTCGGAGAATATGTCAGCAAGGAAGGTCCTTGGGGAATGACTGCTACATGGGTATCTGAGGATAGCAGCAGTTATCTCGTTTGCAAAAAGGAGAATGATGAACCATTTGCCAAGGTTACAGCCTATTTTCAGGGGGTGGATGGTTGGCAAGCCTATGAACTGCATGGCAGAGACCGGATTGCTTATCTGAATACTGTGGAAAACGATACAACCATTGATAGCACCAGCGGAAATATGAAATTTGATGGAACTACATTTACCATTACAGATTTAGATAAAGAAATCTTCGGCACAAATGAATTTAATTATGTTATCACTGATAAGGAGTTCAGCCCCGATTAAAGTGCCAGAACTATTCCGATACGGTGGAAACATAACCGATGGAAAAGCGGAAACAGTGTATGCTATTACGTTGAGAACACCCGAAAGCCGAGAAACCAAATAATCGTTACTCTACCAATGGTTTATGTCCATATCGAAAAGGTTGATGTGAGAATAGAATAATTCTGTTCGACTTATTCCGATTATTCTAACAGATTTGCTCAGCACAAGGAACCCTGCGTGGGGGCAGATATATTTGCAAAGGATTTTACATAAAAAGCTGCTGAACAATCCAGAAAAGGAGAGTTTCAGCAGCTTTTTCATACTCTGTACTGTGTGCCCATCAAGAAAATACTGGATTCTATTGATTGACCACCGCCTTTCGGCTGCATACATTCACCACAAATGAGCCGCCAGCCGTTATGTATTCAGGTGGCAGAAACCACCCTTTACAGAGTACATCACAGTCTCTCATACTTATACAGTTTTCCATCAACCGGAAGCATATAAAATTCTTTTACTTCACCAGCAGCCTTGCCAATGCACCAACATAACAGCATATTAAACTTCCATTTATATTTTCTGCTAATATGTACCAGATTTGTCACATCAATTTTCTTGAAAAAAGTTACCATTGGATTTGGTGCATTCATCCATAATTCAAATGCCTCTGCTCTTGTTGTTTCTTAAGGATTTATTTCCTGTGGTTTCATGCTTATTACCTCCATCTAAGTAATTTTATATGCCTTGATAATACAATAATAAATATGCCAATACTGTACATAAAAAAGGAAATACCGTGCCTGGGAACCCCTTAAATCCATCTCTTTTTGCAAGTACTTTTACGGTGATTGACTGTATGATTGTTCCAACACATACCATAAACGCTACAAATACATAAGACATTCCAGACGAACTTAATGCATGCGTTCCTGAAATCCACATAGCATAGTACAAATAATCTCCAAACCCACAAGTCGGTATAAGCACATCATTCTTTTCCAATCCATATACAAACAACTTTGCTGCTACAGTTTTATTTGACATAGCTTTTGCATTAACAGTTCTTTTCCCAATTTTTGTAAAACTAATAATATCCATCGTAGTCACAACAGCTCCGATAGATATCGTACTCTCAAGATCAAGCTGTTTTCCAAGCCATATTCCAGTAAACATAACAGCCAAGGCTCCAAAAATCCCATTGACAAACAGCTTTTCTCTCTTATATGGGATGAAAAACAGATTGAATATTATGTAAATTATTCCGCTAACTCCTACAGTAATCAATAATAAATTTGGCAAATATAGATTTGCGATTACTGTACATGCAGAATACAAGAATATGTATAACAATGACCAAAATATTGTTTTGTTAATGCCATCCCTGTTCATCACTAATTTTCTCCAATTCAATTATGTTGCCAGATTATCGTTCATTTTCTTTTCCTCTGTAAACAAATCTGGGACCTTCTTCTCCAATTACTCCATTCTTCACAAAACCGGCTCTCCTTAAAACATTCTGCGATGCCACATTTTTTAAATCTGTCTCTGCTTCTACAGCACAGACTCCTTCCATCGATAAAGCCCATTCCGTAATTACTTTTACAGTTTCTACCATATACCCCTGATGTCTAAATTCTTCCCTTAATCCATATCCTATTTCCACTACGCCATCTTTTCCAAGACCCTTGAAGCAGAAATCGCCGACAATCGTTCCCGGAACATTTTTTAATTCCATATTCCAGACTGCATACCATATTCTGCTATCCGGTTCTAAAAGACAGCCTTCTAACATTTCTGTATATGCCTGCTTCATTTCTGCGTCCGCTTGCTTTTCAATCAGACTGCGCATCTCATCGTTACTAATTGGATATAAATAAAGCCTTTCCGTTTCCACTCTCATATTAGTTCGCTTCTGACAATAATTCTTGCTATTTCCATTACCAGAATCTTCATTGTAATTCCGCCGGACATTACATAAAACCAAATCTGTCTCATATGCTGCGACTTTGCTATCGGTGTTGCAATAGCTGCAATGATTATAATTGCAGCTCCAACGCAGCCAATCAGATTCGGGATGCTGATAAGTGGGAATACTCCAGGTGCACAGCTTCCGTCAATCGTGTTCTGAATCGTCTTGTCTAGTCCGTCCCTTGCAGCTGCAAAGCAGCATATAACCAGTCCATATACCAGAAGGAACAGACTTCTGCGTCCCCAGTAGTTAATGTTAGTCCGGTTTGCTATAGATTCTCCAATAAATCCAAGCAATACAAGAATCATAATTGTTGTAACTGTCGTTACTGTATTTCCAAAATATAATTTCATAGATATTTACCTCATTTCTACTCAGTGATTTCTATCAGATTTCCTTCAATTCCTCTAATGCAGCTTTCATAGTATCCGTCTCCGGTAGTTCTCGGACCACTGACAACCTGATATCCATCACCTTTTAACCTCTCCGTCAATGTATCCACAAAAGCTTTACTTCCTACACTAAATGCGATATGTGCATATCCCGTGCGAGCAAGTTCTTTAGGTAAATCATGCATTTCTGGCTTATTCATAATCTCTAATCGTGCACCATCATCAAACGACAGAAAATAGGAACGAAAGTTAGTTTTCAGATTATGATATCCTTCGTTCGACTTGGCTCCCAGATACTTCATAAAAAAGTTGCGAGTTTTTTCCAGGTCATTTACATATAAAGCAATGTGTTCGATTTTCATAATTCACCTCCAACATTTTTATTATATTATATCATTGCTTTTGTATAATATGAATACTAACCTTAATATAAATACTAACCTTACAGATAGTATTAAACATAACACTGTACCTTTCCAGAACAAAAATACGCTAACTTAATTGCTTCTTCATCTGAATAGCCATCCCTATGTATATATGACGCCAATGCTATCATCTCATTTTGAAAAATGTATAAAAACTTATCAAATCCAGTACTGAACAAATTTCCCTCAACCAAAGCGTTAGGGTCCAAGGAAAACGCTTTAACACTTTTTTCCCTTTCGGCAATCGCATGGGTAATCCTGTGATTTCCATCTATAACAAGCCATTGATAAAATTTATCTACCGTCAGTGGTGCAATAATAATTGGTTGTGTTTTTATCTTTACGATATCAGTTGTTGGTGTCCAATTAATTCGCATGTTCTTATCAGTAAACTCTTTAATATCAATATTAATTGCATTATCTAAAGAAACTCCCGACTGCTCTATCATTTGAATTATGCGTGATACCCTAAAATGAATAAACATCGTATTTGTCTCATAATTTACTGGTATCTGAAAATTCTCCGGAGCTTCCATTTTTTCTTTCAACATAAGCATTTTCATCTTAGGATTATTATAATCTCTACACGCAAAACCATCTTGTGCCTTTAAAATTTCCATCCATTTATCAAGATATATTTTTTGAACTTCTACGGAATCAAATATTGGCATCTGTGATAATTCCCTTTTCCATGCTGTATAATCTACTTTATATATCTTGTCTGACATAAAATCTACTGGCATATCATTTTCCCTCCTCATAAAATATTTTTATAATAAATTATACACTACTTAATCACAAATTTAAACTAAGTAAACCAGAGGTAAAAACTTAGTCACAAAATGTTCAAAAGCCCAATTTTACTAGATATTTTCCACTTTTATTATAGACTGCCGTGGCAAATAAATAGTATCTTAATCACTATTAAATTCCTCATTCAATGCCGTGATTTGCCCAGTTTTGCAAGTTTTTTTGCGTTTTTCATTCTGTACACATACCATGCCGACATTTACAGAATAGGCAAAACAGGGCAAAATGTAGCCTTGTGTACTACTCAGTTGTAGTCAAGTAGTAGTCTGTTTAGGGGGTGCAGACTACTGCGATTTTTGAAACAATTTAACGATTACCCCGTAAGTGGGGTGCAAAATAAATTTGAACATTCAACCTGGCTCCATACGATAGGCTGAATGTCTTTGCAAATTTTCCGTTTATGGGGAACAAGTCCACAGCCATTCGTATGTCTGCGAAAATATATCCACCATAATCCAATTTTAATGATAGGGATTTGAAAGAACTCTATTTTTCCCTTTTGCATTTTCTTCTTCCTCTATCAAATTGCAAATATAGTTCTCAATATCCCCAAATGACATACTTTCTTTAAATCCTTTACTTCCATCCAGCCATATGCAATTCATAAGCCTATCAAATGTGGCCTCACAAGTCCTTCTCGGACAACGTGCCAATGTTGAATCAAAGAAATTTGTATGATACGAATAATGATGCGTATGTATAAATTGATTCCACGAATCAATAACGTCATCTTCTTTCCTGATGTCAATTATTTCTATCTCTTCCATATTTCTATCCGAAACAGTTCCCCATGCTTTTTTCATCATTGCTATAGCTTCAATATCGCTTTTGGGCGCACTGTAACCAAAGATTGTAATCATATATGCTTTTTCTAATGCGCTGTTGAAAGTTTCCCACGATTTGCGAATAGCAATATCACTGCTATAATCTTTTTTCTTCACAGGGAATAGCAACTTCATTGGTTTTAATGTTTTCCCACATCTGCATAACATACCGACATTTCCCATTATATTATCATCTTCACAAAAACCAACTGCGACATTCCCGTGCAGAAAAGCAACCTGCGGTATATTACTTGTATACCGCTGTACCCTACATATAGCCTGAACCAGCAAAGGATCCCAATTAAATGTAACAATTAAATCTTTCTCTGTAAGACTTAATACAAGAAAATCATAAATCGTAGGAGAGTCTGGTAATTCGTAACTGCTCATGTATTCCCAAATTATTTTTTCTAATTCTCCTTTTACTTTTTTACATTGTTCCTCTACTTGACTTCGTTCATCAATTTCCATATATATATCTTCAAGGTTATCTGAAGATGTGTGTATATCAATTTGGGAAAGAATATCAGTTAGACCCAGTTTTTCAATAAAACCACTCATAGCAGATATTTTCTTCCCTTGTTTATCTCCATTGGGTATTGCTGCACAACTTGCTCCAGCTCCCAGAATGACAACATGGGGTCTGTTTTTCATATAATATTCATACTTTTCCATAAGAGTCTCATTTTCAGTTCTATCTTTATACTCTTCGAACATCTTTTCCAAATCTTCCTCTGTCAATGGTTTCCCATCATTACCAATACACGGATTATATAATTCTGCCTCATCATCAATTACTATATTGCCATCATAAACGGCACCTAAAACCGCAAGCGTTTCCGCAAACTCAACCATTCCCTCACCTTTTGTTAAAGGATTACCCGTCATTGCTCCTCTACAAATAGCATTTTTCAAAAGAAGTTTTTTGTCATTATCATTAAGTTCTCCCCACTTTAAACCAGCATATTCTGAATATTTCATGTTATATAGATCTCCTTTCTTGTTGAATCATAACTAATCATTTTTTAATAAATTATATCCATGCTCCCGATGATAACCTGGACCGTGTGGAGTTTCATCTCCCCATGCTCTCTTGCTTAAAACATTATTAAATCTGTTCAACAGATTTTGCAAACTCACAGCTAAAGAAAAATCATCTCCGGCAGAACAATACTGTTTTCTAACAACCTCTCGCTCTGCATTCAACACCTCATCAGATACCGTATCAAACCATTTACTACTATATTTTTGCGGCTCTCTACCACTTAACAATTTATATGCACCATAGCCAGTAGCTGCGATGCCTACTCCAATTCCAATTCTTTTCTTTACATTCATACAATTGTCCCCATTCTATCATCATTCTACATCTGGCAGGTCAAAATCTTCATCGGTACACTTGCGGATAATTTTCTTAGTCTTTTCTATAGGCAACGGCACATTTTCTTCACTGAAGTATTCAATGTTCACTACCTCTACAACCGCTTCGTGATTATCCTTTCCTGCCGGAACGAGAACAAAATCACCAATCTCGATACTGTCATCATCCGTAAGATAGTAATAACTCTTGTATCCTTCATCAAAAGTAATGCTACAGAAGATGTATTCTGATTGACGGCGTTTTGCCTTGCCATAAACCGATGGATCAAAATTTTCAAGCAGGCTCTCTATACCACCCACAATTTCATACTTGCGGGAAACTTTGCAACCTGTTCCAATATTCTGGACATGTTCAAGAGTTTCTGTTTCTCTGTCAATGATTAGATGCTCTGTGTAATCCCATGTAACAAATTCCCAAGTTGCACTTTCTGGAACTTCCTTAGGTTTTATTTTTGTGACTCTGTGATAGTCCGATTCGATTCTGTTAATCACATCCGGTTTGCAATTTCCATCAAAGACATACAAATCATCCATGCCAACGATATCACGCACAAGGTCAGATAAGTCAGCACCTTCATAATCGAAATCCGCACACAGCGAACCTCTAAATTTATAAGTGGTTCCCTCGGTATTGGTTAGTTCCATCACCCAATTGCCAATATCTGTAGCAAAAATTTCATCGTATTCATTGCCAAAATAAGCTGCAATTGCACAGAGTAACCTGTTAGTAGCAACTTTTTCAATCTTAAAATTCTTACTTCGTGCCTTTTCGTATCTTTCTCCACTGTGACCAAAGTTATATCCGGAAAACCAAACCAGACCTTCATCATTGATGGTAATATGCTGTTCTACTTCTTCGTCCGGTTCAGGCATAGGTCCGTAGCAGATATTGTTAGACACAATACGCATTTTCTTTAGTGTTCCTTGGAATATGAACGAATTATCCCCGGAAAGCAATGCTAAACGGCTAAGTGCCAGAATAAACCACGCACGATTCTGAGGTTCTAAAATTGCTGTGCCATCATATACCCAGTGATTAAAATATCTCCATTGAGAATAAATTGCAGATCCCAACAGGGGGATGTCTGTGACATCATCAATGATTCTGTCCAGAGCCTCATGATTGTTTGCTGCCTGTCCATATCTTTCAGAAAAAGCGTGACCACAGTCCATTTCAAAACCGAGAGCAGCACAATCGTCAGCCATCCAATGGTCGACAAGTTCTATTTAATTGATATTCTGGTCACGAAACTTATCGCACCATTTGACAGCAAAGTCATGTATTTGTTTCCTCTCTGCCACTGTGGTACACCTCCAATCCATCTAATACTATTATTATCCAAGTATCTGACGGATTTTCTCCGCCAACAAGTCCTTACGTTTCTCATAGAACTCTTCAAAATGCTCAAGTTCTAACCCTACGTTATCCGGGATAAACGCCTCCTTACGGAACTTTGCCTTCTGATCATCGTTCATATCATTATAGTACTCAATCAACGGCATATCATTTTTACTGCCGTTGCTGCGACCTTCAAGAAGTTGGAGGTTAGGGAGACGGTTACGGTTTCCGCGCCATCTGCGCCACGCATCCATAGTTACAGAAACAGGCTTGCTGCCATCAAATCTGTCATATGGATGTAGGTGGTCCTGTTCGTACTTGAAGTTCTTGTTAATCCAATCCAGACTGAGATAGTAAAGAGCCTCTCCGGCAACACGGCTGCCTTTTTCAGAATTGAGAATATCCTCAATCTTGCCATCGGTTACACGAAGTTCATTCATCTGGTTCAGCATATCAACAGTAATCTCATAATCGTTTTCATTGATATTGCTCTTCATCTGCTGCAACTTACTTGTAGTGCCTGACTGGAAATAGGTAAACAGAATGGCTCTTACCAGGTAAGCACGAATGCCTTCTGCATTGTCTTTATAATCAGGATTATAATAAATGAAATATACAATAGGGAGCAGGACGTTCCAACTGCTTGAGAAACGGCTGACTTCAATCTTCATTTCCTTGAGGAGTGATTCCAGGTTCTTAAGTGCCTTCTTGAACTCACTCCAGTTATTTTTCAACTCTTCAGCAATCTGCTTGTTGATGTTCGACTTGATGACATCACCATAAAGCATCAGTGCTGCTCTGATGATAAAATCGGAACCGAATCCGGCATAAGAGTCTACAAGCAGTTTCCCAAACTCTGTCTTTGCACTCGGCCAGTAAGCCTCCAAGATCGACATGGTGATTTCCGACTTACGAAGTGCCTTACCACCGCTATTGAAACGAACGAACATCTCAAGCGCATCGTCCTGCTTCATATCATGAATTTCAGTATAACGAATAAGCTTTTCAACAAAAATCTTCTCATAGAGTTTATTTAGGATACCTCTCGCATAATCCTTGCTGTCTGCCGGAACATTTGCAATTGCATCTTCGATGGCTTTTTCCCTGGTAGTTTCATCCTGGAACTTCGGTTCAAGAATCTTTCTGATTTCGAACTGAGTCGGACTCAATTTACCTACTTTTTCGCTGAACTTGATATCATATTTCTTGCTGTTGTATTCTTCTTCATCTACGGTCAGCTTGTTCTTGTTAAGTTCAATCAGAAGTTTTGTAACGATGCCACCGCCGGATTTCTTCCGTGCGTGTTTCTGACGGATGAACGCATCACCAAATAGAGACAGATAGAGAGACGTGAGTCTCTGCTGCCCATCAAGCACTGCCGTATCGGTCAGTTTTACATCAATGCTCGATAATTCATAATTTACGCTGTCAGCCTGCTTACGGCTATCAAATGTAACAGAGGATAGGAAATTACAGAAATAAGTATCCCATGTTACATTGTCATCATCGACATGCCAGAATAGGAATGTAGCAATCGGATAATCCAAAAGAATAGAGTCCCACAATTTTTCAATCTGCTCCATGCTCCACACATACTGTCTTTGGAACGCAGGCATTACATACTTGCCATCTTTTATATTCTGAATAACCTCATATATCGTAACGCTGCTGTCAATTAATACGCTCATGTTTACTCCCCTCCCTGATAAAAGCTATTTTTGTATTGCAGTAAGACTGTCTCAACCTCACTCCAAATCCATACTCTTTCACCATCATCTTCAAAAACTTTTCCATGTGATTTAGGACCGTCAATCTTCATCTGCGAGTAGTTGTTTTTGAAAGTCGGAACATACAGGTCGGGATGATTCTTATCACTACACAGCCTCTCCATCATTGTCAAAGTAGCTTCTCCGGCAATATCTACAGCCTCGAAGTATGCTCTGATAATTTTGTGGTTGTACTGAGTAGGTTTTAATGACCATATAGGAATACGCTGAATTGCTTTTCCGTAATAATCTTTGCTTTCATTAGCCCTACTTGCAGCCTTTGGATTGTATTCCTGAGAGGCCTTTTCAAACGATTTTGCAATATACCAACGCATACAGGTTTCAATAGCTGCATCCTCACTCTCATTTGTAAGGTTTAATGCAAGGCAAAACTTCTCATATATATCAGAATCTACAGTAAAACTAATTTTCTTTTCCATATTACACCGCCTCTCAAAAGGTACAATAATCTACCATCCAGTATAACCGTTTCATTAGTATTTTGTCAACACTAATTGACTCATGAGTATATACAAAAACACCCCGCCGAAGCGAGGTGCTGACTTTTTCTTTATTCAGATTGCCTTGAACATATTCTGTTTCATTGGTTTGATGCCATTCGTCTTATCGATTTCCTTTCTTGCCTGCTCCAGTTCTTACAAGCGAATCATTTCATCCTTGGCATCATCAAGACCAAGATGTGTGTAGGTGTTCATCGTCACCCCCTATTTCCGAATGCCCCATGAGGTACTGAAGTGTCTTGGGATTCATTCCCGCTCTCGCCTGATTACTGCAGTAGGTGTGGCGGCAAACGTGTGGGGTGATGTTCGGCGTCTGCCCCCGGAAAATGTCATTGTACCGCTTTACCGCATGATTGAAGCGGTGTTCCCAATGCATTGCAACTTCCGGCATACCGTTCTTGTCTCTAAAAAGAAAACCAATGTATCCGCCAACCATCTTCTCCGGCAGGTCTGTTGGTCTGTTTTCCAATATACGTTTGAAGGTTAGGTACACATCTTCCGTCATCGGAATCTTCCTCGTTCCAGCATTGGTCTTGGTCGATTCGATGATGTACTCCATTTTTGATGTTCTATGCAACTGATCCTCAACAAATACGATAGCACCTCCATCAATTTCTCTCTTGACGTAATCTCCTGATACGAATAATCTCCAAATTCAATATGATCTAGCTTCAAAGGGCAGCTCCCCTTCACTATCTCACGCTCCATTCCCCTGTTAATATCTCTACTTGATTCCATACGATTATTATTAAAAGTACAACCACATAATATGTATTGCAGTCAAATATCATAAACTAACCGACATTCAAACCGACATTTTTATGTAAGTGAAAAGAAGTCCCCGAAGGAACTTCTTTCGCCACAAATCATATTCTTTTTTATCGAGGTAAGTCCAGTTGATGTTCCTACTGTTTTACAAAATATGAGTACAAAGGGGGGACAAATCCCATCCACATTCCCTAAAAGCCTTGATTTTAAGCCTTTGCAGCCAAAAGTACGGATTCTGGGCAAATTATAGCATATTGTTGCAAGTCTATTCTTACAATTCCATCAGAAAATGTTCATGCAGCGCACGTTTCACCTGATCGAAATTACCTCGCTCCGGACATTGGATGGAAACAACCAATCCCTTCTCTGGGAGAATCGTTGTAATCTGTCCGAATGCGCCATCAGCACGATAGGATCCTGGATATGGACTGATCCAGAACTGATAGCCATATCCTACATGCCAGAGATCTGCAGATGGCTCGAAGGTAAATTTCGGGGTGGACACCTCCTGCACCCAGTCCCTGCTGACAATCTGCTCGCCCTTCCAGTTACCCTCAGCCAGATAGAGCTGTCCCAGTTTCATCATCTCGGTACAAGTCAGATACATACCTCCGCCGCCATTCGGATGTCCCTGTGGATCATGCTCCCAGAGCGGCCATCCCATATCAAGGGGCTGGAATACCTTCTCATACAGATACTCTCCCATCCGCTTGCCAACGGCCCGTTCTACCATATGAGCAGCCAGAATACTGTCGGCAGAGGAATAGCAGAATGCACTGCCTGGCTCCACAGGAACCGGCTGTGCCATCATATATTTCTCATAATCCGGTGCGCCGACTCCCGGACGTCTGTCCGCATTCATCAGAAGTGCCTTACCAAAGCCACTGGACATGCAGAGCAGATGTTTCAACTGAATCTTCTCCAGATTTGGATCCGGATTTGAAGGAAGTTTATCTTTAAACACTTCCGCCACATGATCTTCCAGGCTTAGTTTTCCCTCTTCCATTGCGAGTCCAACTGCTGTTACCGTAAAACTCTTGGTATGTGAATAAATATTTCTCGGTGCATTTGCTGCGTAGTGCATCTCACAGAGTACCTTGTTCTCATCTCCGACACTGATAGCTTCCAGCGGCAGATTGTGGCTGCTGGCATAACGATGAAATTCCAAAAACTTCTCTTCCAGTAACATAATACCTCTATCCTTTCCGGCAAATCTCTGATGTCAGTCCGATATAACCGATGCGACGTGTCGCAAGGTTAAAACCAATCTATCTGACATCTCCAATCTGGTTCTATTATCTCATACACATCTCTGCATCTGTCGGCAGTGGCATCAGCGGTGCGGACGGCAGGGTCTGATACCAATAAGCAACACTGGTGTAATCATCGTAACGCGGTCCGGTCCAGCCCATGTTGTCAAGTGTCATACGAAACTTATTCTCAAAACGGATCGGGTCTGCAATATGGAAATGATACAGCAGGAATCTCTGCTGTCCGTTATAGAATTCCCGGTTGTCTCCATAGATTGCATACATGCCGGTATATAAGCCGCTGAAGGTCTGATAGCTCTTGATGATGATGTCATTTCCAAATCCATAGGAACCGCCGAAGTAGTCTTCAGTTCCGGTATAGTGGATAGACGGATACGGATCATCGTCCAGATACATGCGGGCTTCGCCTTCTACCCAACAGGTATTGTTACCATTCATACCAGTTGCCAGAGTCACACCGACAAATTGTCCCCTGCCTTCGATTCCGTCAACGATTGTGTAGGTACGACCCTTCTGAACCGGGTGCTCTTGGCGATAGGTGGCATGGAAATAACCAGCCTCCGCCGGAATCTCCTGATAAGCTCCGGTGATAATATAATAGAGATTTTCATCCTTGTCACCACGGTTTTCCATCGTGACCCGAGCTCTCTTATGGAACGGCATCTCAAAATAGCTGTTATAGCCGCGACCAGGAGCTACCAGCATCATGGCAGAATTCAACACCGGATATTTGCCATCCCTGTCCACGAAATTTTCATCATAGGCACATCCGAAGAATGCAGAGAGCGGAGCTTCCACAGACGGATATTCCTGATCATCCCAATACATACGGATGATAAAATGGTGCCCTACATATCCGGTAAACCACATATGCTGGATCACACCCGGTCCTGCAGCATCTACCAGAGTTACGGTTTCCCCTGCAGGAATCGTCACGGTCGGACGAAGCTTGGTGCAGTCACCGCCCTGGGAACCACCTGCGCGTACACCGGTTGGATTCTCTGCGGAAAATGCAAACGTTTTGGAGTTTTGGATCATACAATAGTTGTTCATATTCTTCTCCTCTCTGATCAAACCTGGATCATCTGAAATTATTGCTTACTACGCTATCGCGTTTCTCTATTCACTATAAATTCACTATAACATTTATCTCCCATGAAGTGACGGAATTACAGAATCATTCCGTCTGCGCCTTCTCATTTTCTTCCCGGATAATCTCCTTTATTCAAGCGCTTAAACTGATTATCCCATAAATCTATGAACAAAGTTTATCTGTAAAGAAAATTGATACAGAGTTTTTCAAAATCGGTCCATCTGCTCCTGGGTAGCCACCTGCCTACAACTTGTATTGCTATTTCCTATCGTTCCGAACAATGCAACCATTGCCTAAATTGTATAGTTCTTCTTTTTGATTATACTCAATTGCAATTCAAAATGATTTCGATTTGTTTTTATAAAGCCCTCTTTTTGTAACTTTGATATCTCTGTAGACATTGCTGCACGATCAATACAAAGATAATCTGCCAGCTGCTGCCTATCAAAAGGAATATCAAAAGATAACGACGAATGTCTGATAGATTCTGCCGACAGATATGATAATAGTTTATCTCTCGTCGTTCGCTTCCCAACATGTGTGATCTTATCGTTCAGAATCAGTATCTTATTTGCCAGGACACTGACCAGATTACGGATCAGCTTCTGATGATGCTCACATGCAGTTGGACAGGTAATCAGAAGTCTTTTGACATTTAATAGAATAATCTCACAATCCTCATCTGCTACCACACTGATATTTAAGACAGCTCTCTGGCTTGCTGCATACGGCTCACCAAAAAAATCTCCTGCGTGACATTTTGACAAAATATTCCGATGTCCCCAGATGTCTTCTTGAATAATGAGGACGCAGCCGGACACCACAAGCCCCATTACTTCGGTAATATCACCTGCTCTGAAAATATAAGAATCTCGCTTTTTAGAAATTGTTGTTGCGTTTACACAATTCATTATGGATAATATCTCGTTATCAGTTAGACCTTTAAAAAATGGACTGTTTCTTAGGATTGATAAATATTTTTGCAAAATAGTTCCTCCCTGTTGGAAATCAAACATACTAGTTGTATTTATAATACTATAATTCTAGCATAAACAAACGCTAAATACTATTGACGGAGGTTAAAAATGATAAGAAAGATTATAAAGATTGATAAAGAAAAATGTAACGGCTGCGGTGCCTGTGCATCTGCCGG
>ERZ791620.672-NODE-672-length-16562-cov-2.324892_pt1 | contig 16562 bp, 15 predicted proteins | sample MGYA00509962_ERZ791620 | MGnify/ENA primary metagenome ERZ791620 (study PRJEB30046, sample SAMN00715162) | human gut metagenome | study: EMG produced TPA metagenomics assembly of the A metagenome-wide association study of gut microbiota in type 2...
TCTATTTCTGTCATAACCGTTTTGTTTTAAATACGTTGCTAATTTTTCTTTTCCACGTGACAGGTGGCTTTTCACCGTTCCTGCCGGTATTCCCGTTATTCCTGCAATCTTGTCGATGCTTACATCTTCCATGTAAAACAACGTGATGCAGGTTCGTTCCACTTCCTTCAGCGATTTGAGTGACTGATAAACATCCATTGTCTGCCCTATGTTCGCTTGTTCGGTGCAGTTGACGGCGTCTACTTCCCTGGTATCCAGGTCTGCCATCTCCTTCCGGCTGCGAATATAATCATAAAAAACATTATAAGCAATACGGTATAGCCATGTGGAGAAACTCGACAAGTTACGGAACGAGGCCAGATTGGTATATGCCTTGATGAATGTATCCTGTGCCAAGTCGTCACTCAATTCGCTGTCACCGCAAGTCAGATGCAGGAAGAAGCGTCTGACAGGCGACTGGTATTTTTGTACCAACTGGTCGAAGGCCCTGGTGTTCTTGAACACCACGACCTGTGCGACTAGCGATATATCGTTGAGTTGGCTCATCTATTTTCTTCGTTCTTCTCTTCGTCGTTCCTCTCCGAGATGATGATGTCGTTGCTTCTGATGGCGGTTTCTCTGTTCTTGGTTTCCTCGTTGGCATGTTGCTTGTAGCCGATCAGCCATTGTCCCAGTCCCATAAACATGACGAGCAGTCCGATAGCGCCAATTCCGAATTCGCCGGTGATGGCCCAGAGGAATATGAAGAGTCCGATGCCTGTAAAGGTGTTTTTGATTCCTTGTGTACGTTGGTCTGTCGATTTGTGCTCCCGTATGAATTCTTCCGGAAGAGGTTGACCGGCTGCGAGAGCCTGTTCGGCAAGACGGTAGCGTGCTTTCCGGTTCTTGTAGCGGAAGAAGAAGACTACAAATATGATGAATACCGGCATTCCGAATATGGCAATGATGCTGATGATGGCTACCAGAATACCTCCTCCGACTGCATCTCCGAAATTATTGAACGGGAAGTCATCGTCGTCAGAGCTGATGGTGAAGCTCGCTTTTCCGTGAGGGCCGCGCGAGGAGCTACTCACTTTGCCCGTATCTACACTTGTCGTGTCGGCGTCTTCGTCATCGATGCCGATCACAGTGACGGCCGTGTTGCCGACATTAACCTTGGCATCCTTGCCTTTCCCTTTCGTTACGGTCACTTTTACGTTTCCGGTAGAGTCGTTCACAATAGTCGTTTGTTTCTGGGCGTTTGCCAGAGAGAAAATGGTCATCATGACCAGTAAAGCAATTAAAATCCGTTTCATATATTAATTCTTTTATTTGTTTCTTTGTCTGTTAGACGTAGTTCGTATGTCAGAAAGTTGCAAAGAGACGAAATATTTTTGATATTTGCAGGAATTAATAAATGAAAAATGAATTTACCCGCTTCTTTTATCGACTATACCCGTGCCTTACTGGGCAATGAAGAATATGAAAAACTGGCTGCCGCCTTGCAGCAGGAGCCTCCCGTCAGCATTCGGATCAATAAATTGAGAATGAAGGAGGAAGGATTAAGTTCGCTGACAGACAGTTCTGCTCATTTTTCCTTCAACAAAGTTCCCTGGGCATCCGACGGCTACTATCTTGACGAGCGTCTGACTTTTACGTTCGACCCGTTGTTTCATGCCGGTTGCTACTATGTTCAGGAGGCTTCGTCCATGTTTGTGGAGCAGGTGCTGCGGCAGTATGTCGAGTCTCCGGTGGTGATGCTCGATCTTTGTGCGGCGCCCGGAGGAAAATCAACCCATGCGCGCAGCGTGCTTCCGGAAGGGAGTCTGCTGGTGGCGAATGAAGTGATCCGGAACCGTTCACAGGTGCTGGCGGAGAATCTGACGAAGTGGGGGCATCCGGATGTGGTGGTTACCAACAATGATCCGGCTGATTTCTTGGCACTTCCATCTTTCTTCGATGTCATTCTGACCGATGTGCCTTGTTCGGGCGAGGGAATGTTTCGTAAAGACCCCGTGGCTGTGGAGGAATGGAGCCCGGAGAATGTAGAGATCTGTTGGCAGCGTCAGCGGCGGATTATTGCGGATATTTGGCCCTGTCTGAAACCGGGCGGCATATTAATATATAGTACGTGTACCTATAATAGCAAAGAAGATGAAGAGAACGTCTGCTGGATTCAGCAGGAATTCGGTGCGGAGCTCTTGCCTCTGGAGGTGCGGAACGAGTGGAATATAACAGGGAATTTACTCGATGGAGAGGATGAGTCTCAGGGAAGTTTGTCTGTTTGTCATTTTCTTCCTCATAAGACAAAAGGCGAAGGATTCTTTTTGGCGGCACTTCGCAAACCGGATTCGGAAGATGAACCGGCAACCTATTCATTCTCAAAAGCAAAGTCGTCCAAGAAAAAAGATAAGAAAGGTGGAGCAGCTGCTTCTCCCGTTTCCAAAGAACACATGGGGATGGCACTGAACTGGCTGAAGCAGGAAAATGTTGAAAAATACATCCTGTCTGCGGAAGGCGCGGGCATCGTCGCATTTCCGCAACGATATACCGATGAACTGGCTGCCATGAAACAGCATCTGAAAGTGATACAGGCAGGCGTTCTGACTGGTGAAGTGAAAGGGAGAGATTTGATTCCCGCTCATGCGCTGGCAATGAGCGCTACGCTCTTGCGGCAGGATGCTTTTGATACGGAAGAGGTGAGTTATGAACAGGCTATCGCTTATTTACGAAAAGAGGCTATTACCTTGTCGGAAACAGCCCCTCGTGGTTATATCTTGCTTACTTACCGGAATATTCCTCTCGGATTTGTGAAGAATATAGGGAATCGTGCCAATAATCTTTATCCGCAGGAGTGGCGTATCCGCAGCGGGTATTTGCCGGAGGAGATACGTACGCTGTAAAGATTATTTCCGAAAGAAACGGACAACGGATAGAATGCTTATCTTGATAGCTCGGCTAATTTATCATCCATAATTTAGGGAAGTATTCCAGTGGGTATTTCCTTATAATTCAGAATGAAACCGACCTGTCTGCCTGTTCCCGGTTCTGCTCCTTCCGTTATTTCTTCCAGTGTGTAGGCCGGAGGCGGGGCAGGTGATGTCCGTGTTTCTCCAATGGGCGGCGTGCCCCAGTTCAGATGTAAGTTCTTGTCCAGCCGGTGAAGCAGGTACGTGTTTCCCCATACGGTGAAATGGTGTTCCGTAGCCGGTGAGGCATCCAATGAGAAAGTAAGGGTCAGTGTGGCTTTGTTCTCGTCCTCTTGCTTCAGTGCATAAGTTCCTTTGGTGATCAGTTCGAGTCCCGATGAAAAAGCGGTTCGTTGTCCTTGTTTGAAGAAATAAGCGTCACGGGCAGCGTTGCTGACAAGGAAAATGTCGTCAACACCCGGCAGTAGGTTCTCGTCCCCATTGGGACGCAGGGAGGACGAGCCGTGTATCAGATTGAGATCTTCGTAGTAGTCCACCACTTTAATGGGCAGAGTGAGCGTTTCCTGTGTGGCGTTGTCTGTCACTTTCAGATACGTGCTTCCGGTGAGAATTCCGGATATGTAAATCATTCGTCCGGCGGGAACTCCGCTCCAGCCGCTTTCGATTCCGGCACTTGCGATGCGGGGATTTCCGATTTCCAAAGAGTAGTCTCCGTTTCCGCTTTCGATTCCGAGGTAGCGTCTTCCTCCCATGGGCACTTCGTATTTGCTGTCGTAAAACCGCAGGGGGGCATCGGCATCGTCTTTACAGGCACTCCATAAAATAAGAATGCAAAACAAGATGGGGGTGTAAGAGAGGGTTTTAGTTTTCATAATAGTTTAGTGTTTTTTTACAGTCCCCAAATGTAATGCATTCTTTTTATTTATTCAATAATCGGGCGAAATAAAGCGGGAATTTATAGCTTGCTCTTATAAATTCGTGCCATTGCCTTCTGATATTGATTCTCCAGCTGGAGGTAATTCTGATGACTTTGATAAATGACGGATACCTCGACAAAATACTCGATCATGCTGATCTGTCCGCCTGTCAGAGCCTGTTTCAGCAGTGCGAGGTCTTGTTGCGCCTGAAAAGTTTTCCTGTATTCCTCCATAGAGGTGTGCAGTGTTTTGGCCTCCCGATAGAGCTGTGCCAGTTCGGATTCCACTTGCAGGCTGGCATTGTCTTTCTGCAAGTCGATGTTCAGCGCTTGCGCTTTGGCTATTTTCACCTTGTTGCGGTTCTCGAAAAGCGGGAAGGAGAATCCCACTACTACTCCGTTGAAAGGCGTTCCCGTTTCGGTGTTCCGGCGGTAGCCGAGTTCCAGTTTCGGCAGCCATTGCGACTTGTTGACGGCGATCTGCTTGCGGGCAACGAGGCTTTCGTTGTTGAACGCCATTAACGTGCGGTCGGCGGAGAGCACTTCCGATTTCAGTATCTGATAGTCGGCAGGGAAAGGCGTCGCGGGATACGTGTTTTCTTCGAACACTACGGGGATATTGCCGTTTAACGTGTTCAGTTCCTGCAACTTATTGCGCAGTGCCGTTTCGTTCAGCGAAGTTTCCGTCTTGACATTCAGCAGTTCCAGATTGATTTTATTCGTTTCGAGAGCGTTCGCATCTCCGGTTTGGAGGCGCTTGGCGTACATTTTGGCAAGTTCTTCCGCGTTGCGCAGCCGTTCCTCCAAGATGTGTTTTTGCTGGCGCAGCATGATAATGTCCAGACACACTTCTTTGGCGAGCAACAATTTCTCTTGGCGGAAGACGTCCGCCTGACTGTCAAAAGCACCCGCTTTCAGACGATTCAGCTTGTTGCGGGTGGCATACAGGCTCGGAAAGTCGAAACTTTGCGACACCACAAGTTCGCCGATCGTTTCGTTTTTATCTTTCGCTCCCCAGAGGTGGGCGTATGATAAAGTCGGGTCCGGCAGGTTATTGTCCGTTTTGGCTTCCAGCTTTTGCGAGGTGATGAGCTGGGCGTTCGCCTGCAACTCCTTATTGTTGGCTTCGATATTCTTCAAAACCTGTTCGATGCCGTTTTGGGCCTGCACTTCGCCCGTGAGGGCGAGAAGTGCGCAGCTTACCAAAGAGCCTATGATGATGATTCGTTTCATACTTTTTTTATTTGTTTCTATATACATAGTAGCTATATTTAACTGATAATTATGCCTGTTCCGCCGGTACGCCGCATGGAGAATTTGCCCCAGCGCTACGCTGGCGGTGCATCATCAGATAAACAATCGGAACGATGAAACCGTTCAGGAAAGTAGATGTTAAAAGTCCGCCCAAAATCACTTTGGCCATCGGACTTTGAATCTCGTTGCCCGGCAGATCACCGCCCAGAGCCAGCGGAATCAGCGCCAGCGCAGAGGAGAGAGCCGTCATCAGAATCGGATTCAGACGGTCGAGAGAGCCTTGTATCACGCTGTCGTACACGTTCAGCCCCTCCACTTGCTGCAAGTGGTTGTAGTGGCTGATGAGCAACATACCGTTACGGGTCGCGATACCGAACAGCGAGATGAAACCGATAATTGCCGGAATGCTTACTTCGCCGGTCGTGATGACAAGGGCAAAAACGCCGCCGATCAATGCCAGAGGCAGGTTCAGCAAGATCACGCCGGACTCCTTGACACTGCGGAATTCGTGGTAAAGCAACAGGAAAATAATGACAATACTCATGAAAGATGTCAGCGCCAATACACGGCTGGCAGCCTGTTCGCTTTCGAACTGTCCGCCATACTCGATGTGGTAGCCTTCGGGCAACTGGATAGTGGCGTCTACCTGCTTCTGAATATCATTTACAACACTGCGCAGGTCACGGTCGGCAACGTTGGCGGAGATAACGATTTTCCGTTTTACATTTTCGCGGTTGATCGTGTTTGGGCCCATCGAGGAAACCACTTCCGCCACGTAGTTCAGAGGAACTTTGCGTCCGTCGTTGGTGTCGATCATGAGGTTGCGGATTTTCTCCATTTCGTCGCGTGCGTCGTCCTTCACTTTGACGATGAGGTCGAAGCTCTTGCCCTGCTCGTACACTTGCGAAATCACTTTTCCTGCCAGCGCCACATTCACGTATTCGGAAAATTCCGGCAGGGTGATGCCGAATTTCGCCAGCATTTCCCGTTTGGGCTGTATCTTCAGCTGCGGGCGTTCGATTTGCTGCTCCACGTTGAGGTCGGCAATTCCCGGAATGTCGCTGATAGCTCCCTTGATCTGGTTGCCCAGCGAGAACATCTTGTTCAGGTCGTCTCCGAAGAGTTTGATGGCGATATTTGCCTTCGTACCGGACAACATCGCGTCGATGCGGTGGCTGATGGGCTGACCGATTTCGATGTTTGCTCCGGTGATCGTTCCGAGTTTCTCGCGCACTTCGGCGACGAGTTCGCTGCGCGGGCGGTCTTTCAGTTCAAACGGTGCCTCGATTTCCGAAACGTTTACGCCGAGCGCGTGTTCATCCAGTTCGGCACGTCCCGTTTTGCGGGCTACGGTTTGTATTTCGGGGATTGTCAGCAGCAATTCTTCGGCACGGTGTCCCATCTTGTTGCTTTCTTCCAGGGATATGCCCGGCAGCGAACTGATATTGATGGTGAACGAGCCTTCATTGAACGAAGGAAGGAAGCTGCGCCCGAGCGTAAAGAATACCCCTAAGGCGATCAGGAAAAGGACGATGGTGCTGCCGAGTGTCACCCGTTTGTGAGCCAGCACCCATGTCAGCGCCTTTTCGTAAATGCCTTTCATCCAGCGGGCTACGAAAGATTCTTTCAGTTCCTTGTTCGTCTTGTTGCTGCCCAGCAGGTAAGAGCAGAGCACCGGAGTCAGCGTGAGGGCAACGACCGTGGAAGCGAACAGCGCCACGATGAAAGCGATACCCAGCGGTACCAGCATACGTCCTTCCATTCCACTCAGGAAGAACAGCGGCACAAAGCTGACGACAATGATCAGCGTTGAATTAAGAATCGGCATTCGCACTTCCTTCGAAGCGTTGAATACCACTTCGAGCGTGCTGAGGCGTTCGGCTTCCGCTTTCAGACGGTTCTCCCGCAGTCGCTTGTATACATTTTCCACGTCGACAATGGCGTCGTCGACCAGCGAACCGATGGCAATCGCCATACCTCCCAGACTCATCGTGTTGATAGTCAGCCCCATGTAGTGAAGCGTGAGGATGGAGACGAGTAGTGAAAGCGGCAGCGTGACAAGGGAAATCAGCGTAGTTCGCACATTGGCCAAAAACAGGAAAAGTACGATGACGACAAAGATTCCTCCTTCAAAAAGAGACTTTTTCACGTTGCCGATAGAGCTTTCGATAAAGCGGCTCTGGCGGAAAATATCCGTGGAGACTTTGACGTCCGCAGGCAAATTCTTCTGTAAGTCTTGCAGAGAGGCCTCCAATTTGTCCGTTAGTTCCAGCGTGCTGGTGGCGGGCTGTTTGGTGACGGTCATGAGTACGGCCGGTTTGCCACGCTCCGAGGCTGTGCCCAGTTTCGGGGCTTTGGGACCTATTTTCACGTCGGCGATGTCTTCCAGCGTCACCGGAAAGTTGTTCACCGTTTTCACTACCGCTTTGCCGAGTTCTTCCACTTTGGGGGTAGAGAGTACTCCGCGCACGATATATTCATTGCCAAATTCGTAAAGTACGCCGCCATTGGCGTTCAGGTTCATGTCTTGGGTGACGGCCATCACTTCTCCCATCGATACGCCGTAGTGGCGCATCCGTTCGGGGTCCAACTGAATCTGATATTCCTTAAATGTCTTTTAATCATTGCCTTAAATAAAAAAAAGCATTCACCCTGCGTATGCTTCAAAACAATTCCGACATACGCAGGTGTGAACGCTGAATGTTATGATTTAGAGTTTAATATTGCATTAGAAAGCTACACCCAAACGAATCATGAAGTTGCTTGATTTTACACCATCCAGATCGGTAAATACATCAATAAATCCACGTTGGTAACTGAAGTCAAGGTTGAAGCGATCGTACCATACTCCTACACCCAAGTTAAGACCTGCATCAAAACGGTTGTAATCTACTTCACTGTAATCAGCGAAATCAGACCAGCTGATGTCTTCGCCATCACCCTTCATCTTACTTGTATAGTCGCAAGATACGAACGCACCGATATGGGGATCAATAGAAATCGCATCAGTCACATCAAATTCCCAGCCAAATGTGAAAGGAGAAACTTGAACTGCATGAGCAATGCTTTTAATGTCATCGCCTTCACCCTCTACTTTAAATCCTCTGGAGGTCAAACCAAAGTCCATTCCCCAATAAGCGCCTTGAGCCCCCAGATTTTTAGTAAAGCCGAGCATTACATTATACCCCATCTTAGATTTCAGATCTTCTGCAGCATCGCCACTCAAATTCATAAGATTCATACCACCACGTACAAACCACTGTGTGTTACTTGATTGTTTTTCGGTTCTTACAATTGAGCTACGAGATGAAACTATTTGAGCTTGAGTGCCCATGCAAATTAACAATGCAGCAATAATAGATAATAACTTTTTCATTGTAATATGTTTTTAAGTTCGTATTAATTTCTGTTCTTTACGATGGGAGCTTTCTTGCTTTCCTCATTACCTCCTGTAGACTTTTGAATCTGTATCCATTCAAAATCTTCCTTGGTAGCAGGATGCCAGTTGGTAAACACTCCCGGGTAGCCAACAACAGTTACCGTGTATCCTTTAGATGCTTCATCATCTTCTACCTTGAACGTAGCACCCATAATAACATCGCACTGATGTTTCTGAACGGAAAGATAAGTGCCCCACGCACGGATATTGTCCAGTTTTCCTTCCATTCCTATTTCTACTTCTTCTTTGCTCAATACCCAAGTATCTACGATCTTTTTAGATTTACCGTTCTCTTTCTGTATTTCTACATCCACTACGGTAGGCTTTACAATAACCTCAGTTTCTGCATTACCGGCACGTGCTTGTGCATCACGAAATTTAAATACTGTTTTCTGCGCATACGACTCGAATACGCAAGCCAGCAGAATGGCGAACAATAGAATAATCTTCTTCATAATTATTTATATTTGAAATAACTAACTCTCCTCTAAAATTCCATAACGGAACAATGCTGCCAAAAAATGCTCTTCGCATACACAAAACGTCTATTTTCACTGCTGGAAAAGCCACGCGACTTTGACCCTTTTGGCCAAACAGGATTTGCTCACCTTTGGCTACAATATGATTGACCCTTTAAAGTCCTGGTGTTGGGGGTCAATTTTATTTTACCCTTTTAAAATTTCTCGTTTTTCTTAGACCTTAACTTTCGCATACTTTCACCATATAGCTCTATGGTATGAGCTGTATGTATGATACGATCAAGGATTGCATCGGCTATTGTCGGGTCACCTACCATGTCATACCAATTGGAGGATGGGTACTGCGATGTGATGATGATGGATTTCCGTTCATGCCTGTCCTCGATGATTTCAAGCAGTATGGGACGCTCCTTTGCGTCAAGCGGTACGATGAACAGGTCGTCAAGGATGAGTAGTTGGCAGCGCTCAATCTTCTTGAGTTCCGTTTCAAGTGTACCTTTGACTTTGGCGACTTTCAGCGCTCCGAGCAGTTTCGTGGCATTGGCATATAAGGTACGGAATCCCCTTTTGCATGCTTCGTGGCCGAGGGCGCAGGCCAGATAGCTTTTCCCGTAGTCCTGACGCAAGGTCTCGACATTCCACGGGATGAGCGTCTCGACGCTCCGGCCGCTGCTCAACGGCTGCCGGACCCGCTTGTAGATGGTCGTTCCCACGCGCAGGTAGGGGCTTTCTCTTTTCACTGTTTTAGCGGGCATAGCTGTCTCCGTTTAGAATCCGTTGCACATCCGCCACGCGATAACGGCGCTGCCCGCCGTACTCCACGGGAACAAGATAACCGCTCTTGGCCCATCGCCACAACGTAGAGGAATCGACACCCAACAACGCGATGGTCTGTTTTCGCGTGTACAATTCGCCCGCGTGTTGCGGAACCGGCATTACGGACGGCGGCGACGCGACTGCCGTCAACTCCTTGTGCCATTGCCGGAGATCTTCCAGACGGACGGTCACATTCACTTCACCGCCCAGCTCACTCAATTGTTTTAAGTCCATAATACGATAATTTAACCGAACCCGAACAGCAGGTCCGGCGACGAAAATAACAGGTGCTTTTCCTGCACCTGTTTTTGCAATCGAATCACCGCATTTGCACCGGCAAACAATTTCAGATATTGCTACTTACCAGCATTTTGCAATTACATGACAACAGAAAGAAAATTCCCTGCACCGACCGGGTGTAGGGAATATCTCATACTTATACAGTTCTTTATTTTTGGATATATTCTTTCAGATTATCGAGCAATCGGATGCGATAACCCCCGTCCGTCGCCCGGAGTTTGGCCCGCAACGTCTTCGTATTATATTTGGCCAAAGACTCGAAACTCGCTTTCAGCCATTCCGCCAATTCGGTCTGGTCATAAAAACGATTGGTCGCGCCCTTAAAAGCATTCCAGACGTTCCAACCGTAGTGACACAAATCCCCATAGCTCACCCGATCATGCCGAAGCCGAACCTGCGGCACATCATTCGGAACAGGCGCCATACATGCCAAATAAAGCAAACGTCGTCGCAAAATTTGCCGATTCGTCCCGTCAACGGCATCGCCCAAATCCTTATCGGTATATTCGTAGACGGTGGCGAGTGCATTTTCGAGAATCCGATCGTCCGGAACCGGATCGGCAGAAACAACGGCGGATTCCGGCACGATCGCGTCCGGGCTTCTTTCACACCGCTGTTCGGAACCGACTCCTTCTGTCGTTGTTTTCTCTTCGCCTCTCGGCTGACTACACCCAAAACGACGAAAAAAACGCTCCGAAAGATCCGCCGAACTGCCCACGCTGAAAAAGTAAAATCCGGTCACGCCAAGTCCTGCGGGGACAAGCAAAACAAGCGCCAGCCAAAGCGGAAATCCCCGCGAAACCATGGCGCTGAACAAAACGATCAAAGCAAAAATCACGGCGCTTGCCACGATCAGACGAAGACCTTTCTGGAAATAATACTCGGGATTCATAATTACGATTCGCTGAAAAAATCATCCTCCATTACAACTTTCCGAAACCGATCCCGCAACTCCGCCATCCGCGCGATCAGTCGATCGTATGGCAGCGAATCTCCATAGATGAAATACTCCTGCATCCGCTCATAATCCCTGCGCCATACCTCCGCCAATTTTTCGGGCGGAATAAAATCGATCCGGCTCGGATGGTGCGTCCGATAATCGACTCCGCGAATCGTATTGAATATGCTGCGATGCCTGACAATCTCGACATACATTTTCGGATCGGCCAAGGCTGCCTTTCCGAAATCCGTATCCATCAGCCGCTCCAAATCGTATAGATGACGTGTCATTCGCTCGACGCGCGGATTCTCTTTCTGAAACTCTTCATGCAGCAAAAACGCTTTCTCCAAAAACGTCCGTGTCGGTACGACCGCATAAATCGGGAACACCAATTCTCCGAATACATCGGGATATGCCTCGGCAATCAGCGGACGAATCTCGATCCGCTCACGCGGTTCTTTCATCGACCGGCAGCTGAATTCGATCCGGATTTGCGATTCCACATACTCGATATTCGCATAAATGCTTCGATACGGCAGCAGCACCAGCGTCGGATCGGTATCGGAGTCCTGCGCCGGAACGGCACGCAACTCAAAATCGGAAGCCCCATATCCTTCCAGCAATGCCTGCGTTTCCGCAACGAGCCGCTGCTCGATATAGGCCCGCGAAAGTTTCCGAATCCGATCGCGCTGCGACTTGTTGTCCCCGGCAATTTCCCAAAAGGACTTGTCGATCGCAATGTCGATATCCTCCGAGAAGCGTTCTATGACATGCCAACCCTTGCTCAACGACGTACCGCCCTTGAAGGTAATGAAGTCCCGGCACGACGATTCGAACAGGGCTTTCAGCGTCATCGTCACCCACCAGTCCTTCTCGACAGCCTGCGGAGGAAGCCCGACACGCTCGCTCGTCTGTGCAACGAACATACTTTTCTGCTCGTCGGAAAACATCCAAAAATTATTCTTCATAGAACGACATAATGATTTTACGAATCCATGCCGGCACCAACCGCAGATCGGGCAGAATGCTCGACTTCGGAATCCGGGCGAATATCGTCTTCAGTTGGGCGATGTGCTCCTCCGTCACCTGCGGCCGACCGATCTCCTTCAGAGCGAATACGGCAAGCATCAGCGTTTTATTCTGATAGGCCAAATTTTTAAGCGCCACACGCTTGAATCGCAATTTGCGACCGTTGAACAAATTAACCGTCCGGGAATTGCCGTCCGTATAAAACACATAGTTCATCGGTACCTGGGCAGACAATCCCAATACATTCAATGCGTGCATACCCGTCGGAACAACCCGGGCTTCGCCCTGCCGGGCTACCTTTTCAGCGATTTCATTGATGGTCGGGTATTGTATGCCCAGTCCGAACTTTCTGTCGATTTTGGGATAGCAATAGAGGCCCCTTGCAATACGGACTAAACCGCCTTTTCGAGTAAGCCGTTCCAATGCCTTCGCAACCGATACGGCCGATCCGTACACAGCGAAATCGGATGCGGAATACAGCTTACCACGCCCGCACTTTTTTATCTTATTAAGTATCTTACCCTCTATTACTTGCATCTATTTACACACATATATCTGTCGCAAATTTATACAAATTTATCGACAAAACAAATCTTACTCCAACACGCTTACTGCATCACGCTTAATATCCATGTCAATATCGCGATAACGAGCGAACGCCCGGCTGCCGTCCTTATGACCGGACATCGCTCCCACGATCGCAGGGTCTTTCACGCTTTTATAAACATTCCCGATGAATGTCCGGCGCGCCATGTGCGACGAAGCAAGGTCGCAGATCGGCACCTGAACATTCTGCCGCGTCCGCTGGTCGATCGTCGTCACCATGCGCGTCAGTCCCGCTTTACGGAACGCCGCTTTGATATAGACATTATATTTTTGCTCCGAAATAAATGGAAACAATGTTCCGCGGTTCTCATCGAGGTATTTACGAATCAGTTCTTTCGCAGCACCGATCAGCGGCACCGAGACCGTCACCACTCGGTCGTCTCGCGTCTTGCGGGGAACATATTCGATGCAATCGCCGATGATATTGGCATAGGTCATCTTATAAAGGTCGCTCACCCGGCAGCCGATCATGCATTGGAAAACAAAAATATCTCGTTGCGTTTCCAGTTGCTTGTCATCCCCCATATCCGCTTCGGCCAACTGTTTGCGTTCGTCGGTCGTAATATAGATAGGCGTACCGTAGACAATCTCCGCAATCTTGTACTGCTTGAACGGATCATTGTAGGTATGTCCGTTATCATTTAACCATACATAAAACGACCGTAGACGAATCAACATATCCGAAACGTAATTCATGCCCCGCTCTTTCGGACGGCCGGGAATTACCGTTTCTCCCGCAGCATTGAGGTACGGGCCGCGCTTCACAGGCAGATTCTTCCTCACCTTCGGCCGGGCATACGGCACCTCGTCGTACAACTCCGGATGTTCGTCGAAAATCTCCGGTTCTTTCATCAGAAATGCCCCGAAATCATCAAGTGTCGTCGGAGATACGGTGTGTACGTCCAGCACGAACCGTCGGTTCGACAGTTTACGATACAACTCATACCGCTTCAACGTCCGCACCAAGACATTGAAATGCTTGACACGCGATTCGGACAATTTATGCGTAGCGAGGTATTCATCCGTCAACGGGAAAAAGCCTATTTTCTTTTCCTCAACGGAAGTCGCCGTCTTTGGCCGCAAAGTGCGCCGGATCAACTTTTCGAGCCACTCGCGCGTAACGGTCGATTTATCGTCTGCCGCCTCGACCGAGGTCTCAATTACATCGACCAATTCTTTCAATTTCGCCCGCTTTGCCAACAGCGCATCGCGCTCCTCCCCCGGTATGTTCGGAATATTGATATCGTTTTTCTTTCCCCAACGTTTCCGATCGACCCAAATGCCGGACGGCACACGTACACGCAATTCGCGGGAAACATAGACACGGAAATTAACTTGCGATTCTCCCGCGCTGTTCTCCCCTTGCGCCAAAACATATGTAACTTTTGCCATACATCCTCATTTTATGCTCTACAAAGATATGATTTAGATTCGAATACAGCAATACTTTCATGTCCGCACCGTGTCCGCATTTTTGCAAAACAGCTAAAAACAGACAAAACACATTTCATAGCATGCAATTTTAATATTCTGTATTTCAATATATTATAAATACGTTCAAATTTCATCTATTTGTATCTGTTCTCACAAATCAATCCTTGTCCTGGGCACACTAAAACAAAACCGCAGCTGATTGTCAATCGGCTGCGGGTTTTCATTTTCGTTTTGTTCGCCCCCCCACTTGCACCGCTCGTCACATTGACAGCAAGGCCCCATCCCCGGCCGGCGCCCGGGCAACAAGGGCCAGCGCATAGCGATTCACGCCGCAAGGGCGCATGAGATCGAATCGCACGCACATCGTTTCAGTCTGAAGGTTCTTACGCGTGCGACTTCTTCGAGACGAACAGCGCGAGGATGAACGACAGGGCCGAGGCTGCGATCCAGAAGACGATCGCCGTGTCGAGGGGGTCGAGGATGATGACGTCCTTCCGGGCCTGCGCCTGCAAACACCCCGTATGGAGCGTCACCACGGCGAAATTCTCCCGGGCGTAGGATTGCAGGTTGAACGACGTTCCCAGCACCGTATAGTTGTTGTTGGCGCTGTGGATGATGAACGGACAGTTTTTGTCGGGCGAAATGGTGAAAAACGCCTCGCCGTCGAACTCGATCTCGCGCGTCGCCTTCCCGAATCCCGGGTCCACGGTGAGCGTCGCCTCGGAATTCATGCAGACCTTCGACCCGTCGGGCAGCACGATGTCGAGCCTCTCGCCGCACGCCGTGCGGTATTCCAAGGGCTGTGCGGCGCTGATCTCCGCCCCGGCCCCGGCTTCGGACGCGACATCGGGGGTGCGCTGCCAGAACCACACGGCGCAAACGCCCGCCGCAACCACGGCGGCCGCCCCCCCACAGCGCAAGAACCGACTCCGGCGCCGTCCGGCGACCTCGGGGACAGCGAACAGGATCTTGTTGCGGGCTGCGAAACGCGCCCATTCCCGCTCCGCCTTGGCCGACGCGGGCAGCTCCCGTCTGGCGAGACACTCCCTGAAATAAGCCCGGTTTTCATCCGACTCCTCCAGCCATCCCGCCAGCATACCGGCCTCCTCCTTATTTAAAGCGTTGCTCCGGTACGAATTGATCAGTCTGTCTATCTCTTTCTGCATATCATTTACACAAAACAGATTTTTTCTCTTTGTCTTCACCCGGTAGACACGCCTTTTCCGGATACCGACCCCCGCCGTGCGATTTTTTTTTCGGAGCGTCCCTTTCCGCCCCCCCGGAAACCGGAAATCCCCGGGCCGAAGCTCCGGGGATTTTTCCGCTCCCGGCAAACGGGCAGGGCGCCGCAGAAGCGGCTGCGGCTCGTTCGGGCAGTCGTGAAAATTGGGTTTTATGCGAAATTTGCCGTATCTTGCCGAAAATTGGAAACCATGACACAGCAACTGCGATTCATACCGTTCAAATCACGCTCGGACAAGGGCTGGGCCGAAGCATGGGCGCTTTACGAAGCCTCCTTCCCCGACTGCGAACGCTGGGACGGCACGGGTTACGACCGCGCTTTCGGCGACCCGCATTTCGAGGCCGACGGCATCTGGCGCGGCGACGAGTTCATCGGCATCCTCTTCCACTGGAACGCCGGGGATTACCGCTACGTCGAGCACCTGGCCGTCTCGCCCCGCCTGCGGGGACAGAACATGGGTTCAAAAGCCCTCGCGGCCTTTTGCCAAGGGCGGCGCGTCATTCTGGAGATCGACCCGCCGGAGGATGAAATCTCGGTCCGCCGCCAGCATTTCTACCAGCGGCTGGGTTTCGTCGCCAATCCCTACGCGTATATCCACCCCTCGTTCCGGCGGCCGTTCCATCCCCACCGGCTGGTGCTGGTGAGCTATCCCGAGGCCCTTACATACGAAGAGGCCCGCGGTTTCGCGGACTTCATTCGGGAACGGGTGCTCCGCTACTCCGAGCACGAGAATCCGGAGCTGCCGAGACTGTAAAGCGGCCGCTACAACATGCCGACCACGTATTTCGTGACGAAGTAACCGCCCGCCACCAGCCAGACGTAGAGCAGGCCGGCCAGCACGAAAGGCCTGGCCCCCGCCTGCCTGAATTTGTCGAGGCTCGTTTCGGTCCCCAGCGCCGTCATGGCCATCGTCAGCATGAAGGTATCGACGTACTCGATGGTCCCGTTGAGCGGAATTTCCCGGACCGTCTCCACCCCGCAAAGGCTTTGCAGCAGCGAATTGAGACCGATGATCCCGATGAACCCGAAGGCGAACCACGGCACGGCGATCCTGCGTTTTCCCGTTTCGCCCCCGGATTCCTTCCGGCGGCCCGCCAGCACGAAGCCCATGATCACGAGCACGGGCGCGAGCAGCATGACGCGGATCATCTTGGTGATGGTGGCCGTTCCGGCGATCCCCAGCGCATCGGTGGGGTG
>ERZ791620.682-NODE-682-length-16420-cov-2.905286_pt1 | contig 16420 bp, 14 predicted proteins | sample MGYA00509962_ERZ791620 | MGnify/ENA primary metagenome ERZ791620 (study PRJEB30046, sample SAMN00715162) | human gut metagenome | study: EMG produced TPA metagenomics assembly of the A metagenome-wide association study of gut microbiota in type 2...
AAAATATCTTCACCATTATGATCGTATTTAATGCCGTAATTGCTTTTAAAACCACTCGCAATACTTGGCATAGGAGTACCACCCCCCACACCAAACGAACGCATTAAAGTCCCTAGTAAAGACGTTTGAACCTGCACTTTAAATAATGCAGCCAAAGCTTCTTTAGCTAAGTTTTTCCATAAGCTTTTCCAAATATCTTTCCAACTATTACCTTCAATTAGTAATTGGTTGGTAACATCAAATAACCCCTCATGTAGTAGCCGCGTATCCTCAAGTTTTAATTCTCGCAAGCGTGCTGAAGTTGCCGCTTGTTGTGATTCTAACTCTTGGATTGTTTCTAATAGTTTCTGACGCTTATCGCCATTAACATTATCCTGAAACTCGCTTAATTCCGCACGTGCAGACGCTAAAGTAGCCGATATTTCATCTACTTCTCTTTGTACTAAAGCAGTCATCTCTCTATTTATATCCAAGTCTGCATATGGATTGTTATAGCCACTTGCATTAGACTTTAAAATAGACTCTCTATTTTTTAGCTCACGCAACTTCTGCTCTAACAGCCTATCTGGATTCGTGGTTTGTTTGGTATTCTCAAGCGCATTATTAACATCAGAAATCTTACTCTCTGTTTCTGCTATCTTAGTATTGATCTCACCGATATTATTAACGATTTCAGTATAAGTCTTTAGCTGTTGGAATGTTTCTCTGTTAACTTCCAGAACCTTTAACTTTTCTTTATATGTCAGGTCGGTACGATAACCAACCATATCAGAAAGCCTGCTGTCATTAGCCATCCGATTGTCCAAATCAAGCATTAGCTTACGTTGTAGTTGCTCTAGCTCGGCTTTGTAATTTTCCAAACTATCAATACGCCCTTTGAATAAATCAACTTGAGCAATCGAATTTTTAGCTGTTATACCTTCACGTTTCTCCGCTTGTTCTATTTGCTTGAGTGCGGTTTCATACTCTGTAGCGGCAACTTTAGCATCGTGGTACAACTCGTTCTTCTCACGCTGATAACGTAAACGCTCTGCTCGTTCTGCATAGTTTTTACCAGAATCGCTACCGCCACTACCTTTGCCAGCTTTTGCACCCTCTTCTGAAATACCACCTGCAGAACCAGAAATGCCGATATTAGAAGAAATACTGGGGGTTTTCATGCTTTCATATGTCTGTTGAGCCTGAATTGCAATCTCTTCAAGCCGTAGATAGTCCTTTTCTAATTGGTTAATCTGATCAGCACGATAATCTTTTTCATCTGATACAGCAAGAGCAGCTTGTTCATAAACATTACTGGCAGAGGTATTTGCATTTTCTTTGCCCATTAGAGAAAGTATTTCTGCCTGTTTTGCCAAGAATTGCATTTCCTCACGATATATTTTAATCCTAGCCATAGTTTGATTAGCTACGGCTCTAGTCATATTTGCTTGATATTCAGCAGTTTTTAAATCCAGCTTTTGCTTGGCATTTGCAATATTATCAAGGTTAATTATTTGTTTATTGATTATTTCTTCAGAAAAATTAGAATAAATTAGCTCCTGTCGCATTTCTTCAGGTAACAGCTCTAATATTTTTTGTTTAACTTCAATTATTTTCTTGTCAGCCTTTTCCTTTTCGGCAGCAGTAGCAATAGAACTTTGAACTATTTCTTGATTGTTTTTGAGTTCTTCGTTTAAAGATTTAAGGCTTTCAACATTACTTTGCATTGCTTTAACAGCTTTCTCAGATTGTTCAGCAAAGCCTTTAGTATTATTGGTAACTTCATTTTGTTTTTTACTTAATCCCTCATATACGGCATAAGCCAATTGAATACCAGTAACAAGCAAACCTATCCAACCAGTAGCAGCTGATAGCAGTTTAAATGCGTTAGAAAACTTTATAACTCCAGAAGTAGCAGATGAAAATACAGGTACTACACTATTAAGAGAAAACTTAATTGATTCAATAACTACTGGCAATACTTGGAACGCTCCACGCAGTGCAAATAAAGCTAATTTTAATCCAAGAATAACTTCAATAGTATTACCTAATGCCGATAGTCTTTCAGGATTTACATTTTGTAATACTTGCACTAATTCACGCAAATTTTGAACTAATCCTGCTATTGCATTACTAGCTCCTGCCTCATCTAATAGCCGTACAAGCTGTTGAATATCTGCCTTTAAACTTTCTACTTGTCTGCTGATAGTAACCCTTTGTAACTCAACCTGTTGGTCAGCCCAACCTTCAGAATCTTGAGAATTCTTAATGTTTTTTTGCAATTCATCATAGTTTTTCAGCAAAGCCATAACTGAATTATATTGGTATTTGCCACCAGCCATTACTCTTATGGTTTCTGACATATCTTTACCAGATGTTTTTATTTTTTGCATTAATTCAAGGATTACTTTTTCAAAGCTTCTGACTTTCTTCTGACCATTAGCGTCAAGCTCATAAATAGAGATACCTAAGCGTTCAAGCTCTTTTCTAGCCTTAGATGTATTCATAGATACTAACATAGACCTTATAGCATTACCTATCTCCCCACCAGCTCGGCCAGTAGCCGTACTCATAGTAGCAATCATACCCTGAAGAAAATCAAAACCTACACCAGCTTGATATGCAGCACCAGCAGAACGCTCATTTGCAGCAGCTAAATCAGCAGCAGTTACTACAGCAGTATCAGCCAACTTTGCCCAGCTATCAACAATTTTATTAGAATAAGCATGTGCTTCATTAGCGTCTTTAAGCCTAATATTATACTGTTGCATTGTCGCTTCCAGGGCTTTATTCACTTCGACCAGCTTCATGTTATCCGTAATAGAAAGCTTCGTACTATTTCTAACAAGAGCTTGTACCATTGAAACGTCTTTATATTGTCTACCCCATAAACGGCCTGCGTCAGTAACTTCTTCAACAACCGCACCATAGTCAGAACCTATTTGTATAAACTCTTGTATTGCTTTATTCATCTCTTCTTGATTATTCGCAATGTGGTCAGGCATTACTTGAGCAAAATTAGTCCTTGTGGCTTGATAATCTGCAAGGTTGTTAAAAATGCTTTTAGGTAAATTGTATAAAGCACTTTGTACGTTTTCAGCCATCATATAAGTAATACGACTGCGAAATTTAGCAAAGAAATAATCTAAATTACTGTTGAGATCATAAAACCCTCTGCTTGACTGAATACCAAAACTCTTTCTAAAATTAGCAGATTCACGATTAAGTTTTTGATATTGTTGTTGTGCTTTTTCAAGCTCTTTAGCTAAAACTTGCCTTTTTGCTAAGTTATCGGTTTCAAGCATTTTCCTATATAAACCAGCAGCATTATCTTCCATAGCTTTTAAAGCTTTTTGATAGTTATAGTTAGTTTCATTGTTATTCGCACCACTAACACCAGTCTTTCTAGCTTTTTTTAGAACATCATCTATTTCACGCTGTTTTACTTCTACTTTACGTTTAAAGTTATTAAAAGCCTGTTCAGTTTCAATGCTTTCACGTTTAATAGCATCCGCAATACTGGCAGTACCTTTTTGGGGTTTATTCATGTTTTTTATGGATAGCTGGTCAAGCTTTTGTTGCAAACCAGCTATTTGTTTAAACACTTCATTGCAATCTAATACAAGGCGTATTCTTGCAGCACGTTCTGTACCTTGTGAAGTACCGCTGTCCATTAGTTATTTACCTCAAAACCATAATATACTCTAAGAATTTCCTTTACTATACTAAAGTCTAAAAACCCCTCAATTTGTTCTTTAGTATATTTTTCATCAAATGCTAATACTAAAATTTCCAACAACGCATTATACGCTTTATCAGTATATTCCATTCCTTTTATACCATTGCTCAAATCAAAACAATTGTCGATCACAAAAAGTTCATTAAACATAGGTGTTAGCTTTCTGATTTTATCCTTATGTTTTAATCGAGCTGTGTATACCATTCTCTTTTCACCATCACGGCAGGAAATTTCTTTACCACCGAGAATAATTATTTTCTTTTCATTGTTACTAGTCATAATTGAATCACTCCTTAAAATTTTCATTTTCATATGGTTGATATGTTTGCAGAAACATTTTTACCACATCTTTATTACTGCAAAAAAAAGCTAAATAGTTCCGTAATGGTATTGTTAATTCATCTGGATCAATGTAAAAATTAAACTTATCAGGTTTTTGTCTGTTTTCTCCAGAATAAATCTTTTTATTATTACAATAAAAATCAGCTGCTAATTCCAATTGAGCTACATTTTCCCTATTAACCACAAGTTCTATAAACTTTGATGGAAACAAATAAAGTTTTTTTGTTCTCTCCATATAATGAGCTATTAAATGTGTTTCTGGTGAATTACGATAACTATAACAGTTTGATTCGTCTTTAAACAATTCAAAACAAGCTCTTGTATAACCAGTGCCATTACATTTTACATCTATTGATAAACCGTTATATTGTATGTCTGTACCTGCGTATTGCGCTTTATCGTTAAAAATTACAGGATTACAAAAAGCACTTGCTTTTTCTCTACTTTCACTGTCTGAACAGGTTATGCTTATAAGGTTTTGGACTGATATTCCCAGCCATGAATTTAAAAGCTTGACAACTTTCTGTTCGTTCTCCATACCTACCAAATGTTTTTCAGTAGTCAACTGGCAATATCCTTATTGGTGTCAGACTCAACAATAAACACTTTATTCTTATCATGTGGCATTATAGCTTTGGCAGTAAGCTTAAACTTAATATCTTCTGCACTTCCTTCCTGTTCAACAAAACCTTGTTCAATAAGCTTATTAAGTAATCCCAAAATATACCTATCTGTCTTGTTATAAAACACTCTACCAAAGCTTTTTACTATCTGGTTAGTATCCAAATATTTACCGTTCAACTTTACATAGTTATCTTGCCTTAAATGTGATACCAATCCTATTAGTAATGCTTTTTCTGGTGATTCAAGTTTATTCACCTCTTGGTAATTAATCATTCTCCGCCTAAAACAAATTTGATTATGTGACAGCATTTCAATGTAAGCACGAGTTCCAACACGTTTAAATAATCTTTCTGGTACTGAAATAATACGCTCTCTACCTTTTTCAATAATAGTTTTAATTCGTTCAAAGTTAGTTGCTTTTTTCAATTAGATCATCTCCTTTTAAAATTTAATGTCTGATACTTTTACTCCATAAAAAGCAGCAATTTGATGTTTACGTTTCTCGGGAACAGGAATACAGCGTTTTTCTAACGCATACAGAAAAGAGTTTGATATTAAAAGCTTTTCTCTGATATAGCTTGTTTTAAATCCACTTGCTTTTCTCAATTCTAATAATGTTTTCATATGCCTTTCACCTACCTTTCTTTGGTATGTGTATAATTCTTGTGTGAAAAAATCACACTAAAACGTTAATAAAAAAACAGCCTGCAAGCAGTAACGCCTACAGACTGATTAAAGGAGCAATTTATCCCTCATATATATATGAACTTTTTGCAAAAATGGGAAGTACTTTTGAAAAAAATTAAAAATATTTCTAACGGGTTTGTTATGCTTACGCCTTAGTTATACCTGCAATAGTAAGACCTTGTTGTAGTTCTTTAAAGCAATTCAAAAAGATATTTAATTCAGCTGTTGTCTCAAATTTTTCCTCTAATAATTCCATTCCACCATCAAATATAAATTCTAATTTGTACATTGTAACTATCTCCTTTTGTTTTCATATTACCCTCATATATATATGCAGATTTTGCCATTTTGTTACCCTATTTTTCAAAAAATGTTAGTAATATTGCCACCGTGTATTGTCCAACGGATTAAATTTTTCATTTTGCACTTTTATATCACTGTCATTTAAGTTTATATACTGTTTTGTGGTACTTACGTCCGAATGTCCTAATATCTTTTGCAATGTTATCAGATCACCGCCATTCAATAAAAATGTTTTAGCAAAGGTATGTCGCCATGTATGAGCAGATATTCTAGCACCCTGCATTTGAAACTCTTTCTTTAAATTGGCAAAGATAATATTAACTGTTGATTCTGTCATAGGTCTACATGACTTATTGATGAACAAATACCTACAATTTGCATGACTGCTTTCGTCTATATATTCTTTTCGTTTTTTGATATACTTCAGTAAAATCTTCCGCAGTACAGGACTTAATGGTATATGTCTTTGCTTATCACCTTTACCGATAACATTTATCATATCTATTTCAAACAAAATATCCAGACAGGTTAGCTGCATGAGTTCTGCCTTTCTAATACCTGTACTAAAAAAGACACTCATAATGGTGTAGTTTCTAAAACCAAGAAATGTATTCTTATCAAAAGCACTTAACAGTAAATGGATTTCCTTTGGTGTAAATGCTCTAATAATCCTTTTGCCTACTCTTGGCTTTTTTACTTTATCCATAGGTTTTTTAGGTATTATTTCCTGTTCCGTTAGATAATTGAAAAAGCTGCTTAATGCCAAATAATAAGATAGAACAGTTATTTTCTTTACTCTGCCGTTCATACTGCCTAAATATTCACGAACAGTATCAGCAGTTACCAGCAAAACATCATCAATATTATGCTCTAATAAAAATTTCTCAAAATCACCTAACCTTTGCTTATAATTCATGATTGTTTTGACTTGCAGATTCATAGCATTACATCGGACTAAAAAGGTTTTCAAAGATTCATTAATATTCATAAAATTTTTTCTTCCTTTCTGTATTCTTAGAGCAGAACATACAAAAAGAGATTCTCTTTAATTGAAATTATTGATACTCAAACTCTAGAACATTTTTTATATTATGCTCTTAAAAACACAAAAAGAGTATAGAAATAAATTCTATACTCTCAGAAATGGCTTATACACTCAATCTTGATGATTACACCTATAAGATTAGCTTTGAGCAAAACATTCAATCATTACGAATGAGATGCTCTACCAGCTGAGCTACAGTAGCGATTCAGAGCATAATAAGCTCTGCCATATAGTATAACTTATTATAATATATGCGTCAATAATTTACTGTTAAGACAATGTATAAAAATCTAACAGCCATCTCATATATATCAATACCTCCAAAAGGTCCGTAAAATCTTACCCTACTCAATATAAACAGAAAAGACAGCAACCGTATGCTGCCTGATCGCCATAATTAGCTATATAACATTGACACTTTTACAATTTAATTTTATACTATATATAATATTAACCACTGCACCTAAACGTCTCCTATATATGCGCAATCACCTAGCAATTAAGCCATTAGCCATAATGCAGATTATCGGACGTAACTTCTGGTAATCATACAACAATAAGTATATACATACAACAAGTACACTGTCATTAAATCAGTGTGCTATTTTTTATCACTTCAACCATATTAGCAACTATAAATTATACTGCCAACAAAACTACGTTCGCTGTAATGTATATATGCAGAATTACAATATATCAATAAACCAATTATTCTCTATTCCATTGTATTTACAAATTATTCTATGATCCCCAATATTATTAATCTCTCTTAATCGTTCTTGTAACAACTTAAATGCTTGTTCTATTTTTTCTGAAGTACAAGCTCCTTTAACCTCTATCAACGTATTTACTATTTTAAAAGAAAAGTGAATTACCATTCCTGTATCAGCTATTTTCTCTTTGTTGTAATTTCTCCTCTCCTTAACCAGAAAAGCAGCTTTCTTCACAACAAATTTTCCCATATCATATAACACGTTTACTAATATAGCATTTACTAAATCTTTATTCCCATCATATAGTATACTTGCTTTAACAAATATATCTTTATATGAAATACAAGAAGGATGATATTGGTATTTGACCGCTACATCATCAAAAAATATTCCATTATATTCTGATTCGTCAACGCTTATTAATTCCTTTAAAACACCAGTATCATAAAAATTAGCAGGTATATCTATTTCTACTTTTATTCTATATTGTTTCATGTTATCTCTATTCCTTTCTTGGCATGGGATAGGCTTACAATCAGCTACACTTTAGTATGCTAAAGTATTTTTATTCCTACTATCAACGCTACCAAAACGGCTGCCATAATATATACCCAACACGATCCATATAGCCACTTATATACTATTCATATGCAACTATTAAAGCTAACTATTTAACAATAATGTATCAACACTATTATATATCCATATCTGTTTCAATACGCAAATACTCTATACAATCTTTACCTAATATATGAACATTCTCTTTTAAATAATCTGTAATAAATGGCGCAACCCAATATTGACTACCTTCAGGAGGCGTTTCGTCAAATTCTAAATAATCTATGTAGTCAGTTGCCATTAAAGATATCTTAGAACATAGTCCTACCAAAAATACAAAGGTCGTAGTTATATAATTTGTATGTTCCATTATTTGATTTAGACTGATATTTAATGAATTATCCCTATATGCTCTGGTACTTTTATTATAAAAATCAATTCCATTGCTATGTACATAATTATTAAGCTTTTGTCCAATATCAGAAAAACTTTTTTGTAGTTTATATTTTTCCATCGCAATTTCCAAGGAAGGAACTTCACTTATAAACTTTAATACCGTTCCTATTTTTAAATTTAGAAGTTCATTCTGCTGCCATTTATTTATATTTGCCTCATGCTTGAGATAGTGTTCTTTATCTATTACATCACGAGAAGAATTAAAAGCAATTAAATACAAATAAAAAAACAGATCATCTCTATATTTTCTAAGCAAAGTATTACTATCTGCCAAATGTCCATATTCACAACATAGCATTATACTATGTAATGTATCCGATGCAGAACCAATAATTAAACCAGGAATCAAAGTTAATACCTGTGATGTCATTACCATATCTCTACCAAACTGTAACTCATTAAATCTAACTAAAAATTTATGTATGTTTTCCAGTTTATTTTGAACCTCAATATATTTGCTTTCTTTTCCTAATACTCCTTGCTCAAACCCATATTCTTTATATAAATGACCTTTATACTCTACCATACTATTATTTACCTTTCATATCCTTATCAAACTGGTACTCAAAATCTTCAAAATCCTCGCTGTTTTCATTTTCTATAAATTCGCCGTTATGCAATATTACATTATCTTGAGTATATATATCACCATTTTCTATCAGTTCCATCAATTCACCAGTAGTAACTAATTCAGGATAATCCATGAAAAATTCTTGATAATCTGTATAAGATAATTGTTCTATACGTTCATCTAAAGCTAATGCCAATAAACTTTCTATCTCACATTCTTTTAAATAGGTACTTCCATAATCGCAACTAGAACATTCACTATCGTTGTCCGTTGCTACTACATTGTCTTCTACTAATAATTCAGGCTCTGGCGCATGCTTATGGGGAACACCTAATATATCATTTACTTTAGGAACGATAAACGCCTTTTCTTCAACTACTTTCACGTCATCAGCAGGCAAAGACCTATCGTTATTATTTTCTGTATCACCACTATCAGGGAATCTTTTATTAAGCTCATTCAACATATCATCCAGTCTGTCAGAAAGGCTTTGCACCAATTGGTTATTTGTATTTATACCGACAGAACTACTATCGTTAGCAGGAATCCATGTACCTTTCAACTTGTCTAAAACATTACTCAATGCAATCAAACCAGCCTTATAACCAATAACTCCACATGCAGAATTAGGCTCTAGCTGATCCCAATAACCACTTTTTGTATTCCATAAACAATTACCAAAACCATCATATGCTTTTATATGGTCAAAACTATACTCTGCTTTATCAATAGAATAAGTTACATACTTAACTACCACTCTAACAGCAGAATCAGCAGCTTTTAATTCTTTAGGCAATATAACAAAATCACTAAAATCAAATCCAAGAGGATAAACTTCTTTCTGCCAAACTTTAAAATCACTATTAAAATCAAACGTAGCAGACGGTTGATGTATAAATATTTTTACTTTGTCACCTGCAAATTCATGTATTAAGATATAGTCTTTTTCGTTATACAAATATTGTTCGTTGCCTGTATTATCCATGTTAATCACTCCACTAATACATATTGACTATAAGATAATTATAGCACACTACCAAACAATGACTACAGCCTTAACCAAGAGAATGATATTTTAAATGCCTGTTCTATCCAAAGAATAGGTATTTATAATTCATTCGCCTATATCCGAAGAACTTTACCAACGGAAACATCCTTATCAATTTCTTGGTCATATCATTTACTTTCTTACATAGTCAAGCACGTAGTGAGCCAACATATATTTCAATCAAGGCTGTAAACCCTTTGGTATCCAAGAAACTTTATTGGTATTACCATTGGCGAACACAGTGCTTTATTACATTCATGTAATACAAACAAAATAATAACCACGAATAAGCCATAAGTGTCTTTATACGATACAAACTGCTTACGAGTGGTTATTTTCTTTTGTCCAAATAATATATACTCAAAATGTTCGGCGCCACTATTTTGTATATTCTCTTACGAGAACATATTTCTTTGGTTATTCTTACAAATAACTCAAAGAATAAATAGTGTCTTATAATCAATTTCAGACGAGTAAATAATCAATATATTTTTTACTTAATTCTTATATATTCACCATACTGTATATACTATAGGAACGAGTCTGAAACACCGCATAAAACCTACTGTTTTTTTCGATTTTGTGGAAAATCTTCCACATTTTTGTAGAATACAGTTAGAGTTGCGCACAAATTTACATTTGTTTATGCTAAATTATTAGCTTGTTTTATAAATTCAGCGAGTAAATTTCTCATTCTCTCTGACGGAACAAAAACATGTACTTTCTTGTCACTATCCTCTACACGCAAATTACTGCGATAAATAAACTGCAATAGCTCTGATAATGCGTATTGATTATTGTTAAAGGTTATCCCTTTACCAGCAAAAAAGTTGGCTATATTCGGATTTATATGCCTGTTACATAGATAGCCAACTGCCAAACAGTCTTGTTTGTCATTGGTAGCTTTCTTGTTACATTCAATAAAACTCTTACTGTTTATATATTTTTTCGGTATATCTTGTTGGTTACTTTTGAAAGTAGTCCAATAGTAAGAATTAGCTTTAGTATTTTTACATTCATTCCTCAAAAAATTATGAAAACATTCTGCCAACTTTTTGAAATAAACAGTATCTCCATTATTAATTTGCTTGTGTTTTTGCTGTTCGTTTCTGTACCAGTTTTTAGTTAAAGCAAAGTCCACATTGTATTTTTCATTTTGACATATACAAAGCCTGTCTAGTCCTTTTGGATAATCAAACTTATATCCCTTGACAATATTTCTGTTGTCAATATGGTAGTAATTAGTATCAATATCATACAATTGACAATAGTAGTCTACAAAGCTTTCTTTGGTCATATAACTACTAATCCATACATCATTGAATAACTCAAACACTTCTTTTTTAGTCAGTGCAATAATAGTGTTTATCCTATTGCTATCACTGTTTTTAATACTATATAGATCAGAAGTATCAGCGCAAAACTTGAATGATGAAAACACACCTTCCCTTTTTTCCAAGTCTAAATTATACCAATGATCGTTATTCCAAGTGACACGCTGCGTATCAATATCAAGTTTGATTAGTTGGTTTTCTTGAATTAATCTTATGTCCGCATTAGTAAATACTTCTATTCTTGACTGTTTATCTTCATCACTAGACCATTGCTTAATTGCACCAACAATATTTCTAATAAAAGCTGGCTGTTCGTCAATTATCAAGTCATAAACATAACCGCAGTTTCCTATTAACTCAAATATTTCTTTATCAAACATATTAAATAAAGCATGACAACACGCTATATTCTCACCGTTGCCGATTAATTCTTTAATATGTTCATACTTTTTACCAATAGGGTATTTACATGATATTTCTACGCTAATACGGTGTTCTACCTCATCTATATAAGGTGAAACAAAAATAAATCTTTTAGAGCTTACAGCATTGTAATAAGCACTATCGGCTTTTACCATATTCATTAATGCTGTAGTTTTTCCACTTCCCATAGGGGAATCAATGACATTGAAATTCAATGCTATTAAATTCCCTTTTCCTCTGTTAGTGTAATGTCTTTTATAGCCACCAAGTAACTATAAAGTTTTGAATATAAAGTTTTCTGTGTAATACTTTTCTCCTTTAAATTCTGTTTTTGAAATAAAAAAATCTTTCCTTCATCATTTAAGACAAGGAAGTGTTAAGGTCAAACTATATCTTTCTTGTTCAAACTGCCGTCAAAGCTCTTATCAGTTCCGCTCATAATAATCAAATTATTATTGTCTGATACATTCAACGAACTAAAATATAACTATCCTTTCTTGTTGCGTTTATGTAAATATTATAACATTTTTCGTTAAAAAAGTCATGATGAAATGTGAATTGTATATAAAAAACATACAAATCAATTTTGAGTGTAAAAACAGCTATTATTAAGGGGTTTTTGACGATTTTTTTAATTTACGCAACACTTTATACCTGTAGGTACGCTTATGCTCAAAAAGCACCCCTGTTTTGCCCTATTTTGACATTCAGAATCGATGTTTGAGATTAAGCTTTTATGAGTTTACTTTTCAAACACAAAACATATAATTAAAATAAAAAGTATCTTATTGAAATAAATCAACAAGATGCTTTTTTATAAAATCATCTGGCCATAACCAACTGTTTGAGAATCAACAGTTTTTTCATATAGTTTTTGCTTTTTACATAAATATTTCTTTTTAGTAGAATCAATTTCTAACTCAAATTCGGAAGTTTTCCATGCCTTGAAAATGTTTGGATTTATATTACATGCCCTCATTCCAGCCGTAGTATATAAAGAATCTTCAGACCTATAAGCAATACATAGTTCTATATTCTCAATATTAAATCCTAAAAATGCTGCCTGCGCTCTGGCGTTATGTATCCCCATTTTAAATTGTTTTAATGCATTCTTTAATGAATCTATGCTTACAGACTTTTTAAACTCAATTATATAAAGCTTTGCTGAATCACTCACTTTATTATCTAGGCTTTGAAATATAAATACATCTGCACATTTACTGCTATAACCATCATTTAAACATTGCCATGTGTTTCTATCTGCGTTTTTGAAAACAATAGCATTCTTTAAAGCAAGAAATGACAACTCCGCTTTTCCTGTCTTTGCTTTTTCTCCGATAATTTCACTTCGTAATGCCTTGATAAGTTTACATTGATCTTCATTAAAAAAAACACTTAAATTTCCAACAACATGGTCTGCGAACACTTATTTTCACTCTCCATCTAAACTGTTTATTTCAGTAGTTTGTTCAAGTATCTTGATTAATGAATCAGTAAATGTTGGTACATTAAATGAAGCGTTCTTGGGATATATCCTATCTACTTCAGCAAATGTTCCACAATCGGTTAATTGATAAACTGCAACTTTATTCTCTGAAATCAAATCCTCATCTTTTAAATCAAACTTTTCTTTGATCGTCGAATTTTCTTTAACCGAATTCAATATACACATGTTGTTTATATGTTGAATAATAATATCACTATGGGTTGTAGCGACAACATTTACATTTAAATTTACTAATCTAATTAAAACCTTACCCATTTCTTGCTGCAATTGCGGATGTAAACACATTTCAGGCTCTTCATAACATATCAGTTTAATAAAATCAGATGTAAGTAACAAAATCAAAAGTGGGGATAATTCAGTTACAACTGCTGACGTTGCACGCAACGGAAGAGGTGTACTAGTCCCTGAAGGAATATAGTCCACCTTTTCTCCCGCAGTTTTTTTTCTAATACAACCTTTAGTCATTACTATTTCTATAAAAGAAATTAAGTCTATGAATTTATCTTTTGATTTAATTTGTTCATTATCTAGTGCATTTAAAAAACTCAATATAGGCTTAGTAAATGGTTGAATTTCTTCATTCAAAAAATCATTATCGCTAAAGTTTTTATCAAAAGCATTTTGCCGACCATATTGGTTAATTAATGTTCGAGAAAGCATAAAACCAGTACGTGCTGATGGAAGATATAAAACTTCATTTAAATTAGTTCGTTTAACATCTAAAATGTTAGAACAAATAGAGTTTATAATCATTTTTACAATTGTATCTATTTTTTTATTATCTGTAACTTCTGCAATCCCTATAGACTTACTACGCTGACCATTCACATAAATAGATATTAATCTGTTAACCGATGAAGTACTTTTTATTATGACTTTTTTATTTTCAGTCCATACTGCTAATTTCTCTATATCTATCCCTTCATGATTGAATATCCGAGCAACAAACTCTTTTTTGTTTTTTTCTAATAAAATATTTAACAATTCTAAAAAGACATCTGTATCAAGCTTTTCATACAGCTCTTTATTTTCAATATAACTGTTGCTAATTATTTCAAACAACTTTTTATATATTGGAGAATTAACCAATACTGTAATATCTCTATACAAAAAGTTCATTATCTCGCTACTTTGCAATGCCCAAATAAGCGATAACAAATAGCTTTTTCCACTATTATTATCACCAACAAATAGGGTAAAAGGAGTAAGTTCAATGTCAGCCTTTTTTATTTTGCCGAATTTTTCAACATGTATTTTTAGACTCATGGCAGAATTCCTCTCCAAAATCTTATATTATAACTTAATTCTACCACAAAAAAATTTGTAAATCTATTTTATGTCAATATCTGGGAAAAAGTTCCGTTTTTAGGAATAATAAAGCAAAAACACTCTAATTAATAGAGTGTTTTATATTATTTTTCTTTATTTAGTACCAAATGGAGCACCACTTCTAATAACTTTATCGTGACTTTGAATGTTCTTAACTATTTCCATTGTATTTTTTTCTTCATCTGGATTAAATAAATACTTTGCTATGATAATTGGAATAGCAATAAAACTTGTTAAAAATGCCCCAAATGCAGCAACCACCAAAGTGTGTATCATATTTTCAGATAAACTAATGCCTTGTTTCAATAAACAAAGTATTAAAATTATTACCATTGTGAAAATATAACAAACCCACCCAAAAATATTTTTGCAAATTAAGTAAAAATCTTTCTTTAATTCATGCTTTTGCTCTAAAGATTTACCGAGATTTTCGCTATATGTTTTCAAAATATTGTCATAATATAAATTATGTTTTTCCATACTTTTTATATCATTACATATATCTGATGGAGTTTTATTTTCAATTTTTTGCTCTTTGTATAAGCTATCAACCGAATTAACATTTTTTGCTAAATATTCTTTAATTAGAGTACTATAATAGTTCGATACTACCTTCTTGTCTATATTTATAGCACCCTTTTTCTGTTCTTTTTCATTATCCATGTCAACACCTACTGCAAAATATAGTCTAAATATTCAAAGCGTTTTTCAACATCATAGTTCCTAACACCAAAGAAATCTGATAACAATGTTATTTTCTTGTCATATGATAGTTGACTAGATTTTACATCTTCATTAATTTCATTTAGTGCAACTTTAGGCATAAGAATATTTAAAGCTAGTACATATGCAATATTCTTTATGAGTGGCTCTTTTGTTTGATAGACATTAAAACAATTAGGTGCTGATCTCTGAAAATCTTCAAAACTACAAACACTAAAGTATTCCCCTTCTTCTTCATCCATTATATCTAATACATATTGTGCTATGCAAAATGCAATTGACACTCTTGTAATCTCGTCATTATCCTTAGCATTTACGTCAACAACTATTTTCCTTATGTTTTCTTTAAACATCATCAAGATACTAACTACATTATCATTTATTCCTTGAATTGAATCTCGTTCTGGCATATTTTGCACATAAATTTTGAAATTAAATAATTCAGCTAATTTATTTAGGCTCAACGGAAACAGATTCCCCTCTAATTTATCTGTAATTAAATCAGAAATGCGTTCCAGCCCTGCATATATTCCCTTTAACTCACTTAAAGTAAATGAGTCAAGTTCTTTTCTCCATAAAATATCTCTGTCTTTTAAATTTATAGGCATAGATTCTAAAATTTCTAAAATATCGTTTTCCATTATACCCACACTTTCACCAATAAATCAAAATTAATTATACATTTTTTATTATAACATTTTTTATCAAGCACGCCTACCCATTGCATTGTTTTTAGCTAATACTGCCATTAGTATATCTGAATTTTCATTTAGATACTCTGCAAAGCTTTTAGCGTCTAATGCCACGATATTCACGTTTGTAGGTTGTTTTGCTTGTGAGTCCATTGCTTTCATTGCTACTGCGGCTAATATTTCATTACTACGTCTGTCATTGATACTGTTAACTTCTTCACCAACTTGTAATGTCCGTAATACTTCGTCATTTTTCAAGGTTGGTACTACACCAGCACGTCCAGCGGCAACATCACCACCACTGTGCATTTTAGGAGCAGTAGTGCTAATATCTTCACCATTATGAT
>ERZ791620.695-NODE-695-length-16293-cov-2.237960_pt1 | contig 16293 bp, 9 predicted proteins | sample MGYA00509962_ERZ791620 | MGnify/ENA primary metagenome ERZ791620 (study PRJEB30046, sample SAMN00715162) | human gut metagenome | study: EMG produced TPA metagenomics assembly of the A metagenome-wide association study of gut microbiota in type 2...
ATATGCTCTATAGCAGGTTTGTAAGCGAGTAAATGTCTATGCCAAAAAAGTAAATAAGAAGTTCGTTTTCCTGTTATCGATATTCTGAATCTTATCTCAGTCTTCATTGCGGGGAATTTAACTTTTAAAGAAAACCGGAATATTATCAAATCATGCCAAAATAGTAAATATCCCTGCCGTGTGGCATAAAACACGAAGAAGGAAAACTCAGAATTTTGGCAAACACGCTAATTTTGCTGATGCAATAAAGAAGCAGGAATATATATAATATGTTTAACTAAATATCTCATGAAACTATGAATCAACAACACGATCCTCCGCTTAATTTATTTAAGTATGCAATGATTCCTTTTTACCTTTTATTTCATTTTGTTTGAATTAAATTTAATATCTTATGAAATCCAATTTATTTATGAAGCGTAAGCTTGAAATCGGACTTACCTTATTAATAGGAATGTCTGCCTTTTGGGGTTGCAACAATGACTTGGCTCCGATACGCCAAAATCAAGCCTTACCTCCCGATTTGAGTAAACACTCTGTTTTCGAAAGTTTCTCTCCCGACAGTGGTGGTATCGGAACACAGTTAATCATCCGTGGAAAAAATTTCGGTTCCGATCCAAGTTATGTGAAGGTCACTGTAAATAACAAGGAAGCAGCTATTGTAGGAATGGACGATGAGGTAATCTATGCCATCGTTCCCGCACGTGCAGATACAGGTTATGTTCGTCTGTTTATAGGTAAAGACGAAAATATAGAAGAGTATGCTTCCGAGACAAAATTCCGTTATCAGTTTAAGCGTAATGTGACGACGATGGTGGGACAACATGGTATGAAGGGTCGTGAGGACGGCAGCTATGCTGCTTCCAAGCTGCAAAGAACCTGGTTCTTGCTGACTGATAAAGACGGTTCGGTATTCTTTATAGATGAAGGACGTGGTCAGACACAGAATGGTGCTTTGCGCCGTGCACGTAATGGTGAAGTGGAAACTTTGGTGCAGTGCTCCAGCGGTCCGTTTCAGTCACCTACCTGTCTGGCATTCAGTCCGGCTCAGGACACTCTTTATATCTCTCAGTATTCCTATACGGATGAGAGTAATACCAAGACTGACTTCAATATTATTTATGTAACGCGCGAAGGTGGATTCGTGGATGTAAGAGGACTTTGCAGAGCGAAGAAAGTCGGCACTACAGGACTGGCAGTACATCCCAAAACAGGGGAAGTGTTCTTCTGTAATAAAGGTACTGGCTATGTGTATCGTTTTGACGGACCGAGCTACGAAGACTTTACCCCTCTCTTCCGAATTAACAATGCAACGGAAATTGAAACCCGTATGACTTTCAATACCGAAGGTACGATCCTTTATGTAGCGGTATGTAACCGCCATTGTATCTATCAGGTTCCTTATGATGCTGCTACACACACTTTTGGGAATCCGGTTCTTTTTGTCGGCGCATGGGATGAAAGTGGCTATATCAATGGTACAGGTGCGACTGTCCGTCTGAATAAGCCGGAGCAGATGGCATTTGATGAAGACGGAAATATGTTTGTTCCCGAACGTAATAACCACATTATTCGTAAAATCACACCGGCAGGTTCCGCTTCTCTGTACGCCGGTCAACCCGAGCAGAGTGGATTTGGTGACGGTTTGCCCGAAGAAGCAAAATTCAATCAGCCCGAATGTGTGACGGTTTATCCGGACAACTCGGTCTATGTGGCTGACCGCGATAACCATGTTATTCGTCGTGTGACAGTAGAATAAATAATCTATAAAAAGAATTATCCATGAATAATATTCAAAAATATATCGTATTACTCTTGACGGTAATGCTGCTCGTGCCTGATAGTGCATGGGCACAGGAGAACAAGCAGGAATTTGTAATCAAGGGGGTAGTGGAAGATAATCTTGGTCCTGTTGCCGGTGCGTCGATTGTTGCTAAAAATCAGCCGGGCGTCGGTACAATTACCAACTTAGATGGAGAGTTTACCATAAAGGTGGGAGCTTATGATGTACTTCAAGTGACTTTTATTGGTTATCAGACAGTTGAAATTCCTGTGTTATCGATCAAAGACCGGAATAATCTGAAAGTGAAAATTGTAGAAGATAACCGTAAGATTGATGAGGTGGTGATTACTGCCAGTGGTATCCAGAAGAAAAAGACCTTGACCGGTGCCATTACCAATGTTGATATCAAACAGTTGAATGCTCCGGGAGCTAATCTTTCGAATGCATTGGCAGGTGTTGTACCGGGTATCATAGCGATGCAAACCAGCGGTGAACCGGGTGAAAATATGTCAGAGTTCTGGATCCGTGGTATGAGTACATTTGGTGCCAAGTCAGGAGCTTTAATACTGGTGGATGGGGTAGAACGTAGCTTTAATGAGATTCCGGTAGAAGATATTGAATCATTCTCCGTGTTGAAGGATGCGTCGGCAACTGCCATTTACGGACAACGTGGTGCAAATGGTGTTGTCCTGATTACTACCAAACGTGGTGAAAAAGGGAAAGTGAAGATTAATGTGAAAACCGGTTTCAGCTGGAATACTCCGGTGAAGGTTCCTGAATATGCAAATGCTTATGATTGGGCGAGTTTGGCTAATGAGGCTTTGGAGGGACGTTATGAAAGCCCTCTGTATACAAGTGAAGAGATGAATATTATCCGGTATGGACTGGACTCTGATCTTTATCCGAATGTAGACTGGAGAGACTTGATGCTGAAAAGTGGAGCTCCCAGCTATTATGCCAATATTAATTTCTCCGGTGGTAGCGATAATGTACGTTATTTCGTATCGGGACAGTATACCAGTGAAGACGGACGTTACCGTACTTCCAGTTCTGAAAATAAATACAATACAAATACGACGTATGAACGTTGGAACTATCGTGCGAATGTAGATATGAACTTAACCCGTTCAACGATATTGAAAGTGAGTGTAGGCGGATGGTTGGTTAACCGCAATTCTCCACAGAGCGATGCGGATGATATTTGGAAATCCTTTGCTTACTATACTCCGCTGTCTTCTCCGCGTAAATGGTCTACAGGTCAATGGCCGGTTGTTAATGGCATGACTACGCCTGAGTATCAGATGACTCAAACCGGATATCGCACTATTTGGGAAAGCAAAGTAGAAAGTAGCGTTGCTTTGGATCAGGACTTGTCGTTTATAACGAAAGGCTTGAAATTTTCCGGAGTCTTTGCTTTTGATACCTATAATAAGAATACTATCCGCCGTTCTAAAGCGCAAGAGTTGTGGTCTGCGGAATATTCTCGTGACGCAAACGGTAATCTGGTGTTGAAGAGAGTACAGAATGCTGCTGCAATGTCTCAGAAGAAAATAGTGGAAGGTGATAAACGTTATTATTTGCAAGCTTCTTTGGATTATAGCCGATTGTTCGCTCAGAAACATCGCGTTGGAGTGTTTGCTATGGTCTATCAGCAAGAGACTACTGACGTCAATTTTGATGAGAGTGATTTGATGGGATCTATTCCTCATCGTAACTTGGCTTATTCGGGACGTTTTACTTATGCTTTCCAAGATAAGTATATGGCAGAATTTAACTGGGGTTATACAGGTTCCGAGAATTTTGAACATGGAAAGCAATTTGGCTTTTTCCCGGCCGTATCTGCCGGATGGGTAGTTTCGGAAGAATCGTTTGTGAAGAAAGCGATGCCGTGGTTGGATCTGTTTAAGATTAGAGCTTCTTATGGTGAGGTGGGTAATGACCAGTTGAGAACTAGCTTGACCGATGATAAGACACGCCGCTTCCCTTATATATCTTTGGTAAGTACGGATGATGGAGGATCGTATACTTTTGGTGAATTTGGTACTAACAAAGTACAAGGTTATCGTATTAAAACACTGGGAACATCGAATTTGACCTGGGAGGTTGCCAAGAAGTATGATATCGGTGTGGATTTCAGTATCTTTAATGGGAAAGTCACCGGAACAGTAGATTACTTTGTTGATAAACGGGATGATATCTTTATGCAACGCAATCAAATGCCGCTGACAACCGGTCTTGCCGACCAAACGCCTATGGCCAATGTAGGTAAGATGAAATCAGTCGGATGGGATGGAAATATCGCTTTCACCCAGCAGATTGGACAGGTGAGCCTGCAACTACGTGGTAATTTTACTTATCAGAAAACTGATATTTTGGATATGGATGAGGCCGCCAATGAATTATGGTACAAGATGAATAAAGGTTTCCAATTGAATCAGAGCCGTGGTTTTATCGCCCTGGGTTTGTTTAAAGATCAGGAAGACATTGACAGAAGTCCTTCTCAGGCATCTTTGGCTAACAAAACAATACTTCCGGGAGATATTAAATATAAAGATGTGAATGGTGACGGAGTCATCACAACGGATGATGAGGTACCTTTGGGATATCGTCAGCAGCCGGGACTTCAGTATGGTATCGGCTTGAGCGCCAGTTGGAAGAACTGGAACTTTAGTATGCTTCTTCAAGGAACCGGTAAATGTGACTTTTTCGTAGGCGGCAGTGGACCTCATGCTTTCCATGACGGTCGTACGGGTAATATTCTGCAAGTAATGGTAGATGGTAATCGTTGGATTCCAAAGGAAATTTCGGGCACGGAAGCTACGGAAAATCCGAATGCCGACTGGCCTCGCCTGACTTATGGAAACAACAATATGAACAACCGGGCATCTACATTCTGGTTGAAGGACAGAAAATATCTGCGCTTAAGAAATGTGGAACTTTCTTATGACTTTCCTCAGGTATGGACACGCAAGTTCCTTGTGAGTAATCTGCGTCTTGGATTTATCGGACAGAACTTGTTTACTTGGGCACCGTTTGACTGGTGGGATCCGGAAGGTACAAATGAATCGGGAAGTAGCTATCCGATTAATAAAACTTTCTCCTGTTATCTTCAATTTAGCTTTTAAATCAAAAACTACGAATTATGAAAAGAATACTTTATACCATATTGCTGGCTATAGGTACATTGTCCTTCTCGTCATGTACCGATTATATCAATGTGGACAAATACTTTTATGATCAGGTATCTTTGGACTCCGCTTTCTCCAAACGTGTGTATGTGGAAGGATGGTTGTCGAGTGCATACAGTGTAATGGATTATATTGGTGAATATAGAGAGCCATTTCGCTGGGCTAGTGATGACCTTTACCATCCGGATATGAAGGATTATGTGGAAGGAAACTATAGTGCTGATAATCAGCTTGGAGACGAGGCAGAAGCGCGGAAGGGAGAATCACGTTTATGGAAATATTATGAGGGAATTCGAAAGGCTTCCACTTTCATCGTAAATGTAGATCGCTGTCCGGAACTGACGATGGATGAAATAGCCGATATGAAAGGACAGGCACGTTTCTTGCGTGCTTATTGTTACTGGGCTTTAATACGCGTCTATGGTCCCGTACCTTTGATTCCTTTGGAAGGACTGGATGTGAATCTTTCTTATGAAGAACTTTCCTTGCCACGAGAGCATTTTGATAATCTGGTTGATTTTATAGATCAGGAATTGGCTGAATCAGCCCGTTCACTACCGACTAAAAGAACGGTCAACAATCTTGGACGTCCGACTCGCGGAGCTGCATTAGGACTTCGTTCACGTGTGTTGCTTTATGCGGCCAGCCCGCTTTTCAACGGAAATACGGATTTCTTTAATGTGAAAGACTGCTATGGTAATCAATTAGTGTCTCAGACCTATGATGAAACAAAGTGGGCGAAAGCGGCGGCAGCTGCTAAGGATGTGATTGAATTGGCTAAGGCTTCCGGTCTGTATGAACTGTATGTTGTAGCGCCGAAAGCGACCGTTCTGCCTTCACAACGTCCTCCTCATAATGCACTTTATTCGGATAAGAACTATCCGGAAGGTTGGGCGGACGTAGACCCGTTACTTTCTTATAAGTCCAACTTTGACGGTACGATTCTGGGATCGAAAAATCCGGAACTTATATTTACCCGGACAAGAATTGGAACAGGACATATCAATGACTGGGCTTACCAATCTACGCCAAAGACTTTAAAAGGAAACAATCGGTTGGCTGTTACTCAGAAGCAGGTCGATGCGTATGCGATGAATGACGGACGTTCTATCACAGAGGCGGAAGCTACCGGTGATTACGTAACACAAGGTTTCACGACACAGGCGTATGCTGTGGCGAATCCTTTCCTGCCGGCTAAGGTGAATTTGATGTACAATAATCGTGAACCACGCTTCTATGCGTCCATCGCTTATAATGGTTCGGTTTGGGAAGCTTCCAGTGCTTCTGAATCTGAATTCCGCGATCAACAGATATTCTATTATCGTGGTCTGAACGATGGCAAACAGGGATTTAAGGAAGAATGTCCACTGACAGGAGTTACTTTAAAGAAGTTTTATAATTCGGAAGATTCACGGACTGAAGGCGGATATCTGGTTGATAAAACAGAGATGACCATTCGTTATGGTGAAATTCTTCTGATTTATGCCGAAGCGTTGAATGAGTTGACTTCGGGACAAGTTTACCATCTGACTACCTATACCGGAGCTGATGTAGAGATTCAGCGCAGTGTAGATGAAATGCGTTATGCTATCAAACGTATCCGTATGCGTGCCGGAGTACCTGACTATTCAGAGGAGACTTATAATAACCCGAACGATTTCCGTGTGAAATTGAAAAGAGAACGCCAGATAGAGTTATTGGGTGAGAATAGTATGCGCTACTTTGATTTACGCCGTTGGAAAGATGCTATGACAGAAGAAAACCAGTTATTGCAGGGGTGTAACATTAATATCAGTGATGATGAAACGCGTATTGCTGATTTTTATAAACAGACTATCATCACCTCGGTACACAAAGTGTTTGAACAGAAAATGTATTTGTGGCCTTTCCCGACTTACGAGCTGAAACGTAACGTGAATATGACGCAGAATCCTGAATGGTAAAACTAAATAAAATTGGCTTATTATGAAAAAAATAATATCTATATACGGAATAATGGGAAGTCTGCTGATCGCTATGCTGCCCGGAGTTTCTTCATGCGATAAATTGGAAGATGAATTATTCAAGAAGAATACATATATCATTCATAATGGTTGGCAGGATTACTCATTGGAGGTAGCTGACGATAATACCACCGTACTTCCTGTATATTTCGGAGTAAATGGAACATCGGGAAATGATAAGGAAATTCATATAACGATGGAAGTTGACCCGGATACGCTGGATGCGTATAATAAGGACAAGTATAAGAGTCAGACGGACTTATATTATAAGATATTGCCGGAAGGAACCTATACGTTTGATGCCGATTCATGGAATATTAAAAGTGGAGAATTGAATGCGGCGGCTTATATCCATATCGACCTGAACAAGATCAGAGAAGTAGGCAACTTGTATAATGATTATGTACTTCCCTTGCGCATCACTTCTTCTACAGGAGAAGAGATGGGAGCGAATAAATATACGAAAGTATTGGCACATATCGGTTTCAAGAACGATTATTCAGGTATTTATAGTGGTAAGGGCGTTGTGACACAACAGGGAACAACTTATACGACTGAAACGACCAGCACACAACTTTATGCAATTAATAATAATACCTGCTATATGTTTGTGGGCGAGAAGACACGTTCCAACACTACGGACTATCTGAATTATGTGGTTGAAATAGAACGTGATGATTTCGGAGACATAACGTTAACCAGCCATGTGGATGGATTGAAGTTTAAACCTTATAGTGCCAAACTCAGTCGTAAATATACGTATAACTATACAGACCAACGTTATTATACAGAAATTACTACCATTGAATTGGCTTATGAATATCAGGACTCTGCACAGGGCGAATCATTAATGATGTCGTTCGAAGGTACTTTCTCCATGTCAAGAGATGTATTGAGAGTAGACTATCCTAATGTAGACGTAGAAGAGTAATTTACCTTAGTTATAATATATATGAAAGTGATGAAATACTTCGTTCTCGCATCATTGCTTTGTCTTAGTGCATGCAGCGATGATAACGACAACAAAAATAATGAGACACCCCAGAATCTGGCAGAGCTAACCGTTGACGCCAGTGAAATCAGTATCGCACAGGGGGATACCAGAACCGTAAAAATTACGTCCGGTAATGGCGAATATGAGGTGACTTCGGCAAACGAAGAAGTGGTGACGGCAGAAGTCGATGGTGATATAGTGACACTGACAGCTGTAGAAGGACATAACAATGCTCAGGGTGTAGTATACGTGAAAGACAAGTACTACCAGCGCGCTAAGATTTTGGTTAACACGGCGGCAGAGTTTGATCTGAAGTTGAATAAGACGTTATTTACGCTTTATTCGCAGGTGGAAGGCGCCGATGAAGCTTTCGTTAAAATCTATACAGGAAACGGAGGTTATTCGCTCGAAGTGATAGATGAAAATAATTGTATCGAAGTCGATCAGTCTACACTTGAAGACTCGGAATCATTTACCGTGAAAGGTATCGCCCAGGGAAATGCCGAGGTCAAGATAACCGACCGGAAAGGAAAAGAAGCCTTTGTGAATCTGAATGTGATTGCTCCTAAACAGATTACGACCGACGCTGATGAAAAGGGTGTACTGATCAATGCTAATCAAGGTTCTCAGCAAGTAAAGATTTTGAGTGGTAACGGAGAGTATAAAATACTTGATGCCGGCGATACGAAAGTAGTCCGTCTCGAACTTTATGGTAACGTAGTGACAGTGACCGGAAGAAAAGCCGGCGAAACTTCCTTTACGCTGACTGACGCCAAGGGACAGGTATCGCAACCTATTCAGGTGAAGATTGCACCGGACAAACGTTGGTGTATGAATCAGGGAAGAGACTATGCCGTGTGGACGCATTTCGGAGAAATGACAGGCGAAGGAGTAGAAGCATTGAAAGCTGCGACCAACGATTTCAAATTGAAGAAGATGACCTGGGAGCTGACTTGCCGTATCGATAATACTTATTGGTTGCAGACCATTATGGGTAAAGAAGGTTACTTTATTCTCCGTGGCGGTGACGATGGTGAAAAAGGCAAAGAAGGCGGTATTCAGTGGAACGTCATTGACCTGGTAGGTACAGGCGATAAATTACAACTGAGAACAGGGCATAATGCGATTAAGCTTGGCGAGTGGATGCATCTGGCTTTGGTGGTAGACTGTGACGTAGCACAAAGTAATCCGAGTGAAAAGTACAAGCTTTATATTAATGGCAGCAGAGTTGCCTGGGGAGAAATAAAGAGGAATGATCTCAATTTCTCAGAAATAGATCTTTGCACAGGAAATGACGGCGGAAAAATCTCCATTGGTAAGGCTAGTGATAATAATCGTTTCTTGGGCGGAGCTGTACTTGAAGCACGTATCTGGTCTGTATGCCGTACGGAAGCGCAACTGAAAGCCAACGCATGGGACTTTGTGGAAGAAAACCCGGACGGTTTGTTAGGACGCTGGGATTTCTCTGCCGGTGCACCGGTTGCTTACATTGAAGATGGTACTGACTCCGATCACGAGTTGTTGATGCATGTTTGTAAGTACGACAGCTTCAATGCTACAGAATTCCCAATGAGCAGATTTGAGGAAGCTCCCATAGTAGTACCTTTTAAGTAATCTCTAAATTCGAAGAAAAATGAAAGCAATATTCAAGCTGTTGATATTGAACTTTTTGACTCTGTTTATCTTTCCGTCTTGCAGTGATGATGATAAGTCAAAGTCTGAATTGAATGACCCCATCAGTGGCAATATTTCTCCGGTAGGTTCATTTGCGGTAGAAGCTACCAATAACGAGAATGAACTTCTGGTGAAATGGACCAATCCCAGTAATCGCGACGTGGATATGGTAGAACTCTCTTACAGGGACGTGGAAGCGAGCTTGTCTCGTGCTACCGACTTCTCGCCGGGACATATCATAATACAAGTAGAGCGTGATGTCACACAGGAATATATGTTGAAGGTTCCTTATTTTGCTACTTACGAAGTTTCTGCCGTAGCTATCAGCAAAGCCGGCAAGCGATCGGTGCCCGAAAGCCGTATTATGATGCCTTATCATGAAAAGGTGGATGAGCCGGAACTGAAACTGCCGGAAATGCTGGACCGTGCACATTCTTACATGACTTCTGTCATTGGATATTATTTCGGCAAGAGTTCCAGAAGCTGCTGGCGTAGTAATTATCCTTATGATGGAAAAGGTTATTGGGATGGTGATGCGTTGGTCTGGGGACAAGGCGGCGGTCTTTCGGCATTTGTCGCTATGCGTGATGCAACCAAAGAGAGCGAAGTGGAGAATATCTATGGCGCAATGGATGATATGATGTTCAAAGGAATACAGTATTTCTGTCAGCTGGATCGTGGAATCCTGGCTTATTCCTGCTACCCGGCTGCCGGTAACGAACGCTTTTACGATGATAACGTATGGATCGGGCTCGATATGGTCGACTGGTATACGGAAACGAAAGAGATGCGTTATCTGACACAGGCAAAGGTGGTATGGCGCTATCTGATCGATCACGGTTGGGATGAGACTTGCGGAGGAGGTGTACACTGGAGGGAGTTGAACGAACACACTACCAGCAAGCACTCTTGCTCTACCGGACCTACTGCTGTGATGGGCTGTAAGATGTATCTGGCAACTCAGGAACAGGAATATCTCGACTGGGCGATCAAATGTTACGACTATATGCTGGATGTATTGCAAGACAAGTCCGATCATTTATTCTATGACAATGTACGCCCGAATAAGGATGATCCCAATCTGCCGGGTGATCTTGAAAAGAACAAGTATTCCTACAACTCCGGACAACCATTGCAGGCGGCCTGTCTCTTATATAAGATTACCGGCGAACAGAAATATCTGGATGAAGCGTATGCGATTGCTGAAAGCTGTCATAAGAAATGGTTTATGCCCTATCGTTCCAAAGAGCTGAATCTTACTTTCAATATCCTTGCTCCGGGACACGCTTGGTTCAATACGATCATGTGCCGTGGATTCTTTGAACTTTATTCTATAGACAATGACCGTAAATATATCGATGATATCGAAAAGTCAATGATTCATGCGTGGAGCAGTAGCTGTCATCAGGGCAACAACTTGCTGAATGACGATGATCTGAGAGGGGGAACTACCAAGACCGGTTGGGAAATACTCCATCAGGGAGCATTGGTTGAATTGTATGCCCGGTTGGCAGTATTGGAACGTGAAAACCGATAGTTGAACGATTCCCGTTCAGGGAACATATGAACATAAAAAAGCCATCCCCGGAATAGACGAAGTAGGGATGGCTTTTTTTGTAGTGTGCTTACTATTGTTCGGCAGACTATGTTCCGTGAGTTTTTGGAAGGTTATTCCTTGACAGGCTCAGCCGGTTTGTCTTTGGATGCAGTGTCAGTAACGACTGTATCATTGACAATAGCGGTCGGTGCACTCAGTTCTGTCTTAACAGGTTCCTCGCTCTTGGTTACAGTATCTTTTACTACTGTATCATTGACAACTGTTGCATTGATTTCTGTCGGGGCTGTCACAGCTTCTGCAGAACTCTGAGCCTTTACAAGGAATGAACCACCACAAACAAACATAAACATTGCTACTACTAATACTAATTTTTTCATAATCGTTTGCTTTAATGATTATTAAACATATATTTTCAATTCTCTCTTATGTGTTAAGGAATCGGTTGTTGCTTTATCTAACGGCTAATTAAAGATCAAAGTGCGTGCCAAAGACTGATGTACGCTATCAATGTATTGATTATAAGTGAGATATGTGAATGATGTACATTGTCTATTGTGTGGAAACGCATGGGGAATGTGTGGAAAATGGGGTGAGGAGTGTGGAATTATTCCACAATAGTCTGCTTTGTTACGTAAATAATAATAAGTAATGCAAGAATGGTTATGTTTCAATGAACCTATACTTAATGAGTAAAGAACTAAAGCATCTGAAAAACGAAAAGTAATGAACTAATTATCAGATTCCTGCAAAGTCTTTTATTCTCACCGCAATGAGAATAATTTCTCACTGCAATGAGAAAATTTTCTCAAAGGCATGAGTATTTTTTCTCAGTGCAGTGAGAATATAATGAAAGCTTCAATAAAAAAGCCAACTAAATCCATAATGGGTTAGTTGGCTTTTATATTAGAGGATTTATCCTTTGTTTCGGGAATATTTATTCTTCCGCTTTCAATGATTCATCGATAACCTTGATTTTCTGTAATACCAGTTCAAGGTCAGCTTTCAGTTTATCCACTTTTCGATTCAGTTCAGTCAGCAGGCTGCTACCTTTCTTGGAAGAAGAAGTAAGGAATCCCAAGTTATTTTCATAAGTCTGAAGTTCATTCTTCATATTCTCATAAATACGTACCAGTTTTTCCCGTTCTCTATATAAAGACTGAGAGCCTCCTCCTTGGATATTGCTGATGTTTGAACGGAAATTGCTTAATTTCTTGTTGGATGCACTGATGTTGAAACGGTCGAACAGTTGATCGATCAAGCCATGATATTGCTTATACAATTTGTCTTTCTCCTTGAACGGAACATGACCGATGGTATTCCACTCCTTCATCAGTTCGCGTACCAAAGTGCTGGCTTCGTCAGTATCCATGTTTTCATCGATTGAAGCTAATTTTTCAATCAACGCTTTCTTCTTCTCCATGTTCTCTATTTCTACAGAACGTTGTGAAGAAGTAGCCTTGTTTTTCTGGTCGAAGAAATAGTCACAAGCAGTGATGAAACGTTTCCATACGGCATCCGAGTATTTCTTGGCTACCGGACCGATTGTTTTCCACTCTTTCTGCAATTTGGTCAGCGCATCAGCAGTTGCTTTCCAGTCGGTGCTGTCCTTCAGTGCTTCTGCCTTTTCGCAAAGTGCTTTCTTCTTTTCCAGATTCTCGTTCATTCCTTCTTTCAGAGCCTTGAAGAATTCTCCTTTCTTTTTGAAGAAGTCATCGCAGGCATGACGGAAGCGTTCGAAGATCTTCACATTCATCTTTTGGGGAGCGAATCCGATTGTCTTCCATTTGTTTTGCAGAGCAATCACTTCCTGCGTCTTGTTCTCCCAAGCCGAGAATGTTTTCAGTTCATCATATTCAATTGCTTCTACAATTTCGCAAATGACAGTTTTTTGATCCAGATTGTGCTGTTCCGATTCTTTCAGCGCTTCGAAATGTTGCTGGTGACGGCGGTTTACAGCCGTAGAAGCAGCCTTGAAACGGTTCCAGATTTCGTCACGCAGTTCTTTAGCTACCGGACCCGTATCACGAAATTCCTGATGCAGCTTCTGAAGTTGGTGGAAAGCGGAAACTACATCTTCTTCGTCAGCAAGCTTTTCGGCTGCTTCGCAAAGATGAGTCTTGATCTCCAGATTCTTTTTGAAGTCGTATTCACGAAATTCGTTGTTCAGTTTCAGCAGATCATAGAATTTCTCTACGTACAGTTGGTAATTCTTCCAAAGTTCATTCACCTTGCCCTGCGGAACCAGTTTGGTTTCGTTCCATTGTTGTTGCAGCTTTTTGAACTCTGTATAAGATTTATTGGCATCATCACCCGATTCTACCAGTTCTTTAAGTTCTTCGATAATGGAAAGCTTGACTTGCAGATTTTCTTCTTTCTGACGTTCCTGTTCGGCTACAAGTTGACTTCTTTTCTCTTTGATCGATCCCATGAGGCGTTTGAATTCCTCTTCTGTCGGATCATCCTTCGGAGTGAAGTCTTCGGCAACGCCTCCGTTGTCGATAAATTGCTTTTTAGCAGCTTCTAACTCGGCGTTGTGTAACTTGTAGAATGATTGTTTTAGATTGTCAATTTCCTGCTTGTTTGCGTTTTCCGAGTCTTGCGCAAGCTCTTTCAATCGGTTCAGTACGTCTTCCTTTGTGGCAGGTTTAGGTGCTGCTTCAGTCTGAACTTCGGCAGTAACTTCTTCAGTAACTTTTTCGGTACCTTCTTCAGTCGGAGTCTCTGTAATGGCTTCAGAAACCTCAACTGTTTTCTTTTCTTCTTCTAACTCCCCTTGGTTCAAGGGAAGATTAGTGTCATGAGCGTCCATCATTGTATATTAGTTTTGGGTCACAAAATAATGAAATAAAACGATTACTTCATACTCTTTTGCTTATTTTTTTTTGATTATCGCATTTTTATGATAATAAAACAGTAATTCCCATGTACAGCATCATACCGATTATGTCATTTGTGATGGCTATAAACGGACCTGTTGCGATGGCGGGATCTATTTTTAGTTTCTCCAGTGTCATCGGGACCAGTGTGCCGAAGATGGAGGCGAACATCACAACGGCAAACAGGCTGATGGATACGGAATAAGTAACCGTAGCCGTCGCACCGAACCGGATAAAGTTGTAGGTATATACCAGCAGGGAGATGATGGTAGCATTGATTAAGGCTACTACCGCTTCCTTGGTCACTTGCTTGAAAGTGTTTTTGGCGTCCAGCGAACTGTTGGCAAGCCCTTGTACGATGATAGCGGAAGACTGTGTACCGACGTTTCCTCCCGTACCGCCAATCAGCGGAATGTATAATGCCATTTCGGGGTGTGCGGCAAAGGTTGCGTCGAAATTTCCCAATATCATGGAGTTTCCGATACCTCCGATCATGCCGATCAGTAGCCAAGGCAGTCGGGCTGTGGTCTGTCTTAGTACGTTGTCATCGGTTTCTACGTCCTGCGAAAGACCGGATGCCAACTGGTAATCACGTTCCGACTGTTCACGAACTTCGTCCATGACGTCGTCGACGGTGATCTGTCCTATCAGTCGGCCGATGCTATCCACCACGGGGATGGCAACAAGGTCATACTTTTCGATGGTTTGCGCCACTTCGTCGATGGAAGTGTCTACGTGTACGGAGATCGGGTCTTTCTGCATCACGTGTTTCACTTTGGAGACAGAAGGGGAGGTGATCATCTTCTTGAGCGGGAAGATTCCCCTCAGGCGTTCATCGTCGTCAATGACATATACATAATATATTTCGTCCAGTTCTTCGGCTTGCTGACGCATTTCCTTCAGACACTCGGGCATACTCCAGTTCTCGTTCACGACTACCATTTCGGTGCCCATCAGACCACCGGCGGTGTTTTCGTCATATTTCAAGAGGTCCACGATGTCTCCTGCCTGTTCGATGTCTTCGATGTGCGAAAGAATTTCTTCCTGCTTGTCTTCGTCGAGGTCACGCATCAGGTCTACGGCATCATCCGTGTCCATGTAGTCCACAAAGCGCTTGGCGATTGTTTCCGAAGGGATCATTTCGAGGAACTCTTTACGAACGTCCTCATCCATTTCGACGAGTACGTCGGCCGCGGTTTCATTGTTGAGCAGGCGGTAGACAAACCGGGCTTCTTCCGGGTTCAGGTCATCACACAATTCAGCGATGTCGGCGGGATGAAGGTCGACAAGAAGTTCTTTAACCTTATCGGCATCTTTTTGCTCGATAAGGTGTTTTACGTTGTCAATGTATTCCTCGTTCATCTTTTTGTTTACGATTAAACGTTTTACAAATTACGGGTTTCGCTCACTATCGGTCAGTTACCGGATGCGGTGGCTGTTTTCAGCGCTTCTTCCACCTGGTTGGTCAGACTGATGAATTCTTCCACCGACAGTTGTTCCGGGCGCTTGTTAAATAATGCATCCTCCGTCAGCGGACAGTCTTTGCCTAAAATCGGCTTGATAGAGTTGCGTAATGTTTTGCGCCGTTGGTTGAAGGTGGTCTTCACCACTTGTTTGAACAGTTTTTCGTCGCATCCCAGTTCCTTGGTATCATTGCGGGTCATGCGGATGACGGCGCTTTTCACTTTTGGGGGCGGGTTGAAAACATGTTCGCTGACGGTAAAGAGATATTCTACTTTATACCATGCCTGTATCAGTACGCTCAGGATGCCGTAGGTTTTGCTGCCCGGTCCGGCAGCGATACGTTCGGCTACTTCTTTCTGTATCATTCCGGTACAGCAAGGGATGATGTCCTTGTTTTCCAGCATCTTGAAAAATATCTGGCTGGAGATGTTGTACGGGTAATTACCGGTCAGTACGAAAGGCTTTCCGTCGAACAACCGGTGAAGGTTCATTTTCAGAAAATCGTCTTCGATAATGTGATCTTCCAGTGACGGATAGGCTTCACGGAGATAGGCAACCGATTCGTAGTCTACTTCAACGACTTTTACCAACCGGTCTTTTTTTACCAGAAACTGGGTCAATACTCCCATACCCGGTCCTACCTCCAATACAGGCAGTTCGGGGAAGGTGTCGACTGTATCGGCAATATCTTGCGCAACTTTCAGATCTTTCAGAAAGTGTTGTCCGAGAAACTTTTTAGGCTTTACTAATTTC
>ERZ791620.705-NODE-705-length-16210-cov-2.195605_pt1 | contig 16210 bp, 10 predicted proteins | sample MGYA00509962_ERZ791620 | MGnify/ENA primary metagenome ERZ791620 (study PRJEB30046, sample SAMN00715162) | human gut metagenome | study: EMG produced TPA metagenomics assembly of the A metagenome-wide association study of gut microbiota in type 2...
CGAAGGAAAGAGTGATACACCGATGCCGCTTTACGTAAAGCCGAACCGGAAGATTTCTGTACAGGATGTAAAGAATGCCATGCGCGATCATTACGAAGGTACTCCGCTTGACCTAAGCAAGGACTTTGGTGCAGGTCCGTATCACACTCCTTATCGTCTGTCTCCGCTCGATTTCGAAGTCAATGGGGTGAAATACTTTAATGAGCGTCCTATCTCTACACAGCAGAGCGGTTTTGTATTTGTAGCGCAGATGCGCTCAGACATGCCCGATCCTATTGGTGGCGTACTTTGGTTCGGAGTAGATGATGCCAACATGACAGTGTTTACACCTGTATACTGCTGTACCGATAAGGTTCCTGTATGCTATACACCTGTTGATGGTGCAGATTATATTACTTTCTCCTGGAATTCTTCTTTCTGGATATTCAACTGGGTGGCCAATATGGTATATCCGCGTTACGACCTGATGATTGATGACGTCCGGGCTGTTCAGGCTGAACTGGAGACGACATTCAATAACGCTCAGGAGGGTGTAGAAGCTGCCGCCGCCCGTTTGCTGGAAACCGATCCGGTAAAAGCCAAACAATTCCTGACCAATTATACGAACATGACAGCCCAAAGTACGTGGGAGACTTGGAAGCGTCTTGGTGAATTCTTGGTTGTGAAGTATAACGACGGTGTGGTACGTCGGATGAAAGATGGAAAGTTTGAGCGTAATGCCATTGGACGGCCAGCTGGTGTTACTCGACCCGGATATCCGAAAGAATTTTTGGAAGAATATGTGAAGCAGACAGGCGACAGATATAAAATACCTGAATAATTTGTTAATTCATTTTATGTGTTTATCTTTGTAGCAAACAAGTTTTGAATATATCTGTTGGTAAAGAGCATATGAATTGTAAAATCTTTAAATAAATTTTGTATTATGGAAAATCAAGAACTGATTAAGCAGGTGACTGAGAAAGCTGAACAGTGGCTTACCCCGGCTTATGATGCCGAAACTCAGGCTGAAGTAAGAAAAATGTTGGAAAACCAGGATAAGACAGAACTGATCGAAAGTTTTTATAAGGATCTGGAATTTGGTACAGGTGGATTGCGTGGCATTATGGGAGCCGGAAGTAATCGCATGAATATCTATACAGTGGGTCTGGCTACTCAGGGATTGGCCAATTATTTGAATAAATGTTTTGCAGGAAAAGGTCAGATTTCAGTAGTCGTAGGTCACGATTGCCGTAACAACAGCCGTAAGTTTGCAGAGATTTCTGCTGATATTTTCTCGGCCAATGGCATTAAAGTCTATTTGTTCGATGATTTGCGTCCTACTCCGGAAGTATCGTTTGCTATCCGTCACTTGGGTTGTCAGAGTGGTATTAATATCACGGCAAGTCATAACCCGCGCGAATACAATGGCTATAAAGCTTATTGGGATGATGGCGCCCAAGTATTGGCACCGCACGATACTGCAATTATTGATGAAGTGAACAAAGTAACTGTAGCTGATATCAAATTTAACGGAAACAAAGATCTGATTCAGATTATCGGTGAAGATGTTGATAAGGCTTATCTGGATAAGGTACATTCAATCTCTATCGATCCCGAAGTTATCAAACGTCAGAAAGATTTAAGTATTGTTTATACTCCTCTGCATGGTGCAGGCCGTGCCTTGATTCCGGCTTCGCTGAAGTTGTGGGGATTTGAGAATATCCATTGTGTAGAGTCTCAGATGGTGAAGGACGGTAACTTCCCGACAGTCGTTTCGCCCAACCCTGAAAATGCAGAAGCTCTGACGTTGGCTATCAAGTTGGCTAAGGAAATTAATGCTGACATTGTAATGGCGAGCGACCCGGATGCCGACCGTGTAGGTATGGCATGTAAGGACGACAAGGGCGAATGGGTACTGATTAACGGTAACCAGACTTGTCTGTTATTCCTTTATTATATTATTAAGAACCGTTTGGCTACTGGTAAGATGCAGCCGGGCGACTTCATCGTGAAGACAATTGTAACTACCGAGCTTATTAAGGCTGTGGCCGACAAGAACAAGGTTGAGATGCTCGACTGCTACACCGGATTCAAGTGGATTGCCCGTGAAATCCGTTTGCGTGAAGGCAAGCAACAATACATTGGCGGTGGTGAAGAAAGCTACGGTTTCCTGGCCGAAGACTTCGTGCGTGATAAAGATGCAGTTTCTGCTTGCTCTTTGCTGGCCGAAATCTGTGCTTGGGCTAAGGATCAGGGTAAGACACTGTACGATATCTTGATGGGTATTTATGTAGAATACGGTTTCTCGAAGGAAACTACAGTAAATGTGGTAAAACCCGGTAAGAGCGGCGCCGAAGAGATCAAGGCCATGATGGACAACTTCCGTGCTAATCCTCCTAAGGAAATCGGTGGATCGAAAGTCTGCGTGATAAAGGACTACAAGACATTGAAGATGACTGATGCAGCTGGTCAGGTGACCGATCTGAATATGCCTGAATCTTCCAATGTTCTTCAGTACTTTACCGAAGACGGAACGAAGATTTCTGTTCGTCCGTCGGGAACAGAACCTAAGATTAAGTTCTATATTGAAGTAAAAGGCGAAATGGGATGTCCGAAATGTTATGCAAGTGCTAATGCCGAGGCTGAGAAGAAAGTTGAGGCTGTTCGTGCTTCTTTAGGCATCTGATAGAACTCTGATATTATTTTTCCCCTCCTGCAGCCTGTTTTTCTACGGGCTGCAGGAGGGATTTTTTTTGTCCGTAGTTAGGGTTCCTAAAGTCCATAGTTACGTCGCTAAAGTCTATAGTTATGCCGCTAAAGTCCATAGTTATGACACTAACGTCCATTGTCTGGAAACAGTTGTTCGGTTAGGTTATTCTTTTAGATTTTATCTGTATTTTTGTCATGCCTGTTAAGTCGTTGTTCAGTATCGCTTATCCGTGTTTGCTGACTCTTCGGGCGTAGCAGGAGTGAACCCTTACTATGTGGAAAACAACATTTAGAAAAATCAGTGTGACATGAAGATCAGAAATTTAGAAAGAAGAATCGTTATTGTGGCAATGGCATGCCTGCTCAGCTTGCCGATGGTGTCTCAGGTTCCTTTATTCCCGACACCGGTAGAGGTCCGGAAAACAGAAGGTTATTTCATGGTTGGCGGGAATCTTCAGATTGGCAGTAACGGAGGATATGCAGCGTTGCTGGCCGGGAAGTTAGGCGAGGAACTGAAAGAGATATCCGCAGATACCCGGGCATCGGGAGAGGTATTTCTGGAACTGAATGAACTTGCCGGTTTGCCTGATGAAGGCTATACGATGGAGGTAACTCCTGCCAAGGTTGTTTTGAAAGCTTCGTCGGCAGCAGGACTGTTTTATGCTAAAGAGACATTTCTGCAGTTGGCTGAGACGGCTGGAGGAAAAATCAGATGTTGCAGGATTGAAGATGCTCCGCGGTATTCCTGGAGAGGCTTTATGCTCGACGAAAGCCGTCATTTCTTTGGTAAGGAGAAGGTCAAGCAGTATCTTGACATGATGGCTTCGCTGAAGTTGAATGTTTTTCACTGGCATCTGACTGACGAACCGGGCTGGAGAATCGAAATCAAGAAGTATCCGAAGCTTACCTCCGAAGGCGCTGTAGGAAACTGGCACGACCCGAAGGCACCGGCTCAATTCTATACTCAGGACGATATACGCGAGATAGTGTCTTATGCTGCCGAGCGTCATATCATGATTCTTCCTGAATTTGATATGCCCGGACATGCTACAGCCGTCTGCCGTTCCTATCCCGAAGTGTCCGGTGGAGGTGAGGGAAAGTGGGAAGGTTTCACTTTTCATCCCTGCAAGGAAGAAACCTTTGAGTTTATCAGTCATATTTTCGACGAGATTATTTCTCTTTTTCCGTCACCCTATATTCATGTAGGTGGCGACGAAGTGCATTTCGGAAACCAGAGCTGGTATACCGATCCGGAGATTCAGCAGTTCATCAAGGACAAGAATCTGGGCAATAAGGTAGGACTTGAGCATTATTTTATCCGTCGGATAGCCGATATACTGGCTTCGAAAGGAAAGACCATGATTGGCTGGGATGAGATTGTGGATGCAGGCGTGTCACCCGAGAAAGCTGTAGTTATGTGGTGGCGTCACGACAGAAAACATCAGTTGGTAAAGGCCTTGGAAAACGGGTACAAAGTCATTATGACCCCGCGCCGACCGTTGTATGGTGACTTTGTGCAGTACGGCCAACATACGGTAGGACGTTTCTGGGATGGCTATAATCCGATAGAGGATATTTGCCGTTTCCCTGAACCGATCATACATTTGGCACAAGGCTATGAAGATCAGCTGATGGGCCTTCAGTTCAGTATGTGGACCGAGCGTGTGGCCGATGAGAAGAGACTTGACTTTATGACGTTTCCACGTCTGGCTGCTGTTGCCGAGTCGGCATGGACACCGGCAAAAAAGAAAGACTGCAGCCTGTTTATGCAGAAGCTGCCCAAATTCCTGAAACTGCTTGACCGGTTAGGCATTTACTATTTCAATCCTTTTCAGCCGGATGCCACTCCCGAACCGGATGCACCCGATAAAGACGATGTACTGAAGAACGGCTGACCCGAACAGGGCTGAAAAGAAAAACTGCACCGGACTGTAGACATTCGATTCTATGCGTCCGGTGCAGTTTTTATATATGTCGGATTACCTGAAAAGCTTTGCAGCATGTACTGATATAGGAGGAAAGGAGTGATTATCCTTTTGCTTCCTGATACATGAAACGCTTGATGCTTTTCTTCGCAGTTTTCTCAAACTCTTCAAAGTGAATCTTGACTTTCGTTATCTGGCAATAAGCAGGCAGTTGCTGGTTCAGTTCTACCCGGTTGTTTTCCATGATGCCTTCGATGTCTTTCTGTTGCAGGCCATGGGCGAAAGCATCGTCGAAGTCGGGATAGATAAGTGCTACAAGTTTATCTTTCTGCAGGACAACCAGCGACTCGGATACATAAGGCATGTTGTTCAGTTTGCTTTCTATTTCCTCCGGATAGATGTTCTGTCCGCTGGCTGTAAGCAACATGTTCTTGCTGCGTCCTCTGACGGTGACGTAACCGTCTTTGTCCATGGTGCCCAGGTCACCGGTGTGCAACCAGCCGTTCGCGTCGATGATTTGCGCTGTGGCTTCCGGATTTTTATAGTAACCCAGCATCAGGTTGGCTCCGCGGCAGACGATTTCGCCTGCTACATGTTGCGGGTCGTTGGAGTCAATCTTGACTTCCATTCGTGAAGTTGCTTTGCCGCAGGAGGCCAGTTTCAGGGTTTCCCAACGGCTCGAACAGATGATAGGACCGCATTCTGTCATACCATAGGCAATGGTGTAGGGGAAGCCGATGGATTTCAGGAAACGTTCGACATCGGCATTGAACGGTGCTCCTCCGATGATGATTTCGTCAAAGTTGCCACCGAATATTTCCATTGCTTTCTTGCGGGCATCGGCCTTGATGTGGTCGTTGATGATGGGCATCCGCAGCAGCAGTTTTCCAATACGGTTGTCGACACGAGGCAGAATATCCTTCTTGATGATTTTCTCGACAATGAGCGGTACGCAGGAGATGACCCGTGGCCTGATTTCTGCGAAAGACTGTGCGATAATCTTGGGCGACGGCATACGGGTAAGAAAGTACAGATGGGCGCCGGCTGAAAATCCGTACAGGAAATCATATACCATGCCGAATACATGTCCCAACGGAAGCATGGATACGATGTGGTCGCCCGCGCGAACGGGCAACATCTCGTGGCAATAGGCGATGTTGGACCACAGGCTGCGATAGGGCAGCATGACTCCTTTCGAATAGCCTGTTGTGCCTGATGTATAGTTGATGACCGCCAGTTCTTCGGGTGAAGCCTCTTTGCGGTAGCAGATGTGTTCCGGACGGAAATTCTTGGGGTAGCGTTGCCCGTAGATGGCATTGCGATGCTCGAACGCTTCCATCAGTCGTTCGTCGCGGCAGACTACCGGGTTGAAGTCCGGCATCAGTACAATGCCCAGCAGCAGCGGCATGGCATCTTCGTTCAGGTTTTCCCATATCTGGTCGCCGACAAACAGCAGCTTGGCTTCGGAGTGGTTGACAATGTTGTGTATGTTGTCAGCCTTGAATTCGTGAAGTATGGGGACAATGACTGCACCATAGGTCAGGGTTGCAAGAAAAGTCACAGCCCAATGTGCGCTGTTGCGTCCGCAAACGGCAATCTTGTCGCCGGGCTTAATGTTGGCACTTTCCAATACGATGTGGAATTTGGCTATTTTCCGGGCAACATCTTTGTATTGCAATGTGGCGCCTTTATAATCTGTCAGGGCATTTTTGTCCCAGTTTTGTATGATGCTTTGCTCAATGTAGTCAATGAACTGCTGTTTCTGTTCCATTTGTTAAATCGGCACACTTTAGTTAAAACCGTGCAAATATAGGGCTTATACCAATGCGAAACAAGCAGTTCATGTTTTTTAGTTTTTACTTTTCTCCGAAATGAGCAGTAGCTTATCGCCTACATGCAGCTTCAGGCTTCCATTGGGAATGAGGTATTCGTCGCCTCTTTTTACAATCATCACCAGTGTTCCCTGAGGCAGGTTCATGTCTTTCAGGGTGTCGCCCTGTGCCAGTATTTCCGGAGTGACGGTCATATCTTTCAGGTCGGAGTCTATCTCATCGGGCAGTTCCACACCGAAGTCGTTGCCTGTTTTAGGCATCGGAATGGAGAGGCCCAGCAATCGGGCGGCCCGCGATACGGTAGTTCCCTGGATGATGAGCGAGACGATGGTGATGAAGAAGACAATGTTGAAGATGGCATCAGAGCCCGGCACATTGGCTACTACGGGATAGGTGGCAAAAATAATGGGAACAGCTCCGCGCAGTCCGACCCATGAGATGAACAGGCGTGATTTGAGCGTTATTTTTTTGCCGAAAGGCAGCAGGCAAAGGAAGACGCTGAGCGGACGGCCTATCAGAATCATGAATACACCGATGAGCAAGGCCACGCAGGCTACTTCGAGCATCTCGTGCGGATTGACCAGAAGTCCCAGGCACAGGAACATGATGATCTGGAACAGCCATGTCAGTCCGTCCATAAAGGTATATATTTCTTTCCTATACATAATCTTGGCGTTACCCACCATCATTCCGGCTATGTAGACAGCCAGATAGCCGTTTCCCTTCAGCAGGTCGGTAAGGGAGAAGGTGAAGAACACGAATGCCAGCAGCAGAATCGGGTAGAGCGCTTGGTTATCGATGTTGATTCTGTTCAGGATGAGGATGGCCAGTTTTCCCAGCAGATAGCCGGCGCCGGCTCCGACGATGAACTGTACGAAGAACGAGCCCAGTATGTGTGCCGTTTCCATCCCCGACGACTGGATGAACTGTATCAGCACGATGGTAAGCATGTAGGCCATCGGGTCGTTACTTCCGCTTTCCAGTTCGAGCATGGGACGCAGGTTGTGCCTCAGGTTTATCTTCTGCGAACGCAGTATGGCGAATACGGAGGCCGAATCGGTCGAAGACATGGTAGCGGCCAGCAGCAGGCTGGTGATAAGCGGGAAGTGAATGTTGGTCCAGCTCATGCCCGAAAGCCACCAGATGAAGAGTCCGGTGAATAGGGCTGTAAGCAGTACGCCCGCTGTAGACAATACGATACCCGGCCACAGGATGGGGCGAATCTCGCTTATCTTGGTATCCATACCGCCCGAAAACAGGATGACGCTCAGGGCAACCATACCAATGAACTGTGCCTCCTGTGCATTGTGGAACTGCAATCCCAGTCCGTCGCTGCCAAAGGCCATGCCCACCATGAGGAAGAGCAACAAGGCCGGTACACCGAAACGGTAGCCGGTCTTGCCGACAACGATGCTGACAAAAAGTAAAATAGAACCGATAAGAAGGATGTTTTCTGCTGTAAAAATCATATTGTTGAATAATAAATTATTGGACGGATGTAAAGATAACAAACTTTAGTTGAATTTTAAAACAAAGGTGGTTTCTTTTCCGGGCAAAAGGGAAATGCTGCCACCCGACAGGCGCATGATTTGTCTGGATATGCTTAAGCCGATGCCGCTTCCGCCCTCTTTGGTCGTGAAGAAGGGGATGAAGATGTGTTCGGCAATCTCCTGAGGAATCAGTGGCCCGTTGTTCGAAATCTCTATGAATATGGCTTCGGAGTCGTTGCAATAGGCGCGTATGCGTATGCAACCCGTGTCGGCTTCCTTGTTGGGAGATGACTCGATGGCCTGTATGGCATTTTTCAGAATGTTGATGACGACTTGCGCTATCAGGTTCTCGTCGGCATAGATGATGAGGTCATCGGGGGCGACATCGGTCTGGAATGTGATGTGTGCGTCGGGATGCTGATGTCGGGCCAACTCGATCATTCGTGTAATGAATCCTTTGGCGTAGAACAGAGATGGCTCCGGCGTCGGGATTCGGGTGAACTTCCGGTAGGTCTCGACAAATGCGAGCAATCCTTTACCGGTACTGCTGATGGTTTGCAGTCCGTTGCGTACTTCTTCCTCTACCGTTGGGTTTGAGGCTTCGTCTGCTTTGCCCGGTTGGGCGACAAGGTGCAGCAACGTATCGCTTAGCGAGGTGATGGGAGTCACTGCATTCATGATTTCGTGTGTCAGGACACGGGTGAGCCTGATCCACGAATCGATTTCTTTTTCGTCCAGTTCGTTGTTGATGTCGTTCAGGGCAAGAATGCGCAGGGGCTCGTCGCGAACCACTATACCGCTGACGCGTACGGACAGGTTGACCGTGCCGCGCTCGTTGCTGAAGGCAATCTGCAGTTTGTCACCCGGGCGGCATTGGCTGATGGTGTCCGTCAGTCGGGAGTCGACGCGGCTAAGCTGCTTGACGTGGGTGAACACATTGATGCCCAGCAGCCGTAGGGCTTCATCGTTCTTTTGATAGACAGCTCCGTTTTCGTTCAGCACTACGATGCCGGTGTTGACACAGCCCAGAATCAGCTCGTAGTATTTCTCCTTTTGGATGGTTTCTTTCTTGACGTTGTGCAGGATGCATGCCACTTTGTTCAATGCCCGGTTGACTATTCGGTTTTCCCGGTTGTGGTCGTCCTCGTTGAAGTGGATGGAGTTGTCATTGTTTTCAATGGCATCGAGCAGAAAGAGTACGTTGCGTATGTGGCGGCGGTAAAGCCGGTGTTGCCAGTATAGGGCGACGGGCAAGAGGGCGGTGAACACAAGGGCCCAAAAGGTAGGATTGAGGAATCTTGGGAGGGGCAGGGGATGCCACAGGAGCGTTGCCCAGAAGAAACCTGCCATGAAAGTCACCAGCAGACTGACGCCCACCCGGAACGGATAGTATTGTCTTGGATCTTTTTCCTTCATTCGCGTAACAGTTTGTTAGAGTCCGAACTTCTTCATTTTATTGTATAGGGTCTGGCGGCTGATTCCCAGTTGGGCGGCTACGGCAGACAGGTTGCCGTTGCAGCTGTCCAGTGCTTTGCGAATCATCTTGAACTCCATTTCTTCCAAAGTCGAGGCCGGCATTTCCGGACTTTTCTCCTGATGGGAGGTCAGTTGAAACAACTCGGCAGACAAGCAGGTGTCATCGCAGATGATGACGGCCTTTTCGATGGTGTGTTCCAGCTCGCGGATGTTGCCATACCAGGGATGCTGCTTCAGCTTGGCTTGGGCACTTTCGGTGAGGCTGACCAGTGGTTTGTCGTAGCGTTTGCAGAAGCGGGTAATGAACATTTCGGCCAGCGGAACAATGTCTTCGGGGCGTTGCCTGAGCGGCGGGATTTCCAGATGTATCGTGTTGATTCTGTACAACAGGTCTTCGCGGAATTCATTCCTTTGTACCATGTCCTGAAGATTGCGGTTGGTGGCGCAAATCAGGCGGATGTTGACAGGAACCGGGGTGTTGCTGCCTACACGGACAATGCTGCGGCGCTGGATGGCTGTCAGCAGTTTGGCTTGCAGGTGATAGGGCAGGTTGCCTATTTCGTCCAGGAAGAGGGTACTCTGGTCGGCCGATTCAAACTTGCCGGCACGGTCGGCATGTGCGTCGGTGTAAGCGCCTTTGATGTGGCCGAAGAGCTCGCTTTCGAACAGGCTCTCGGTGATGGCCCCCATATCTACGCACACCATTTCGTGCTGGTGGCGGTGGGACAGTCGGTGTATTTCGCGTGCCAGCATCTCTTTGCCGGTACCGTTTTCGCCGGTTATCAGTATGTTGGCATCGGTTGCGGCTACTTTCTGCACCAGCAGTTGCAGGTGCTTCATGGCGGGACTTTCTCCCCAATACATGCTGTCTTTTTCTGTTTTCGGTTTTTTCCGGTCGGTGTTGTTGGCCGGTTGCCCGTCTTCTATGGCGCGTATCAGGGTTTCGATGACTTTGCGGTTGTCCCAGGGCTTGACGATGAAGTCGGCCGCTCCCTCCTTCATGCCCCGCACGGCTAAGTCAATATCGGCATAGGCAGTGAAGAGCACAACGGGCAGCTTGGGGGCAGCCTTTTTGATTTCGTGCAGCCAGTAGAGCCCTTCATTGCCCGTGTTGATGCCTGCTGTGAAATTCATGTCGAGCAGGATTATTTGCCATTTTTCCTCGTTGATGACGGAGGGTAGTGTGACAGGCGAAGAAAGTACTTTTATGGTATCGAAGTAGGGCTTTAGCAGTAATTGCAATGCTGCGAGTACTCCCTGGTTGTCGTCAACTATGAGAATCTTTCCGTATTTTCTGTTCATCCTTATTTCTGGTAAGCTTTGTTTATTCGGGCTTCGCGAGCCATATGCTTGGAGAGCCTTTACAGAGAGGGTAAAAGTACGAATTAAATCTGAAACGCAAGCTTTGTCCGGAGGATATTTTCGGCGCTGGGCCGGAAGTTGCCCGATTGCGGCACACGCGGCTTTGCTTTTTATTCTCCAACCGCAGGTTTCCGTCAGGGATAACAGCGGAGTTATGTCCCTGTTCCCGTGGGGTTATGTCCGTATCCTCCTGAGGTTACGTCCGTTCCCTCAAGGGGAAACTCTCGTTCCCCAAGGAGGTTACGGCCGTTCCCCAAAGAGGAAACGACAGTTTCCAAGGCAGGAAACGAACGGAAACTGCAAGTGTTTGAACTACAGATTCTTGCTCTTTTCCTCTCGTTGCGCTTGGGGCATAAGAAATCTCTCGGCTGACCGGCGGCGTACATCCGGTTTATATCAGCTGCATCTTTATGCCGAACGAAAGGCTCAGGTAATCTTTCGGTTTCAGATACTTGTTGGTAAAGGCGCTTATCACGTAGAGGTCGCACGTGCTGATTTCGTAGAACAGGCTGATTTGCTTAGCCATAAACCGATGTTTTTGGTCGATGTTGAACGTGACTCGTTGCCCTAAGAAAACATGAAAGCGTATTTTGGACGAAAAACCATAATAACCTTTAGGATAACGGTCCGGCTCGTTCACCCAGAAATCATCACCAAATACGGTATTCACATACATGCCGCACGTAAGCGGGTTGATGCTGAACGGGCTTTCTTTGATGCGTAAGTCCCAGGGGATATAATTTTGTTTTAAAGTAAAGGTGAGTTTGGCTTTTTTCGATTGATATTTAGGCAGAATGCCGAAAAGCATGTCTGTCTCCCACTGATTGTGACGTCCATAGTCCCAACCGGGTCCCACCGATATGAGGCCTATATTGCCTGCAAACTGAATTTTGCTGTATACAGGTATCAGGGCTTCCCAGCGGTTGCGGTAGCGGCGGATGCGATGGTCGTATTTGTTTTGATACTGTGGCATGTCTTCCTCGGTCGGTGGTGCCCATATCGTATCGTGTTTTACTATCCAGACGGTATCGTGCTGAAGTTCTGCCTGCTGGATGGTGGAAGAATCGGCGGGTTCGCGATAGGTGATTCTTATGCTGTCTTCCTGCTCTATTTGTGCCTGAAGCGGAAATGCGAATGCGGACAGGAGTAGAGCAAGGCAATAGGGAATGCCTTTTTTAATAATATACCACTTCTCTTTCATAGCCTTCAGGTGTTATGGTGAAAATATAATAGTTGCGGTGTTTCATGCAGTCGCTCATATAATACATGATTCCGTCCTCGAAAAGTTCTTCTTCAAAAAGATGATGTTCGTGGCCTGCAGTACAAAACTGAATGCCTGGAAACTCGATGACATACCGTTCGAATACCCGTGCCACATTGTTGTTGAACTGGTCGGCATACGGGCGTACGTGCATGGATATGACAGTCTTGTCAAATTCATCCCTGCGGTTGTGAATTTCGTTTTCCAGAAATTCGAAGTCGGGGATGGGCTGCGAATAGTCGTTTTCGAGGGCATTGGTATTCAGGCAGACAAACTTGACACGTCCGGCAATGAAACTGAAATTGGGATTACCGAAAATGGCTCTGTAGGCTTCTTCGCCAGTTCCCAGACAGTCGTGGTTGCCAATCAGCGTGACGTAGGGTATGTTCAGCTTATTCATAATGTCGCGTTGCCACAGGAATTCGTTGGTGACTCCGAAGTCGCTCATGTCGCCTCCATGTATCACAAAGTCAATATCGTTTCGCTGATTCAGATGTTCGACAAAATCCTCCGTCTTGTCGTACCATCGCTGTGAGTCACTCATTGTGACGATCCGTAGGGTGTCTTTGCCCAGGCAGCGTGCCTCGATTTCTTCGATATTGTGTGCATTGACATTTGTTTCACCGCTTATTCGTACATCGTAAGGATGATAATCTATCATGTCGCAACCGGCTAGCAGCAAACATGCCGAAATGGTGTAAAGTAGGGAATGCCTCATGTCTATATCTTACGTTAATAATAAAAAGCTGTATGATCGCTCGGACTGTTTGTATAGTGTGATACTCTTCTCTGAGAGGTGGTGTGTGATAAAACAGAAGCCGATAAACAGGTTGCAAAAATATGTTTTTCTCTCTGAATGTAGTTTACCAGATTGACTCTTTTTGTGTTCCGAAAGGAATACTTTACAAAGGTAGCAGGAGGAGGGGGAGGAAAATTGGCTTGCTTTTCGTTGGGGAGGGAATAAAACAGAACCGGCAGGTATAAAAAAACTGGCTATCAATGATGCCATTGATAACCAGTTCCAGTTCTTTATATATTACTTCTTTTCCGTTAACGGATTCGGTTTACTCGAATGTTCCATAACGTGTAGGAAGCAGTTTGCGGTCGCCCAGAGTGTTGTCTACGCGGGCTACGTTGATCCAGAATTTGTTTTCGCGTACATTCTCTGTCGGATAGGCAGCTTTGATACGGCTGTAGCAGTGATCCCATTGGTCTGCTACTACTTCGTATTCGGGATGCGGAGCGTTGACCAGTACGTTGTCGGTCTTGTCTGCTGTTCCGTCTTTCACTTCCTGAATTTCATTCCAGATGGATAGCATCACTTGAACAAAGTTGTCGAGTTCGGCCAGGCTTTCGCTTTCGGTTGGCTCGATCATCAACGTGCCATGAACAGGGAATGAGAGGGTAGGAGCGTGATAGCCGTAATCCATCAGACGCTTGGCGATGTCGTTTTCGCTGATGCCTGTTTCCTCGTGAATCTTCCGGCATTCGAGTATCATTTCGTGACCTACAAAACCGTTAGCACCACGATATACGATTCCGTAAGTATCGTTCAGGCAAGCGGCCAGGTAGTTTGCATTAAGTATGGCTATCTTGGTGGCGCGTGTCAGGCCTTCGGCACCCATCATGCGGATGTAGCCATAAGTGATAGGCAGAATACCTGCACTACCGTACGGAGCAGACGAAACTTCGTTGGCTGCATTGCCAAACATGTGATGTCCGGGGAGGAAAGGAACCAGGTGGCTGGCTACGCAGATAGGACCTACACCCGGGCCACCGCCACCGTGAGGTGAAGCAAAGGTCTTGTGCAGGTTCAGGTGGCAGACGTCGGCACCGATGAAACCGGGGCTGGTCAGGCCGACTTGGGCGTTCATGTTGGCTCCGTCCATATAGACTTGTGCACCGCAATCGTGGATGATCTTGCAGATTTCTACAATCTCGGTTTCGAAGATTCCGTGTGTAGAAGGATAGGTAATCATCAGGGCTGCAAGGTCGGAGCGGTTCTCTTCGGCTTTGGCACGAAGGTCTGCCATGTCGACATTGCCGTGTTCGTCGCAGGCACATGTTACGGTGGTGAAACCAGCCTGAATGGCTGATGCGGGATTGGTTCCATGGGCTGAGGCCGGTATCAGAATCTTGTTGCGGTGGCCTTGACCGATGCTTTCCAGATAGGCGCGGATGACACGCAATCCTGTATACTCGCCTGCTGCGCCGGAGTTGGGTTGCAGGCTGACACCGGCAAATCCGGTGATGACTTTCAGTTCATCGCTCAAATTGTTGATAAGTTCATGGTAGCCCTCTGCCTGGTCTTCGGGGACAAACGGGTGAATGTTCATGAATTCCGGGCGGCTTAACGGAAGCATCTCGGCTGCAGCATTAAGTTTCTTTGTGCGCGAACCAAGGGAAACCATGGAGTGTGCCAGCGATATATCTTTACGGTCCAGGCGTTTGATGTAGCGCATCATCTCTGTTTCCGTGTGGTACAGGTTGAATACTTCATGAGTCAGGAACGGCGTTTTACGTTTGATGCTATCCTGCAGAATACTGCTGTCGGGGATGCTGGTGATTTTGTGCCAGTCTTGTTCGGCAGCAATGGTGAATATGGAGAGCAGCACATTGACTGCGGCAATGTCTGTGGTTTCGTCGATGCTGAATCCGACGTCACCGTTGTCGAAGTACCGCAGATTGACTTCTTTGCTCAGGGCAATGGTGCGTATTTGCTGAGCCGACAGATTGTCGGGCAGGGCGAAACGCAGGGTATCAAAGTATTGTGTATTCTGTTGGCGGAAGCCCAGTTTGCTGATTGCTTTCTCCAGGAATACGGTGATACTATGGATGCGTTCGGCTATGTTGCGGATGCCTTCCTGACCATGGTATACGGCATAGAATCCGGCCATGGTGGCAAGCAGGGCTTGAGCAGTACATATATTGGATGTAGCCTTCTCGCGCTTGATGTGCTGTTCGCGTGTCTGTAGGGCCATGCGGTAGCACAGCTTACCGTATTTGTCACGCGACCATCCGATGATACGTCCAGGCATGTTGCGTTTGTATTCGTCGCGTGTGGCAAAATAGGCAGCCGACGGTCCGCCGTAGAACATCGGAGTACCCAAGCGCTGTGTCGATCCGAAGACAATATCAGCACCCCATTCGCCCGGAGGAGTGAGCAGGGCCAGACTCAGGATGTCGGCAGCTACAGCTACTTTGCAACCGGCAGCATGGGCTTTTTCAACGAAACTGCGATAATCCTCAACGTTACCGCTGGCATTGGGGTATTGAACTACGCAGGCAAATATGTCGGGAGTCAGTTCCATTTCATTATAACGTCCTACAGTAAGGCGAATGCCCTGCGGGATGGCGCGGGTTGTCATTACGGCCAAGGTCTGCGGGAAAATGCTTTCGTCTACAAAAACGGTATTCGCTCCTTCTTTCTGTTGTGCGCGCGAGCGGAGAGCGTACATCATGGTGACGGCTTCGGCTGCGGCCGGCCCTTCCTCGGGGGGCGAGCAGTTGGCGAGCGGCATTCCGGTCAGGTCGCATACTGCGGTCTGGAAGTTCATCAGGGCTTCCAGACGTCCTTGGGAAACTTCAGTCTGATAAGGAGTATAGGATGTATACCATACTGGATTTTCGAAAACATTACGTTGGATAACCGCCGGGGTGATGGTGCCATACCAACCCATACCTATATATGTAGTATAAAGTTTGTTTTTCGAGGCCAGCTGGGCAATGTGGCCTGCAAATTCATATTCAGTCATAGGTTCGGGCAAGTCGAGAGGCTTGTCTAAACGGATATTGGACGGAATGGTCTTGTCTATCAGTTCATCAAGGCTGCTAACGCCTATTTTGCGTAGCATAGTCTCTTCATCCTGGGGAGTAATCCCAATGTGGCGATTGATCAATAAGTCGTTTTTCATATCTATATTGATTAAAAAATGTTTCTGTCCGGTATTTCTTTTGTTGGAATTCGTGGTATGTTAGGTTTATCTGAAGAATGGATTCTCAGCTTTTTCGATACCGATGGTAGTCGGTGCACCGTGTCCCGGATAAACCACTGTTTCGTTAGGAAGCACAAACAGACGGCTGCAGATGTGGTCTATCAGTTCGTCGAAGTTGCCTCCGGCCAGATCGGCACGGCCGATACTGCCCGGAACAAGACCACCCCCCGGAAAAATG
>ERZ791620.713-NODE-713-length-16091-cov-3.321776_pt1 | contig 16091 bp, 10 predicted proteins | sample MGYA00509962_ERZ791620 | MGnify/ENA primary metagenome ERZ791620 (study PRJEB30046, sample SAMN00715162) | human gut metagenome | study: EMG produced TPA metagenomics assembly of the A metagenome-wide association study of gut microbiota in type 2...
GCTTTTCCCCGTAAAAAAAAGAGGGGGGGCCCCGTTTTTCCCGGCCCCCCGCATCTTAACATGTCCCTTGCCGATACCAATCGATACGGTATTTTTGTTTTGCACTCGCTTTGCGGAGCCTGGGTAGATTTGTTTTGCGGGAAAGCTATTTCTCTTTCGGTTCGACAACCAGTTCTTTGGCCCGTCGGAGCGCCGCATTGATATTCGGGCAGATGTTTTCCTCGCCCAGCAGGGAGTAGAATCCCGCTTTGTGCAGGACTTCGTGTACTTTGGGATTGACGCCCGAAAGGATGATGCGGGTATTTTCCTGTTGCGATATGCGGCAGAGGTTCGTGAGGTTATGGATGCCCGTCGAGTCGATGAAGGGGACCTTTCGCATACGGATGATCCGCACCTGTGCGTGGTCGCCGAGCTGCACCATCTGTTCCTCGAATTTGTTGGCGATGCCGAAGAAGTAGGGACCGTCGATTTCATATACTTCGACGCCTCGGGGGATGATGAGGTGCTCTTCGTGCGACTCGAGGTCCGACTCCTTACCGGGGTCTATTTCGTTGCGGATGACCGAGATGTCGGTAGTTTCCATCACGCGCCGCATGAAGAGCAGGCAGGCGAGTACCAGTCCGACTTCGATGGCCACCGTCAGGTCGATGATGACCGTCAGCAGGAAGGTGACCAACAGCACCGCGACATCCGAGCGGGGATTCTTCATCAGAGCCCGGAACGTGCGCCATTCGCTCATGTTGTACGATACCACTACCAGCACGCCTGCCAGGCAGGCCATTGGGATATATTGCGCCAGCGGCATCAGGAACAGGAAGATCAGCAGCAGTACGACGGCATGGATGACGCCTGCGACCGGCGTGCGGCCGCCGCTGTTGATATTGGTCATCGTGCGGGCGATGGCTCCGGTGGCGGGAATGCCGCCGAACAGAGGCGTCACCACGTTGGCGATACCTTGGGCCACGAGTTCCTGGTTGGAGTTGTGCTTGTCCCCCGTCACGCCGTCGGCGACCGTTGCCGACAGCAGCGATTCGATGGCGCCCAGTACGGCGATGGTGATAGCTGCGGGCAGCAGTCCTTTCATCCCTTCCCATGAGAGGGCGGGGATGACCGCGTCGGGCAGTTGGGAGTTGATCGTGAATCGGTCGCCGATGGTTTCGACGGAGTCGATTCCGGCGTAGCGTTTCAGCAGATAGACGGCCAGCGTCATAACGACGATAGCGATCAGCGAACCGGGTATCTTTTTCGAGAAGCGGGGCGTGAGGGCGATGATGGCGACGCTGATAACGCCTACGGCCGTTGCCCAGAGGTCGATCGTCCCGAAATTCTGGAAGTAGACCATCCACTTCCCGGCGAAGTCGCCCGGCATTTCGGGGGTCGTGAGGCCGAACAGATCCTTGATCTGCGTGGTGAAGATCGTCACGGCGATACCGCTGGTGAAACCGACGACGATCGGGTAGGGAATGAATTTGATGATCGTCCCCAGGCGGAAGAGTCCCAGCAGGATCAGGAATACGCCCGCCATGATCGTGGCGACGGTCAGTCCCTCGATGCCGTACTGTTGGATGATGCCATAGACGATCACGATGAATGCACCTGTGGGGCCGCCGATCTGTACGCGACTGCCGCCGAGCGCCGATGTGAGGAAGCCGGCGATGATGGCCGTGATGATGCCTTTTTCCGGTGAAACGCCCGATGCGATGCCGAAGGCGATCGCCAGCGGCAGGGCCACGATGCCGACGATGATGCCGGCCATGAGGTCGGCGGTGAATTTCTCCCGGGAGTAGTGCTTCAGGGATGTGAGAAGTGCGGGTCTGAATTCGATCATCTCCGAATTTTTATTTTAAGGTTAATTTTAAGGTTGAAAAATGGTGGCGCAAAGGTAGTGAAAATGAGGGGAGGATAAAACAAACGGCTTCGTTTTTTATACCGCATGTATTCTGTTCATTGCGGAAATAAAAGACTATTATTCATATTTTCATTGTGTTACGTCTTTTTAGATTGGATTGGGAGCAGATCGATTCGTGTGTCTGCGCCGTATAAAAAGCCGGGGCGGACGATTTCCGTTTAAGAGTCTGTTTTGAATTTTATAAATGAGTTAGACATTGGCCGAGAGAAAATGTTTCGGCTTTTTTGAACCTCTTTTCTGCATCTTCTTTCAGCAGGTGCTGAAAATAGTTCGCTATTTACGCAACCTCCCCAAAAGAATCTACTCGAAAACAGCTTTCAAATAATCTCTACATAAAATTCGAGCAGGTTCTAAAAATTGAGATAGGGGAAAATGAGCACCTTTCGGCATGCAATACCGGAAGGTGTCATACGGATTTTGTACTTTTATCGAACGTTATTTTTTCAGTTTCGCCAACTGTTTTTTCAGGCTGAAACGGTCGAATTCGTCGATAAGGTTCGTCATCAGCTCTTTCACGCTCTCGATCTTTTCGGCTCGCCAGGCATTGACGCCGGCGAAAGCGTATCCTGCCGACAGGTTGCCTTTGAAGGCGTTGTAGAGGGCCATGATGATGCAGTAGGGGCTGTGGGTTACGTCGCAGGTCTTGATACAGTTGAACGGACAGCTTTTGGGCTGTTTCAACCCTTGTTTCACCCGTTCCAGGAAAGAGTTGTGGATGGCCCGCCCCGGCATACCCACCGGACTTTGGATGATCTCTATGTCCTGTTGAGAGGCTTCGATGTAACTCCGCTTGAACTCCGTCGAGGCGTCGCACTCCTCCGTGGTGACGAAGCGCGTGCCCATCTGGACACCGTCGGCGCCCAGCTCCATGATGCGATAAATGTCTTCGCCCGTGTAGATGCCGCCTGCTGCGATGACCGGGATGTGCGTGTCGTGCGCCGTGCCGAAACGACGGACTTCCGAAACGATTTCGGGCAGCAGCCGCTCCAGCGAGAAGTGTTCGTCGGTGATCTGTTCCGGCTTGTAGCCCAGGTGTCCGCCGGCCTTGGGTCCCTCGACCACGATCGCGTCGGGAACGTATTTGTAGTTGGCGAGCCATTTCTCGCAGATGAGCTTGGCGGCTCGGGCCGACGAAACGATCGGAGCCAACTTCGTCTTGCTGCCTTTGGTCAGGAACGACGGCAGGTTGAGGGGCATACCGGCCCCCGAGAAGATGATGTCGGCCTTCTCTGCGATGGCCGTTCTGACCATGTCTGCGAAGTTGGACATGGCCACCATGACATTGACGCCGATGATACCTTTGGTCTTTTCACGGGCTTTGCGCAGCTCTTCGCGCAGGCCCCAGATGCTTGCCGTATTGTAGTCTTTGGAGTGTTCCCGGTAGATGACGCCCAGTCCGGCCGAGGAGATCACTCCCACACCGCCTTGGTTGGCTACGGCCGATGCGAGTCCCGAGAGGGAGATGCCTACGCCCATACCGCCCTGAATGATGGGAAGACGGGCCAGCAGATCGCCGATTTTCAATGTTTTCATAGTTAAAGTTGCTTTGAATTTATATTTTTCCTTTCTCTCCGTACGTCGTGCCCGCCGATCGTGTCGTATCGTTTGTCGATTCGGCTTTTTCGTAAGGTTCTCCTTGAGCGGATGTTTCGATCGGTTTCAGGTTTTCCCGAAAGGCGGCTCTGTGCGGGGAGAGTGGAGCTTTTTGTAAGTTTTGGATCCCGGGTGTCCGTAAAAATATTGTATGTAGGGTCGGGACAGTTTGTATTTCTGTTATTGTTCCGCTGTCGGTGCGACGGTCAGTTCGAGCTCCTCGAGCCGTGCCACGGGTGCGATGTCCAGGGTTGCGATATTGCCGTTCATGTAGCGGTAGTATCCTGCCAGGGCGATCATCGCGGCGTTGTCGGTCGTGAATTTGAATTCGGGCAGGAAGGTGCGCCATCCCCGTTTCCTTCCCTCCTCCGTGATGCCGTTGCGGAGCCCTGAATTGGCCGATACGCCGCCTGCGATGGCGATGTCGCGGATCCCGTACTCCTTGGAAGCTTTTACGAGCTTGTCGAGCAGAATTTCCACGATGGTCGTCTGCAGCGAGGCGCAGAGGTCGGCTTTGTTTTTCTCGATGAAATTCGGATCTTCGGCCATTTCGTCCCGCAACGTATAGAGGAACGAGGTTTTGAGTCCCGAGAACGAGTAGTCGAAACCCTCGATGCGGGGTTTGGCGAAGCGGAACGCGTGCGGATCGCCCTCCTTGGCCAGTTTGTCGATCACCGGCCCGCCCGGATAGGGCAGCCCCATGACTTTGGCGCACTTGTCGAACGCTTCGCCCGCCGCGTCGTCGATCGTCGTGCCGACGATCTGCATGTCGAGCGGACCGTCCACTTTTACGATCTGGGTATGTCCTCCGCTGACCAGCAGGCAGAGGAACGGAAAGTCGGGGTGCGGAAGCTGTCGGTCGGGCAGGTCCAGAAAGTGGGAGAGGATGTGCCCCTGCAGATGATTGACCTCCACCAGCGGAATGTCGTGGGAGATCGAGAGTCCTTTGGCGAACGATACGCCCACCAGAAGCGATCCCAGCAGACCGGGTCCGCGCGTGAAGGCGATGGCGTCGATCTTGTCGATGGTGACGCCGGCCTCTTTCAGAGCTGTATCGACCACCGGAACGATGTTCTGTTGATGGGCTCGGGAGGCCAGTTCCGGAATGACGCCGCCGTATTTTTGGTGCACTGCCTGCGAGGCGATTACGTTCGAGAGGAGCGTCCGGTCGCGGATGACTGCGGCCGAAGTGTCGTCGCAGGAAGATTCTATGCCTAAAATGGTAATGTCCATGTGATTTTTGTGTGGCAAAAACTTTACAAAGATAGTGAAAGCCGAGAGAAAATGGGAACTTGTTCCCATTTTTCCGAGGTACATCCTATCCAAGACTATGTCAAAGATACGAATAAGCCGAGCGCAAAAGCAAATTTATTTGTGTTTTTCCGAGGCGGAATTATCCGAATAAAAATCAAAGATACGGAATAAAATCCGAAATGATTCGCCGATGTCCGTATTTATTTCGGGCGGCAGCCGATCTCGGGTCTCTGTCCGGGCTTCGGAAAAACTCCGAAATGCGATTGGCAACAGGTTTGCGGTTCTGTATTGTACCGGACGCGGATTTTTGCCGGTTGTGGCGGCAAGTTCTTCGAACGGTGACTTTTAACGATAAATATCCGGTCTGCCGGATGTTAAATCCCGAAATTTGCTTAAATTTGCAATTTATTAAAAACGGTTTTGTCGGATAATGCGCAGGATAGTGAACATACTGGCCAAGATGGTGTCGGCGATCGTGCTGGCGCTGATCTTTCTGCCTCTGTTGGTCGCCTTGTTGTTCGAGATTCCTGCCGTTCAGAATTTCGTCGCTCGGGAGGCGACGGAAATAATCTCCCGCAAGCTCGGCACCCGCATCAGTATCGACCGGGTGGATATAGGCTTGTTTTACCGCGTTTCGCTCGACGGATTCTATGTCGAGGATTTCCAACGGGATACGTTGCTTTATGCCGGCCGTCTGGATGCCCGGATCAAGAGCCTCGGCCTGTTCGGGGGAGGGCTCGTTTTCAGCCGGGCCGAATTGTCGGACGCCCGTTTTTGCCTGCGCGAAACTCCCGACGGGGAGATGAACATCAAGCAGGTGGTCGATAAACTCTCCAAAAAGGACAAGGCCCGGGCGGAGGGAAAATTCAGGCTGGAGATCGAGCGCCTGGAAACGGAGGGGCTGGATTTCTGCATGGAACGGCTGGAGCACCGCAATCCGTCGTACGGAGTGGATTTCGCCGATATGCACCTGATCGACATTCGGGCCGAACTGAAGAATTTCACCATCGACGGTCCGGTGATCCATACCGACATCGGGCGTTTGGCGATGCGCGAGCGCAGCGGATTTGTAGTCGAAGACCTGGCGGGCTGTCTTTGCATCGCCAACGGCTGTATCGATATCCGGGAGGGACACATCCGGACGGCGAAGTCGAATATCGAGTTGCCTTCGCTTTCGTTGATCGGATTGGACTGGGCTCTTTACAAGAATTTCGTCGAGGAGGTGGACGTTACGGCGCAGGTCGTCAATACGACGCTGTCGTCCGACGACATCGCCTATTTCTCGCCCAAAATGAAGGATTGGCACCTGACGCTGACCGACGTGAATGCTGATGTGAGCGGTCCTGTGGCCGATATGTCGGGATCGCTGCGCTCGGTCCGCACGGGAGCCGACACGAAGCTGTCGGTCGATTTCGCGGCGCAGGGACTGCCCGATGTCGGAAAGGGGCATTTTAAGGCCGACATTTCCGAGCTGACGACTTCGGCGGCGGATGTCGATCGGCTGGCGGCTGCCCTCACAGGCAAGAATTTGCCCGACGAGGTGCTGCGTATTGCAAAAAATGCGGGCAAAATCGGTCTTGCCGGCAAATTCGACGGAACGCTCACGGCCTTTGCTGCGGATGCTGCGCTGGCGACCGAGATCGGCGGTGCGACCTGCCGGTTGCAGGTGAGCTCGCTGCGCGACGGCTGTCGCGGTGTGCTGGGCGACGTGAAAACGTCCAGTCTGCAACTGGGCGAGTTGCTGGAAAACGATCTGCTCGGTCCCCTCTCTCTGAATGTGCATGTAAACGGCGAACTCAGCTCGGAACACTCCGACGCCGAAGTGTCGGGCGAGATCCTGCGACTGGGGATCAACGGATACGATTACGATTCGCTCCGTATGAAGGGGCACCTGGTGAACCGGGAGTTCAACGGACTGATCGAAGCCCGGGACAGGAACCTGCGGTTCGATTTCAGAGGCCTGCTAGACCTGAACGACGAGCGGATGCCTCGCTATGATTTCGCGCTGGACCTTGAGGAGGCGAATCTGGCGGCTTTGGGGATCAATCGCCGCGATTCGGTGTCGGTGCTTGCCGCCCGGATCGCTGCGCGTGCCGTCGGCCGTACGCTCGACGACCTGAACGGAATAATCTTCGTCCGTGATGTATCCTATCGTTATAACGACCGCGAACTCGCGGCCGACAGCGTTGTGATCGTGGGGCGGAACAGCTTGTCGGACAAGTTTATTCGTCTGCGTTCCGATTTTGTCGATGCCGACTACGAGGGGAAGACCTCCTATAAAGAAGTATTCACCTATCTGCAACAGCGTTTCCGCGATTACGTTCCGATGCTCGACGGCGGTCCCGGCTGGCAGGCGCAGCATCCCGATACGGTAGAGTTGGCCGACGGATATTCCCAACTTACGGTCAATGTCCGGAAGATCAATCCGCTGGTCAATGCCGTCTCTTCCGGGCTGCAGATCGCGGATGGGTCGCGGTTGCAGCTGCGAATCAATCCGGCGAACGACAAACTTTCGTTCGAAGCGGCTTCGGATTATATCGAGCGGGGCCGAATGTTGGTGACGCGTCTGAATCTGGATGCTCATAACCGGGGCGACTCGCTCGTTTTCGCGGCTTCGACCGAGGATCTTTATCTGAATGGCTTCCATATGAGCCGTGTCGGAATGAGCGGCGGTGCCAAGGATAACAAGCTGGAACTAATCACCGATTTCGCGGATACCCTCGACGATGTTTCCGGTCGGATCGGATTCCGTTCGGAATTCGCTCACGGGCGCGGGCCGGCAGGTAAGGGAATCGATCTCCGGTTGACTCCTTCGTACATCAGCCGGGGAGAAAAGACGTGGAATATCTATACGGACGGTATCACGGCGGATACGTCGCGGATACGCATCGATCGTTTCCGAATGGTCAATGCCGGACAGCAACTGCTGCTCGACGGCGTCGCGTCGCGCCGTTTGCAGGATTCGGTGCAATTAACGCTGCATAATTTCGAGCTGGCGCCTTTCTCGCAATTCACCTCCTCGATGGGCTACCGTGTGGACGGTCGTACCAATGGCTCTGCGACGATGAAAGCGGTACTCGGGGCGGGTGAGGTGCAGGCCGATATCGTCGTGGACAGTATTTCGATCAACGATCTCGCCGTTCCGGCGATCTGGCTGCGCTCCCGGTGGGATTTCGTACAAAACCGTGCGGGTATTCTGGTGCAGCAGCGGGAAAATCTCGATACCCTCGTCCGGGGCTTTTACGCCCCTTCGCAAAAGCGTTATTATGCCCGGGCTACCCTCGATTCGGTAGAACTCTCGGCGCTCGATCCTTTGCTGAAGGGGGTGATCGAGAAGACGGGCGGCAATGCCGACGTCGATATCGCCCTGCGCGGCAGCGGCAAGGAGGCGACTCTTTCCGGACAGATCGCCGTGCGTGATTTCACCACGACGGTGGACTTCACGCAGGTGACTTATACGATGCCCCGGGCCGTGATCGAAGTTAGGAACAACCATTTGACCGCCGAAGGCGTGCCGCTGTACGATCCGGAGAAGAACGAGGGCCTTTTCTCGATCGACCTCAATCTGGAACATTTGTCCAATATCTCCTATTCGGTGAAAGTATTGCCGAAAGAGTTGATGGTACTCAATACCACTTCGAAGGATAACGACCTGTTCTACGGCCGGATTTTCGCTTCGGGTTCGGCGACGATCGCAGGCAGCAAGGGCGGTGTGAAGATGGACATCGTGGCTACTACCGAGGGCGATTCCGAATTTTATATGCCTCTTTCGGGACAGTCGAATGTGAAGACGGCCGATTTCGTTACGTTCGTTACTCCCGAACAGGTCGATACGACCGACTATCTGGTGCGCAAGAAGCTGCTTTTCCAGCAGCAGGGGCGTAAAAAGGAGTCCACAGGCAGTACGATGGATATTACGATGGCCCTCAATGTGCAGGATAACACGGCTTTCCAACTGGTGATCGACCCGACTGTCGGCAATGCCCTGAAAGGTCGCGGCAACGGTATGCTCAACCTGCATATCAATCCCGGTAACGGTGTTTTCGAGATGTACGGCGACTACACGCTCACCGAAGGCAGTTACCTCTTTACCTTGCAGAATATCATCAACAAGAAGTTCATCATTGAGAGCGGTTCGATGATCCAGTGGACCGGCGAACCTGTCGATGCGCGGCTCGACATCAATGCCGTTTATAAGCTCAAAACCTCCTTGCAGCCCCTTTTGGGAGAGATGACTTCCTCTTCGGACGACGGACAAAACAGTTCCCGGGCTTCGGACCGTTCCGTCCCGGTCGATTGTAAGATCCACATCGGCGGTCGCTTGAGCAATCCGCAACTGGATTTCAGCGTGGTCGTGCCCGTTACAGATATAGAAACGCAGGCTGCGGTGGCCAGCGTGCTCAATACGCAGGAAGCCCAGGCGCAGCAGTTCATTTCGCTGGTCGCACTGGGTACTTTCAGCAATTCCGGCAGTGCCAATATCGGTGCTTCGTCCGGTGTGGCAACGGGTCTGGAGATGCTTACCAACCAGCTTACCAACTGGTTTTCGACAGATGATTACCGGATCATCCTGAACTACCGGGCAGGCTCCGAAATGACCGGTGACGAGGTGGATTTCGGCTTCTCCACCAATTTGATCAACAACCGTCTGCTGGTCGAGGTCGAAGGCAACTACATCATCGACAACAAACAGGCCGTAAGCAACAATGTTTCCAACTTCATGGGCGAAGCGCATGTGACGTGGCTGATCGACAAGTCGGGCAACCTGCGTCTGAAGGCGTTCACGCAGACCATCGATCGTTTCGACGAGAACCAAGGTCTGCAGGAGACCGGTCTCGGGATCTCCTACAAGGAGGATTTCAATAATTTCAAGGATCTGAAACAGCGTATTCGGGATCGCTTCACCAACAAGAAGCGTCAGAAGAAGCGCCAGGCCCGCCGTGAGGAGCAGGCCCGGCGTGCGGCGGAAGAGGCCCAACGGCAGGAATTGCTTCTGCCGGAAGATCCGCCGGAGCCTGAATACGACTTGGAGCGGGATTGATACGGAAAAAGTAAAACTCGAATAAAATAAATTTAATTCACTCAAAAAGATTATGATTAGTTTGTTGCAGACCGCAGATGCGGTCGTTGTCGCGGAGCAGACCCGCATGGGACTTTGGCAGTTGTTTATGAGCGGCGGATGGCTGATGTGGGTTTTGTTGATTCTGGGAGGACTCACGATCTTTATCTTCGTGGAGCGCTTCATGGCGATCCGTAAGGCGTCGGAGTTCGATATGAATTTCATGAACCGCATCCGAGATTATATTTTGGACGGCAAGGTCGCTGCTGCGGTCGATCTTTGCCGCAAGACCAATACGCCGATCGCCCGTATGATCGAAAAGGGTATCGGCCGGATCGGTCGTCCGATGAGTGACGTGCAGTCGGCCATCGAGAACGTGGCGAACCTCGAAGTGTCGAAGCTCGAAACCAACCTGCCGATCCTGGCGACCATCGCCGGCGGCGCCCCGATGATCGGTTTTCTCGGTACGGTGGTCGGCATGGTGCAGACTTTTATGGATATGGCCGCTGCGGGCGGTACGGTCGATATGTCGCTCCTTTCGAGCGGTATGTACGTGGCGATGATCACGACGGTCGGCGGTCTGCTGGTCGGTATTCCGGCCTACTTCGGTTATAACTACCTGGTGGCCCGCATCGAGAAGCTCGTTTTCCGGATGGAGGCCAACTCGATCGCCTTTATGGATATTCTGAATCAACCCGTTCAAAAGTAATCTGTTATGGCAATCAAACGCGGATCCAAGGTCGATAAGTCGTTTTCGTCGGCTTCGATGACCGATCTGATCTTCCTGTTGCTGCTGTTCATGCTGATCGCTACGACGCTCATCAACCCCAATGCCATCAAGCTGATTCTGCCGAAAAGTTCGAATCAGTTGAAGGACAAGGCGATGACGACGATTTCGATCCAGGATACGGGACATGGATACAGGTATTATGTCGAGACGGAAAACGTCGGCTCGCGCGAGGGCGTGGAGAAAGCCCTCAAGTCCCGGCTGGCGGGACAGGAGAACCCTACCGTTTCGCTGCATTGCGACAAGTCGGTGGCTTTCGACGAAGTGGTGGCTATGATGCGCATGGCCAAGGCCAACAATTTTACGCTCATCGCGGCTACCTCGCCCGAATAGAGTGAAACCCGGGGAATGCCGCCCTGCGGTGTTTTCCTTGTGAGAATTGACCGATGTATTATTACGATCCGAATAACGATAAATCGAACGCGCGTCGTTGGGCGAGCCTCGCAGCTTTGCTTTATGCGCTGTCGATCGCGGCGGCTTTCCTGTTCGTGTCGTTCGATATGGGGCGGGACGAGCTGCTTCCCGGCGAAGGGTTGCTGATCGATTTCGGGACGACCGAAACCGGTCTGGGCGACCGGGACCTGTCGGCTACCGATGTGCAGGCACCGCGCCCGGGGGGGGGGGCCCCGCCGGGGGGGGGGGGGGGCCGAAGCGTCGCGGCAGCAGGTCGAGTACGTGACCAGCGAGCGGGAGGAGATCGCCGTGCAGACACCGCAGCCGGAGAAGAAACCCCGCGAGCGGGAGACTCCGGGACAAACTCCGCAGCGCAGCGACGCGCAGCAGCCTGCCGAACAACCCCGCACGGTAAACCGTCGGGCGCTCTTCCCGGGCCGCACGGCGGGGAGCACTTCCACGTCGGAGGGGCCTGCTGCGGGCGAGGGTAACGCCGGGGACCTTTCGGGGGCGCCGGAAGGCAGTCACGACGGCACGGGCCAGAGCGATTCGGGCATTGCCTACGACCTTTCGGGGCGCTCGGTGGTGGGAAAGCTGCCCAAGCCTTCCTATCCGGGCAATGAGTCCGGCAAGGTCGTCGTCGATGTGACTGTCGATGCTTCCGGTCGGGTGACATACGCCTCCTATCGGGCGCAGGGATCGACGACCAACAGCAAGCGGCTGGTCGATGCGGCGGTCGAAGCGGCCCGCAAAGCTCGGTTTTCATCCAGCGAGAGTTTGATGCAGACCGGAACGATTACCTATGTCTTTACGTTGGAATAGATTGGAATGCGCTGCCAATCCGGTTTGCCGTGCGACGTTGCACCGCATCGACTGAAGGCGCGATAACAGCAGCGGACGATGGCTGCGAAAACGACACGAATGATACGTACGATATTATTGATTGCGGCTTCGTGCCTTGCATGGCTCGGGGCCGGCGCCCAGCAATACGAGGGAGCGCACCTGAAATTCGAGAGTTCGTTCCATAATTTCGGGAGCGTACCCCGTTGGGGCGGCGATCTGGTTTGGGAGTTCGAATATACGAACGACGGCTCTGCTCCGTTAGTAATAGTAAGGGCGCAGACTACCTGCTCGTGCCTGAAGGTGAGCCACTCCAAGCGCCCTCTCGCACCGGGCGAAACTGCTGTGATCCGTGTGGTCTATGAACCGCATAAGAACGAACCGGGCACTTTCAGCAAGGTGATCCAGATCTATTCCAATTCGGTTTCGGGGCGGGAGCTGATTACCGTTTGCGGGAACTCTCTGGATACCGAATGATCCGGTGCCGGAAAGGGGTACGTCCCGGAAGCGATCGATAGAAGGGGCGCTTTGATAGGGGCGGTTTCGAGAAGATGTCAAAATGGGATCGGATGTTCGCGTGAACACCGTAAAATAGTTCGACGTATGCCGTTTTGACGATAACCGCCCGGTTTGTAATTCCGATTGCGTCGAACCTGTATTGCTTATGGAACTGTTATTTACGAACTGTACGATTCTGCCCATGACGGCAGAGAAGGAGCCCCGGACTTTCACGGGGGCGGTCGGCGTGGCGGATCGCCGTCTGGCGCTGGTCAGCGACGATCCCCGGCGGATCGAAGCGTTCCGGCGGGAGCATCCCGGGGTGCGGGAGATCGACGGCACGGGCAAGGTGCTCATGCCGGGACTGATCAATACCCACTGCCACGTGGCGATGACCCTCCAGCGGGGCTATGCCGACGACATCGCCCTGATGAAGTGGCTGCACGAATATATCTGGCCTTTCGAGGCACAGCAAACCCCGGACGAAATCGTACTGGGAGCCGAAATGGGTATTGTCGAAATGTTGCTGGGCGGCGTCACGACGTTCGTCGATATGTACTGGCACGAAAACCGTATCGCCGAGGCCGTGCGGCGGCTCGGCATCCGGGCCATGCTCGGAGCGAGCTACTTGGATACGAGTTGGGAGGCTTTTGCCGACGATGTGGAGCGGATGATCGCCACCACGGGCGACTGCGACCGCATCCGGTTGGCCGTGGCGCCCCATTCGCCCTATACCTGTTCGCCGGAGTCGTTGCAGCGGGGCAAGGAGCTGGCACGCCGCCACGGACTCTGGTTCATGACCCATATTTCCGAAACCGAAGACGAGGTGCGTATCGTGCGGGAGCGTTACGGTACTACTTCTGTCCGGCATCTCGATACCCTCGGTATTCTCGACGACCGGACGATCGGTGCGCATTGCGTTCACGTCGATGACGGGGATATCCGCATCCTGCGGGAGCGCGAAGTGGCCGTGTCGCACAACCCCCAGAGCAACATGAAAATTTCGAGCGGTATCGCCCCGATCGCCCGGATGCATAGCGAAGGGGTGCTTTGCACGATTGGCACGGACGGTACCTGTTCGAACAACGACCTGGATATGTGGGACGAGATGCGTACCGCATCGTTCTTGCAGAAAGTAGCGACGATGGATCCCTGCGTGCTGCCTGCCTATGAAATTCTGAAAATGGCGACCGTCAATGCGGCCCGTGCGATCGGTCATGCCGGCGAGTTGGGCGTTATTAAGGAGGGTGCGCTGGCGGATTTCATTCTGATCGATGCGGTGAAGCCGCACCTTATGCCGGTATATAATATGGTGGCGAACCTGATCTACTGCGGCAAGGCTGCCGACGTGGATACCGTCGTGGTGAACGGCGAGATCGTCGTCGAGGGCCGCCGGATCGAGGGCGTCGATCTGTCGAACCTTTGCTTCCAGGTGCAGCATACGGCCGAGGACATTGCCCGCCGTACGGCCGCAGCGAAAAAGTAGGCTTTCAAGGTTGCCCGCAACTGAATGAAAGGGCTGTTCGATAACTTCCCGAAATTGAAAATCACCCCTGCCGGAGTTTATTCCGACGGGGGTGAAAACGTTAAAATAGGACTTGTCAGACAATCCCTCTGTTTCCCGGTATTTCGTCCGTTTATTCGAGCAGCAGCTCTTCCAGGTCGGGAATTGCGGGGAGGATGTAATCGGCTCCGGCCGCTTCCAGTTCCGCCCGGTCGCCGTAGCCGTAGAGAACTCCGGCGGAGTCGATGCCGACGGTTTTTGCACCGAGAATGTCGTATTTGCGGTCGCCGATCATTAAGGCGGTTCCGCGATCGGTGATGTTTCTCCCGGCCAGCGCCTGGGCGTTCACATCGGGCTTCGCCGGCAGCGAGCCGTCCAGTCCTGTGCCGCCGACGAAGGAGAAATAGGGGGCGATGCCGAAGTGGTCGAGGATCCGCTCGGCGAATACCCGGGGCTTCGACGTGGCGACGCAGAGCGTATATCCGCTGCTTGTGAGCGTGTCGAGCAGCTCGTCCATCCCGTCGTAGAGCCGGTTTTCGAAGATGCCTTTTTCGGTGAAATACTCCCGTGATACGGCTACGGCTTCGCTGGTCTGGCGGTCGTCGAAGCCGTAAAATGTCCGGAAGGACTCCGCGAACGGCGGTCCGATGAAGGGGCAGAGCTCGCGCAGGTCGCTCACTTCGATACCGAAATGCCGCAGGGCGTATTGTACCGAACGGGTGATGCCCTCCATCGGGTCTGTGAGCGTGCCGTCGAGGTCGAACAGCAGATGTCGGTATTTTTTCGTCATTGTATGGAAATCGTTGTCTGAAACCCCGCTCGGCAGCGGTGTATCGTCGTTTTTTTGATGTTTTCGTTGTCTGATAGGCTTCGGCGGCTTCCGAATCCCGGATTTCCCGGTAGGACGGACGAGCAGGAAACGGTCGTTTTCCGGCCGCCCGGTGCGGGTAGTGCGGGCGGCTGGTCCTCTCCTTCACGCTTCTCGGAGGAAGACCGTCGCCGTGCGCGAAGTGTTGTAGATGCGGATGCGGGGCAGTTCATCCCCCTGCACGGGGTAGGAGAAATGCTGCCCCCGCATGTCGGTCCGCTCCGTGCCGCCGAAACGGCGCTCGTCGGTCGAGAGGATCGGGCGGTAACGGCCCGGAACCCGTACCCGTACTTCGTAATTGGGTATCGAGGCCGACGGATGCCAGTTGAATACGAACAGCAGGTCGCCGTGCGAAAAGGCCATCGTCTGATTCTGGGTGTCCATCTGTAAATTGTAAGGGTAGCCGTCGCGGAGTATGCCGTATTTTTTCACCAGGGCGATCATCGCCCGGTCGAACTCCCCGAGCTGGGCATAGCGCAGCAGCCCGTTGTCCGCGAGCGACCATTGGCGCCGGGCGTAGGCGTAGCTCCAGCCGTTGCCCTCGCGCGGAAAGTCGATCCATTCGGGATGTCCGAATTCGTTGCCCATGAAATTGAGATAGGCGTCCCCGCCTGCCGAGATCGTGACGAGCCGGATCATCTTGTGCAGGGCCATTCCCCGGTCGATGACCGGACTTTGCGAGGCGCGGTCCATGTGTTCGTACATCTCCTTTCCCATCAGCCGGAACGCGAGGGTCTGGTCGCCCACTAACGCCTGGTCGTGCGATTCGGCGTAAGCGACCGTCTTGATGCCCGGCAGACGGTCGGTCAGGACGTGCCAAATGGCGTGTATGTCCCACTGTTCGTCGGGTATCTCCTTGAGTTGTCGGATCCAGAAATCCGGAATGGCCATGCCCAGGCGGTAGTCGAAACCGACGCCTCCGTCTGCAGTCGGAACCGCGATGCCCGGCATGCCGCTCACCTCCTCGGCGATCGTAACGGCTCGGGGACGGAAGTCGTGTACCAGCGTATTGGCCAACGTAAGGTAGGTGAGGGCGGCTTCGTCCACCTCCTCATCGAAATATTGCTCCCTCCGGACGAAGTCGGTGTGCCCGTGATGGCGGTAGAGCATCGAGGTCACTCCGTCGAACCGATAGCCGTCGAAGTGAAATTCGTCGAGCCAGTATTTGACGTTCGAGAGCAGAAAGTGCCGCACCTGTTCCTTGCCGTAATCGAAAGTTTTGGAGTCCCAGTAGGGCTGTTCGCCCGCCGTACCCGGTAGGGAGTAGAGATGATCCGTACCGTCGAGCTCGTTGATCCCCTCGTTGAGGTTCTTCACGTAGTGGGCGTGCACTAGATCCATTACCACCGCAAGTCCCAGTTCGTGAGCCGTGCGCACGAGTGTCTT
>ERZ791620.720-NODE-720-length-15988-cov-2.323919_pt1 | contig 15988 bp, 17 predicted proteins | sample MGYA00509962_ERZ791620 | MGnify/ENA primary metagenome ERZ791620 (study PRJEB30046, sample SAMN00715162) | human gut metagenome | study: EMG produced TPA metagenomics assembly of the A metagenome-wide association study of gut microbiota in type 2...
GTTCCCTCATCCATTCCTCAATCGCATCAAAAATCTGACTGAACATGGATCTCTACTCCTTTCTCTTAACCAAATAATCCACTCAGAAGCGGGATCAGCTGTGTTCCGATCAGGATAACACCACCACCGCTCATCAGCTGCTTAATTCCCTGGGATTTTGCACCCGGGTTGTCGTTTCCATAACCTTCCATCAGGTTGATTACGCCCCAGACACCAAGACCGGCACCGATTGCAACGACCAGTGTCTGAAGGATATTGATTGCACTGCTAAAAAAAGCCATAATCAAATGTATGAACAAACGCTTTTCTTATGGTCTGTAAGCGTTTGGCTCTACTCCTTTCCCTTTTATTCAGACCTTTTTGTATCCTTATCAGTAGTAGCAGGGTGCTCGAATTCTTTCTTTCATATCAGTCCTCACCTTCCTCAGCTTCAATCGCTGATACGTCTTCTTGTGTTACAGTTACTTCATACATTTCAAATTCTGTATCTTCGGACATCACCAGTCGGTGTGCCAGATACTTTTCGACATCAAACGCATTATTCTTATTAAAATCGGCAAGCTCTTTGTACCGTTTATGCTTTGTGATGTCATATTTGTTGCTTAAAAACGGCCGGACTCCACGAAGCTGTAAGATACATTTTTCTCCATCCATGACCGCCAGCTCATCTCTACTCATCAGTTCTTTTCCAGTCTTTTGATAATTCAGCCCATAGGACCGGTTGCTGCCTCTGGTGTCTGATGTGTTGTAAAGATCTATGGTTTCCTTTCCCAGGGTTTCTGATATTTCTTTCAGTGTGGAACTTTCCTTTCCGCCCAGGAAAAGAACGGTGTCACAGTTACCCGTGATCGTCTCAGCCGCATCCTTATAGATTGTTTTCAGCTGAGATTGTGACTGCAGAATGATAGAAGCGGAGATTTCCCTGCTTCGGATCGTAGCAATCAATTTGTCGAATTTTGGGATCTGTCCGATATTGCTGAACTCATCAAGAAGCAGTCGTACATGATAGGGAAGCCTGCCTCCATGCTCATCATCCGCTTTATCACAAAGCAGGTTAAAGAGCTGGGTGTACATGATTGCTACCACAAAGTTGAATGTGTCATCTGTATCACTGATGATGACAAACATAGCTGTTCTCTGATCACCGATCATATCCAGTTCCATCTCGTCATAGGACATGATTTCTCTTAGTTCCTGAATATCAAATGGTGCAAGTCTGGCACCACAGGAAATCAAAATCGATTTTGCAGTTTTGCCGGCAGCAAGCTTGTACTTGCGATATTGCCTTACTGCAAAGTGTTCTGGATTTTCTGCTTCCAGCTCTTCAAACAATTCATCCACTGCATTTTTAAATTCTTCATCATCCTCCCTGGTCTCACTGGCATTGATAAATTCCAACAGAGTAGAAAAGTTCTGTTCTTCCTCTGGTGCCTCATACCAGATGTATCCGATCAGTGCAGAATACAAAAGACGTTCGGCCTTCACCCAGAAATCTTCCGTTGATTTTTCGCCCTCACCCTTGGTATTCGCGATAATGGTATTGACCAGCTTCAAGATGTCTTTTTCACTCCGGATATAATGGAACGGATTGTAATGCATGGACTTTTTAAAGTTGATCGTATTTAATACCTTGATCCGGTATCCTCCATTTACTAGCATCTTCCCGCATTCAACGATGATCGTACCCTTTGGATCAGTGACCACATAGGATACGTGGTCCGTCATCTGCATAAGGTTGGGCTTCACATAGAATCTTGTCTTTCCGGATCCGGAACCACCGATAACAATCACATTCTTATTTCTGGCATACTTCGGAGCTTTTGGTCGGCTGTTCATGGTCAGACGTTCCGTTTCTGTGAGGATGACATTGTTTTCAAAGACCGGATCCATGAAGGGTTCGATATCTTTTCTATTTCCCCATCTGGCCGATCCATACTCCACACCTTGTCGGAACTTCTTTGCATTTTTTGAACGATAGTAGACCACCAGTTTTAATGCACCTGCAACCAGAACACCTACTGCAAGGTCCTGCAAAGCGACACTTGGCAGCCAGCTTAAAAATGCCAGTCGGAAATTGACTAACATCACGCCAAGTCTCTGGACCATGCTTTCTCCCAGGCAATGCCGGTACAGCCAGGATCCTTTATCTGCTACATAGAAAATAAAGAAATATGGGAGATTTAAGACCACCAGCCGTTTGACCTGGATCTTCTGTAATTTTTCCCTAATCATCGTTCCTGACCTCTGGATTTTTGTCTCTGCTTCACACGCTGGCGGTGCTTTGCTTTTCTTTCTACAGATTTCTGCAGTTTCTTTCTGACAGATGGTTTCTTCACCTGTTTCTTTTTCAGTTCTACTCCGGCATATTCCCGGAAAGCCGCTGTCATCACATCCACGTCTTTTGCCTTAAAGAAGACCAGATATTTCGGTGGATCAGCACCAACTTCTTTCTTCAAGCTGTAATCAATGCCGTATTTTCTTGCCACACGGTCAAAGGATTTGATATTTTCATCTGTGATCTTTAAGTTGGAAAGCTGTACTCCCTGTGCATTCAGCTGCTTGATGGTCTGCTTTCCATGCGGCTTTTTCTTTTCAATCTTTTTTCGGGCTTTTTCCCTTCCTTTCTCCTGAGCCCGTCCGGTCTTTTCAGCCATTTTCACCTGCGTTGCTTTCTGTTTCCTGCGGTTGTCCATTTCCAGGAACTTCCGAAGGGCTGCTTTTAGCACACTGGCAGTGATCTTGACTCCCTGGATGCTCAGGCTGATCACTTTCTGATTTACTTCTTCCTGCAATTACCCACGTCCTTTCTTTCCTTTCATCTCAGAATAAAGACGGGCAATACAATATCCGATGCATGGAACATGTTTTCCATACGGACAGCCACCACATGGTGTTGTTTTTACTGCTTTTTTCTTTTCCGGAAGCAGATAGTGGCACTGTTTCAAGCTACAGCCTTTCTTTTTGCCTCCCCACCAGTAACAGTACTTGCAGGACCATGGCTTTTCTTCGCTGTACTTTCTTCCCTCAATAGCTGCATTTGGTTCTATGATCAGATCTTTATTAGTCTTCATTCTGTTCTTCCTCTTTTCTCATGATTTCTGTCAGTTTTTTCTCTGCCTGACTTCCGGCAGCAATGAGACAATACAAAACTGTAAATATTGCCGCTGCTCCCAGAAGAGCAACAAAAATAATGATATTTCTCATGGTTTCTCCCATCTAAAAAAGCGTCCACAGATTCCTTTCGGTTTCCATGAACGCTCATTCTTATTTGATTAGTGTTTCTTTTTTCTCATAAATGCAAGGGCTCCTGTACCAGTCGCACCAATGCCGAGAAGCATAAACCACAGCCACAGATTGGTGTTATCCCCAGTCTTTGGTGAATCACTGACAGGTTTTCCACCTTCCGGTGTCTTTTCTGCCGGTTTTTCCTCATCCACCATGGTTACATGCTGTACTACACTGGTATCCTTTACTTTGAATTCCACATCTTTTGCAACCTGATAGCCATCCGGTGCTGTTTCTTCACGGAGAGTGTATTTTCCGATCGGAAGCATTTCGATGTAATGTGCTTTCTCTGTACTGGTCCAGCTTTCCACAACTTTTCCATCCTGATCAAGGATTGTGAGTTTCGCTCCCGGAAGTTCTTTTCCGGCGATATCCTGTTTGGAGATTTTCACCTTCGTTACATCATCCTTCATCTCAACTTTCTGCACATCGGCAGTATCTTTGATCGTGAACTTCACGCTTTCAGCTGTCACGTAACCATCAGCAGGTTTTGTTTCAACCAGTGTGTATTCTTTTCCGACAGTCAGCTCACGGATCACATGTGCTTCTTTACCGGAAGTCCATTCATCCACGATATTTCCATCAGCATCTACCACTTTCAGCTTACATCCTGGAAGTTCTTTTCCGGTTGTCAGACTGGATTTGGTAAATTCTACAATGGTTGGCTGATTCTCAAAGGTAAAATCATAGGTTACAGTCGGCTGATCCTCACCTGCATACTCAAACGTAAATTCCTTTACTTCATCGTTGGTTACGAATCCGTCCGGTGCATAGAGCTCTTTTACATAGTAAGTTGCTCCTATTGGAAGATCTGCAACAAATGTGATCTTTCCTTCTTCATCCGTAGATTTCAGTTCAATGATCTCATCGGCTTCAATCAGGACTTTACCTGTTGTCTCAGACTTAATGTCTTCTTTGGCAAATAATCCAAAGATAGCGCCTTCCAATGTACGGTCAGAATCTTTTTCTTTCTTAAGTACAGTGACTTCTACTCTCTGGCGGTTGTTCTGCCAGTCTTTGTCATAGACTACAACTGGTGTATTCTGATCCACGTAAGTCAGATCTACATGACGGATCTCACCATCCAGTACATGACCGTAAGCAGTTCCTGTTTCTTTCACATAGTATTTACCAAGTGGAAGATTTTCCAGTTTTGCAATACCGGTTTCATCTGTCTTGATCGTTGCGATCAGTTCATCCTTTTTATAGTAATCGTCACTGACGCCATCGGCAGCCTTAATGTCTTCCTCAGCATAGACTTCAAACGTAACATCTGTCAGCTTTCCGGTTACATAGTTGAAAATGTGTTCCACCACACCTTTGACCTTATCGGCCAGTGTAACAGAATCCAGGAATTCTCCCTTTTTGTTGATGATGAGTTCACCAACCGGTACCTCGTCCTTCATTTCCACTTTCTGAACTTCTCCGGTATCTTTGACTGTGAATGTCACATCATTGGCTACCAGATAACCATGCGGTGCAAACTCTTCATGTAGGGTATAAGTCTCACCCACTTTCAGATATTTGATCACATGCGGTGCATCTTTGGAAGATGTCCAGCTATCTACTACATTTCCATCTTTATCCGTTACTTTCAGATAAGCTCCATCCAGTTCTACACCGGTTGTTGCATCTGATTTTGTGATCTCAACAGTTGTCGGCTGGTTCTTCTTTACGGATTTTAATGTTACTGTCTGTACATCCTGCCCCTGATAAGAAGCATCAAATCTCAATACTTCCTCAGATAATACAAATCCGTCCGGTGCTTTCAGTTCTTTTACATAATAGCTTCCAAGTGGTAGATCCAGCGTACAAGCTGCCTGACCTTTTTCATCAGAAGTCATTTCCTGTAAAAGAGTATCTGCTTTGACGATCACTTTTCCATCTTTCGTCTGAATGTCTTTTGCATTGTAAATACCGAACACTGCTCCGGCTACTGTATTGCCTGTCTCAGCATCCTGTTTTTCGACAGTAATCGACACTTTCTGTCGTTCATCTGTGACAGAGATTTCTTTCTCGATCACTGCAGTATCCTGATCCGCATAAGCAAATTCGACATTTTCCGGCACGGTATTTAACACATAAGTGTCCGGTGCATTCTTCTCTTTGACATAGTATCTACCAAGCGGAAGATTCTTTACGGTTGCATAACCATCTGCATTGGTTGTGACGGTTGCTACCAGTGCATCCTTTGCAAAATACAGAGTTCTCTGTCCATCTGCATCTACCTGATGATCGGCAGTATAGATATCCTCTGCCGCATAGACTTCAAATTCTGCACCTGCAAGGCCAGCCATTTCATACTGGAAATCCTTCTCAAATCCTTTTAACACTTCACCCTGTTTATAGATCTTTAACTGACCTTTGACCGGGGCATTGGTATATTCCACATCAATGACTGCATCTCCTGTGACAGGATCGGTCAGATAAGCAGTATCTGTATCAACAGCGACTGTCACATAGTTTTTGGATATTGTGTACCCATCGGGTGCCGTCACTTCCTCAATCCGGTAGTTGCCAGGTTTCAGATTCTTTGGCAGTACCAGGTATCCTTCCTCATTTGTGAAATAGGATTTGTGTACCGTTGGCTTCGGATAGGATGTTGTCTGTTCCACATATTTCTGGTTATCCAGGTCGTATACCTTGAACTCAGTATTGGCCAGGAGTACCGATTTCTGTGTTTCTGCATCCTTTTTGATGATCTTTAATTTTGCTTTGAATTCTTTATCCAACAGCACTCGCCATGTCTGCGGTGTATCCGGATGATTCTCTGTGATCTTCACTACAAAATCATCGACCGGTGCATAGTTGTGTTTGCTTGTGGTTTCTCTTACCACATAAGTTCCATATGGAAGCGGAATCGATCTTGCATATCCTTTTTCATCGGTAAACATTTCTGTCTGACCATCTGCAGTCAGTACAACTGGTCTGGCTGAGTCAAAATCGTAACTTCCATCTGCTTTTACTTTCAGATCACTGACAAGCCATGCTGAAAAACCAACTCCCTGCAGAAGATCTGCATCGGTCTTTCCATTGTTTGCGGCTTTAATGATCTGGAACGGCTGCTTAATGACTGTTTCTTTACATACAGAAGTTCTTTCTACTGTCGGAACAGTAGCACCTTCGTAAGTACAGTCCACCTCATGTTCTGTCGGATCCAGTACGTATCCCACCGGAGCACTAAGCTCTTTCAGATAATACTTTCCAAGATAGAGATCCGATACAGAAGCTTCGCCATTCTTATCCGTTGTCAGGGATGTGATCAGGCTGTCTTTCTTATGGATTGTTCCGGTTCTTCCATCCGGATGAACAATATCTTCCCTTGCATAAAGACCATATACTGCACCTTCCAGCGTTGCATCACCCTGTGCTGCATTCCCTGTCTCAGCATCCTGTTTTGCAATGTTGAGCTTTGCATTTACACGTTTGTCTGTTACATTTTTGGTCGTTGTCTTTCCGATAGCAAGAGTCACATTATAAGACTTTGTATCGATCTGATATCCTGTTGGAACAGAGATTTCTTTCAGATAAACAACTTCCTGTGTCTTTTCCATTGTAAGCTGAGAAGCACCATTCTGATCTGTTGCAGGCATCTCTGCAATCAGCTTTGTACATGCAGCATCGGAATAGATCCCGTACACTGCACCAGCCAGTGCATTTCCTGTATCCTGGTCTTTCTTTACAATGGATACTTTGCATTCTTTTGTCCAGGTTACTTTAAAATCCACATATTTCTCATTTCCGACACCTTCACCGAAAACAAGAGCCAGGTCCTGTGTTCCGGATCCTGTTACAATCTTGTAAGCAGAGTATTCTTTATCAATGCTTCCCTTCATCCGAGAAGAAAATGTAGCACTGACGCTCTCTGCCTGATCAAGTGGTGCTGTCAGATAAAACTGTGTACCTCCACTGATTTCTACACTTGCTCCTGCAGCACTGGTTTTACCGGTTGTCACATTTACAAGCTTTACACCGCTTGGCAACTTAAATGTGATTGTCTGCAGTTTATCTGCTTTGAATGTGATCACGCTTGTTCGCTGGCTGTTTCCTTCCACATAAGCCTTTACATTAGATTCGGAAAAGCTCATATCTACAGACGGAATGTCCGGCATATTTACACAATAATTGTAAAGTTCCATTGCCAGGTTCTTTCCTGTTGCATTGGTTCCGGATGCCCAGTCACTGGATCCATTTGCATAAGCTGCTGCAAGATGGGTAATGATGAATCTCTTTCCTGCCGGAAAATCCGGATGTTTCTCATCGAAGAAACCATTCTCATCACTTGCTTTTGTTCCGTAATAGCAGACCTTTGCAAGTGTCTTTCCATCGGCAAGTTTCTGGATCGTATAAGTTCCATTTCCCGGTCCTTTTTTCGATGGTTCAACACAGTATGCTGTCGCATTGATGCTTCCCCATTTCACATAATATGGACAAGTCAGATAAGAACCTAATCCATAGTCTGCATAATAGTACCAGGAACCAGCTGTAACAGTGACTGATTTTGTTCCTGTCTCACCAGAAGCAAGCATCATTGGCATATCGAAAGTAATACTTTCGCCTGCTTCAAGATCTGCAAGAGCAACTTCCTGGTCAACAGCTTCCTGCATAACCTCTGAGAGTGTGATCCCTGTTTCCGGATCAACGGTCTCCTGATCCTCCGTTTCTTCGATCTCTGCATCAAATTCTTTTTCTGTCAGTTCTGTTTTGCTCTCCGTGTCAGCCGCATCAGTTTCCTCTGTAGACGAGTCAGCCTCAGAATCCTCTGTTTCTGTCTTATCGGAAGAACCAGTATCCTGATCAGAAGAACTTTCTGACTGCGAATCTTTCTGTTGATCCGCTTCTTTTACCACGATCTTTCGATTGATCTGGTAGGTTGGGTGATCCGTTGTCTGTGGTTCTACATAATAGACTGCCTTATAGGAATTGGCATAATCGGTAGAAAAATCATTCCCGTCCGTATCTTTTGCTTCCTGAAATGTAACTTTTACTTTGCTGTCATCCTGGATCGTAAGACCGGTATAATCACTCTTTACATCGAAATTGTCTCCAACCTTGATCTCATAATCCTTTGCAGTTACCACTTCATTTTCATCCAGCTGATCCTTGATCTCTTCATAATGCGGAATCTTTTTTACAGATCCAGCATCATCAGAAGCATAGGCAACAGCGGGAGAGAGTACCGTCGATAGAACCGTTACTGCAGTCAGTAAACCGGACATCACCCTGCGTGCTTTCTTTTTCACGTTCATTCTCTTAAATCCTTCCTTTCTGATTCTTTTGTGTATGGTTATCTGTTAGTTTCTGCATATTATCTTTTATACGAAGATAATCACCTCCTTTCTTGAAATTTGCGCTATTTGGGACAGTCAGCACAAGCTGAGATAACAGCACAAATATATGGCGGTACCTGTTTGTCACAAATACCGCCACATGATTTCTACTGTCATCCTCTTTTTAGATTCAGACATTTTATTTTGATTTAAGATTTAAGCGTTTTCCTGTTTTCTTTCCCAGATCCGTTCCTATATCAGTTTCCATCTCTGATACGTTTTCTTCTGGCAGACACGCAGCTTTTCGCTCTATGCATGTTCAAACCAAATATCACTCCGGGCAGGCTATTCATTTTTCAAGGTACATGAAGGTGTTCTATGCAAACCCTTCATATAACGAAACGCTCAGAGCCTGTTTTACAGTGGTCTAATTCAATTTTTTTAAAATTCTTCGTTTTCAGCCTTTTTTTTCATCGTTTTTAATGCCCTGTTCAGGAGGTCATTTACACTCTGCTGTTTGATTCCCAGATAATCTGCGACATCCTGCTGACGCATTTCTTCGAAATAAATCAGATTGAGTACCGTCTTTTGCCTCTCTGTCAATTCCTTGATCAGCGCATTCAGAATTTCTCTGTCGATAACATCGTCAACAAAATCTTTTGAAGATCCTCTCATAATCTCCGCATCATCTGTAACATCGCTGTTAGAAAATACACCATGATTGGTGCTGATTTTGCTCTGGCTGTATGCCATACGGTCTTCAGCCTCCATCAGCAGACGGATATACCAGTTTTCATTATCAAAGAACTCTTTATTGAATTCCTTGTTATCGCCAGTTACACTCACATATTCATAGTCATCACAACTATGAAGCGGAAATACGGTTGATTGATTTCCCGCTGTATAAAGCACATATCCGTGATCATAAACAGAGATCGTTGTATCTGCATTGATCATTTCTTTTACTACAACTTTGTGTTCTTTCAAGGATTTCATGCTTGGGATTCTTTTCTCCATATCAGCAACCTTCACGATTTTCTTCAGTTCTTTTAATGTCAACATAATGACCACCTTTCTGCCTTTCGGCTCCGGGTGGTTCTTTCCATCTTTTATGAAATTTCTGCACAGACATAAAGAACTGCAGCACAAGAGGTCACGAACTCACCCGTTTTTTTTGAACGGGAGTCCGCGACTCCTTGATAACGCATAATCTGCTTACATAATTAGTATGTTAGATTACTGCTCATTTTGGGATTTGCACTGAATGCACTCTGATTTATTCTCTGTTTGCTGTTTGCGGAACATGGAATAATCGCCCATAGCATCGTAAGGACAACGCCTTACAAATTCCTGGTATTCGATTTCAGTCATCTTTGCTTCCTCCTTTGTGTCATATTATCAAAATCTCTATTTACAATTATTTTTGCAAAAAAGAATTCAACCTCTATATAACGAAACGCTGAGAGCCTGTTTTACAGTGGGGTACGACAAAAAATTTAAAAATTTTTCGAAATACGTCAAAAAAGCCCGACAAAACAAATACTTCAACAATCTCCAAAACCAGAAAATACTTCTGATCTTGCAGTGTATCCGTAAATGTTTTGCCGGGCTCTTAGTGATTCCAGTCAGGTTCAGCTCCTTGACAAACTCTTGCTGTCTGGTGCGTTCTTGATGGTTCTTGCCAAATCCAACGCTTACTACAGACAGCTCATTCTATTCTGTTATGATCCCTGATTCATCATCTTTCGGGAATACGTCCGCATCCTGGACTTTAATTGTTCATCTCGGATGTGGATCGGACGAACCGACACCATATCATCCTTTACAAATATCTCCAATGTACTGCGACATTTTTTGCACTCCACTTCTGAATCGCTTTGTGCGCTCTTTTCAATAAATGCTCCGCATACAGAGCAGTGTACATGCCATTTAATAGCACCTGATCCCATATAGGCTTCCTCCTTTAAGCAATAAGATATTTCTCCATTTATTACTCAACGGACCAAAGGGAAATCAAATCCGCCTTATGAGCATCATGCCATCCATTCCGTAAGTGCCAAAGCTACACGAACAGCACGATTTCTATTCTGATCAGATCTGCTTTGTCGATCTGTGCATCCTTTTTTATCCTTTCACCAGCTACCACTCACTCTTTCCGGTATAAAAAATTCCGCTGTGATTAATTAACATGATATTTCAATAGTTTCAAATACATCACCAGTCAGATCACAGATGTCCTGGATCTGAATCTCGGTATCATCAATCCGTAAGTGGACTGATGGATCAAAAAATTCTACGGTTCCAGATAATGTATGGTACTGACCAATTAATGGATTCTTCCATGACTTTTGAAAATAAGTTGCCTGTATCTTCATTCCATATACCAGGATCCTTAATTTCATATCCAGCTCATTTTTCTTTTCCTCAGATAAATCTCTTTTTGGTTCGTAAATGATTTCCTGTTGCCGGATCGTTTCATCCAGTCCACGAAGTGCCGCAAATGGAGCAAACTGTTTTGCCCTGCGTCCTACGTCCATGGGATGTCTCCTGGAAACCGGTCTTGGTAAATATAAATACGGTTGATATGCACTTGCCAGCACTATTCGCACCTCCTCTAAGCACGGTGTCCTCCAACCTGTTCATTGCGTTCTCTATAGGTGGAACACTCCAGCAGATTGGATCCACGCATGATCGCATTCTTTCCATAACGCTGCTTTACATTCAATACTGCTTCCTGTAAATGCCGTTCTTTATCGGTCTGTTTGGGATCATCAAACAGGCTGTACTGCACATAACTTTCAGGAGCAACCCTGTTCGCACACATCTCGATTCTTCGGATTCCGGTATATCTATCCGCAATCCTGAGATATAAATCTTCCACTGCATCCATGATCTTTTTGGAACTGTTACTTCCTTTTTCGAGTTTTATGGTTCCTTTAGATGCCTCATGCTCATACCTGTGGTCGTATGCAATCCATAAGGTGATAGAACTTGTCACCAGTCCCTTTTCAAACAAATCCAGGACCAAGTTGTCTGTCATTTCCCTTACGATCACGAGTGCTTCATCAAAAGAATAATTTCGCATCAGCACCTGACCATTTGAAAGGCTGTGTTCCTCCGAATGATAGTTCTTGATGTCACTCATCCGGCATGTTTCATATCCCCATGCATGATCGATCAACAGCTCTGCATCAATCCCAAACATCTTATACAGCCAGTCTTCGGATCTTAAAGAAGCCATTGCGATATCGCCCATCGTATGGATCCCGTAACCAGCCAGTTTCTTTTCAGTCCGGGATCCAATCCTCCAGAAGTCACTTAATGGTTTATGATCCCATAGCTGCTCTCTGTAAGAGAATTCATCCAGGATTCCAATATGGTCATCCACATGCTTTGCTACGATATCCATTGCGATCTTAGCAAGATACAGATTGGTTCCCACACCTGCAGTTGCAGTGATGCCAGTTTCCTCCATGACTGCCTGCATAAGCTTTACCGCCATTTCTTTTGCAGTGAGATGATAAAGCTGCAGATAGTTTGTCACATCAATAAAACACTCATCGACACTGTACACATGGATATCTTCTTTTGAGACATACCGCAGATAGATTCCATAGATCTTTGCGGAATAATCCATGTACAGCTGCATCCTCGGCATAGCTGTAATGTACTTCACACAATCCGGTATCTCATGGATCCGGCACCGGTTCTTGATGCCAAGAGACTTCATAGCCGGAGTGATTGCCAGGCAGATTGTTGACTTTGATCTGGTCGGATCTGCAACCACCAGGTTTGCTTTAAACGGATCCAGTCCACGTTCTACGCATTCTACAGAAGCATAAAAGGACTTTAGATCAATACAGATAATAGAAGTCTGATCCTGACTCACATTGTCACCTCCCATACGTCTTTCCTCTTTTTGTAACATGTATCCCATTTTGACTATCAATGATTGTCTATCCTTCCTGTTTTCATTGAATTACAGGAAATTCATTTCACATATCCATTGACAAAAGAGGAAATATTGTGTATCTTATAGGAAAGATGTTTCCCTTATCTGTGATTCACATTATAGGAGAGATATTTCCCTTTGTCAAGATTAATTTTTATTTTTTAGGAGACACATTTCCCGTTTTGCCTTGAAGCGGCTAATGAAACTTATAAGACAAGGCTTAGAAAGAGGTATGTTTATGACATTCGGTGAAAAAGTAAGATCATTAAGAAAAGAAAAAAAGATGAGTCAGCAGGAACTGGCCAGTATGGTTGGTGTTTCATATAGGACCATTCGATCCTGGGAAGTAGAAGGACGTTTTCCAAAACAAAATGTTCTGTATCAGAAACTGGCAGATGCATTACAGTGTGACGTTTCTTATCTCATGAGTGAGAATGAAGCTTTTATCACAGAAGCATCCGAACAGTTTGGTAACCGTGGTGCCAGACAGGCTCAGCAGATTCTGGAACAGGCTGCAGCTATGTTTGCCGGTGGATCACTGACAGACGAAGATAAAATAGCTTTTATGGATGAGATCCAGAGCCTTTATCTGGATTCCAAAAGACGTGCAAAGAAATTTACACCGAAAAAATATCTGAAAAACCAAGAGGAAAAATAATAGAAGGCGGGGTTATTGTACACCTAATCTGTTACCTTATAGTTACAAGGATATTTCTGCCCTTTTTATTTTTTACTTTTGAGGTGATTTATTTGAGAAACACTTACATATATACAGAAACAAAGAAATTAATCAAGAAATATGGCACCAGGGATCCCTTTGAGATCATGGATCAGATGAACATTGTTGTTGGGGAAACTTCAAGATATAAAACACTGAAAGGCTATTGCTTCATGAGCTGTAAGACAATCTATGTCATGATCAGTAGTTTCCTTTCAGAAGAAGAAAAGATGATCGTTGCCGCCCATGAATTAGGGCATATCATCCTGCATCGTTCCCAGCTGAAAATGGCTCCAATGCAAGATGATACACTCTATAATATGACGGATAATACAGAATACCAGGCCAATCTGTTTGCTGCCGATCTTCTGATTGATGATGAGGAGATCGAAGATATGGTTCAGAACGAAGACCTGGATTATTTCGGACTCTGCAGTTCTCTGAATGCAACTCCGGAACTCATGAGCTTTAAACTATACAGCCTGACAAAACGAGGCCAGGCTTATCATATGCCGATGGAGATTCAGAGTAATTTCCTGGCAAAATAATAAAGGATAAGCGCATTCTACAATAAGAAAACCATAGATTTATCTCACTGAAAGGAGGAACATTTATGTCAAGACATCATATAGAAAAAGTAACTTGTCCTTCCTGCCATCATGAGGGGGATTTTGAGCTCTGGGACAGTATTAATACTGCACTGGATCCTGAAATGAAAGAGAAGGTACTTAATCAATCTATTTTCCTTTATACCTGCCCGAGCTGTGGAGAGACCTTTCGTTTAAACTACTCCACACTCTATCACCAGATGGAAGATCTTATCATGATTTATCTGGTTTCTGAATCAGAAGTAGAAAAGACATATGAAATGTTTTATGGTGAAAATGCTTTGTTTGATTTTCGTACTGAAAAATATTTATCCCGAATCGTAACGTCACCAAATCAGCTCGTTGAAAAGATACAGATTTTTGATGCAGGTAAAGATGACAGGATAATGGAACTTGTTAAATTACTTGCGACAGATTCTATTCTCAAAAATGATCCCGATATAGAATTTGATGAACTGCGCTTTGCTGTCGACGACGACGGAACAAATATTCTTGTAATCATTAATAAGGGTGAGATTACTGGTGCAGTTGACATTGACAATATGTATGAATTTGCTTCTTCACACTGCACTGATTTCAAAGATCTCCGAGATGATGAGGATATTGTTATCAATCGGGAGTGGATTCTTAACAAACTTGCTGAAGCAGAAAACGAATAGTATATTTGGTGGCTACACCCCCAAGCCCCTGTAGAATCAATAACGCCGGTACTGGATATCAAAAATCCCGCACCGGCGTTATTTATTAAAATATTTTGTTTTTTAATCTTCAACACTCTCTACTGAAACTTCTTTTTTCTTCCTACTTTTACCAGAAATCATCTTGTGTCCTGTATAAATAGCCATAATCATGCAAAGCAAAGAACTTGCTGCAAAGTACTTATGGCCTTCTTTTGATCCCTTATAACCTGTATAAAAAGTTCCAAGCATTGTAATCAGTGCACCGATAGACCAATATTTATGTGATTTCATTCAGATACCTCCTGCCGTTTTTCTTAATCATATACCTTTTAAAAGATATATACAAACTTGAATTTATTTGGAAGATTTTATTATCCATTCATCAAGAAATTTCATTTGTTCATCCGTATGAAACCAATGCTCTCCATTTTTCATAATAGAAAGTGTTGAATTAGTCCTCTGTACAAATTCAAATATCGTTCCATAAGCGGTAAGATTATCTTTTTCACCATACAAAATGTGCGTTGGGATTTTCCATATAATAGGATTTTCTCTTACATAGCAAAGATAATCCCATGAAAGAGTCTCTCCAAAGGTTGTCTGAATTTCTTTTTTCTCTTTGAGTTCATCCTCTGTAACATTTGCCCAAATCATCATATCAGCAATAAGCCTTTCCATATCTACAACGGGCGAAATAAAATATGCTTTCTCTATTTGCTGATTTGATAAGGCATTGATAGCAAAATACGCTCCAATGCTATTGGCAATTACTTCAACAGTCTTGTAGTTTCTATAAATTGAATTAAAAAGTAATGGAAATTCTTCTTTTGCTTCCCATGGAAACTGTGCAGTATAGTCGAGACCAATCACATCACAATTACTAAAGAACGGTTTGTAATGAATAGCTTCTTCAGCATTACCACCTTTTCCATGTATATAAATAACTGCTTTATCCACAATAGTTTATCCTCCACAAATTCAAATTTATCTAGCTAAATAATATCATACACCTTAGTTTTTAAACATTTGCTATATTAACCAATTTAGCCAGAATTACAATTCTCTTATTGTTATCTCTTGTATCACAAGTAACCAATGTCATTAATCGATCTTCTTTATTTACTGAAACACCAGTTTTATATAATCCTCTATTAATGGAATCTGCTATAAAGGCATTAATCTGCTTATCAAGTTATATGCAGTAACTACATAGACAAAAATTGCTACACCTGCAAATATCATAGCATCTTTCTTTGCACCATTATCATAACACTCCCTTGCATTCGTCAAAAAGGTTAATCCCATAAAAACAAACATAATTGGCATTGTAACATCATAGGAGATTATATTCATCAGTCCTAGAGAGGCAGAAATAATAGTTAAAACGGTAAATATTACTTTCCAAATACGCATACATAGTCCTCCTTTACAAATTCCGATTAGTCGTTGACTTCATTATACTTTATTCGACCGTC
>ERZ791620.730-NODE-730-length-15837-cov-2.402611_pt1 | contig 15837 bp, 12 predicted proteins | sample MGYA00509962_ERZ791620 | MGnify/ENA primary metagenome ERZ791620 (study PRJEB30046, sample SAMN00715162) | human gut metagenome | study: EMG produced TPA metagenomics assembly of the A metagenome-wide association study of gut microbiota in type 2...
AATTATGGAAATGGAAAAGTTTTATGTAGCTCCGGAAGTGGAAGTTCTGGAGGTAGCGATTGAAAGAGGTTTTGCCGGAAGTTTAAGTGGCCCGGGTTTGGGTGAAGACGATACCAATATGGGCGGCGGCAACGACTAAAAATGTTTAAAGAATCATTGTTTTAATTAAAAAAATCTGATTGAGATGAAAACTAGAAATTTATTGATGGCCGTAGCATTGCCTACATTGTTTGCAGCATGTAGTCAAGATGAGGCTTTGGTAAACGTTACTCCAGAGACCCAATATAAAGGGGTTCCTTTGGAAAATGTAACCCTTTCTTTTAATAAAGAAGAAGGTGCCGAGACAAGAATGACCAATGATGGTTGGAATTTGAAGTGGGGAGCAGGTGATGAAGTAGGTTTGGTTTGGGTAAATGCGCCTGAGATTTTGAACCAATTTAATCGTGGTGAAACTTACGACCCTACAGTACTTCCCGGTACTGCTTTTTGGGCTAGCAATACTCGTATGACTTGTTCAGACCCTGCAAATAGTATTTTTGAAATGCGGGATGGACAAGTTCTCGAAGGACAATATTTTGCATATTATCCTTATACAGACAGATATAAAGTCGATGGGAAATTTGGCTCAAGCATTGATAAAGAGCAACATCAAAAATCGACAATAGATCAAGATGGCATATTATCTTATATTGCTGAGAATATGCCTTGGATATCGAGAAGAGCAGACCGTAAATCAACTGAAACAAACAAGAATGCTACCTTCATTTATACTTTACAGAATGAAGAGGCTGGAATGTCTAAGGCAATCAACATGGAGATGTTCCGCTTTGCGAATCTGCTTGATGCACGTATCGCTTTTGAAAAAGGTACAACTACTACAATTGACCCAGCCGATGTGAAAATCGAAAGTGTTGATCTGAAGGTAGTGCCTGTTTCTACTGCCGCCATCGGATGGAAGAAAAATAGTAGAATCGCCACTTCAGGTTTGTTCAATATGGGTAAACTTAGAAGATATGTTTCTGGAGTATATGACGAGTTTGGTATTCTATCACTTTACGACAAAACAAAATATGAATTGCCGAAAGTGGTTGATGGACAAGACGGCTTGTTCGTAAACGATAATCTTGTCAGCCAAATCACTACAGTAATTGAAGAGCCTACAGCCAGCGCAGGAGGACGTGTAAATTTCCTTTTGATGCCCTACACTGTAAAAGATACATATTTTACTACTGACAATTATACGTTGGCACTGACTATCCACACTAACTATGGTGTAGTAACCGTTGATGAGACTCAGTGGTACAGATATAAAGGCAGCGATCCTAATGGCATTTTTGTTATGGGACCGGCTGCAGTAGCTGGTAGTGATTTCGAGGTGATCAAAGACAAAGAACATTTCTATGCCGGTGAAGACGGTTGGGCTAACAGAACAGGTGCTTTCTGTACACGTTATATGACTATCAACGTCGACGATTTGGCATTTGAATCAAGCTGCATCGAGACTCTGGAAGATTTACTCGCCGCTATCGAACGCATCAACAGTAGAAATGCCGTTAATAAGAGATTTGATCTCTGCATTGATGGTAAGGAGAATACGTTAACACTGAGCAACTTCGATTGGTCTGCTAGCAGTTCGACAAGCGATGCTATCAGCACATTTATCAAGGCTGGCAACACGTTGTATTTGAATGAACACAGTGGTAAGGTTGTAACAGTCAAATTTACTAATATGAACAATATCAGTGCTGGACAGCTGGTTAATAATGGCAAGAAGTTAGATATCGTTGTTGCTGATTATGCAACTTTGAATGTAAACAATGATTTCACTACTGGCATCTTCGCAACTGAAGCAAACGCTACATTGAATGTAAACGCTGCAAAACTGACGACTGGTGTAGCTACATTGAACGGTACTACGAATATCAATATTGTAGATGCTAAAGCCGGTGAATTGAACATTGCTAGCCGGAGTATAAACAACGGTACAATTGAAGTGAAGGGTACTTTAGGCTTCGCAAGGAATGCAAATGTGACCAATAACGGTACTGTAAACCTGTATTATACAGCTGCCGTACAAGGTGTTGCATCTTACAACGCTACTTTGAACAATGCAGGTATCATTAACTATTATTACGCAAAAGCCGCTAATAAGAAGAATGTAACCATTACGAATATTTCAGATGGTAAATTCTTGGCAGAATGGAATAACGGTATTGTTCCGGGAACAGATAACGAAAAGAAAACAGACTTCATGAAGTTAGCTAACGCTTATGGTGTAACTCATTACATTATTTCTAAAGCATCTGAAGCTAACTCTGAAAGCTGGAATCTGAATAATGCATTGGAAATTGTTGTTAAGAAGGGAGTTAAGCTGACGTTTAATCCTATGAACAATAGCAAACAAGGATTAACCGCTGCTAAAGCACTCTTATACTTCGAAGGCAACAATACTCTGACTGCAACAGGTTCATATGCTACTTATGCATACGTTTATGTAAAAGATATCACATTGGCTTATGGTCAGACATTGACGAATGATGTAGAAGTTAGAGCTACCGGAACATTCAAGGGTGAAGAAGATGCAGCAGGAAACGCTAAATATACTGTAAATAACAATGGATATATTTATGGCGGTAAATGCCTTGAACAAACTGGCACTACTACTTGGAATACCCACAAATATGGTGTTAAGCCGTAACAATGAAACTAATTAATAGAATGAACTTATAGTTACTTCTGTTAATTTGATAATGTAAAAGATAAGATCTAAATGTTAAGAGACCGATCCAAAAGAAATTTTGCGATCGGTCTCTTTTTTTCGTATCCATCCAAAGATAGGTAACCATCCGAAATTTGCCGTGTTTTTTATATTTGAACAAATTCCGAGCTTTGCTTCAAAAAAGCCATGTTCAACTTGAATGAAAGTAACCGTTTTGTGATATGCTACAATCTTATTGACCTTCGTAAGGGTGTTGACAGTCTGTATTATTCTATCCTCCCTCCCCATTTATCTCCCCAACGAGCTATCACAATTCCTGCCAAAACCGATTATCTAACCCAGTAATTTTTCCCAAGTTAGCAAAAAATTCCTCCCCAGTTACCCAAAAACTTTTTCCTAATTAGGCAAAAATCCCCCCTTTTCCCCTCTCTTCATTTTCCCTGTAAAAAAATCCTGCCAAATTTGCATAAACCGCACGGCTGCACTACCTTTGCCCACCGATATGGTAAAGGAAATCATTTCTCTGCTTCCCCCGCAGGCCCGCCGCCGCAGTTGGCGCGTGGCACTGGCCGTACTGGTGCGCGCTGTACTCGACTTTGCAGGTGTGGCCGCACTGATACCGTTGTTGCTGGCTGTACTACGCCCCGGAGGTTCGCGAGGCGAGATGTTGCTGCTTTGCGGAGCCGTGATGGGCTTTGTGGTGCTGAAGAATGCATTGGTAGTAGCCCTGGCACGGGTGGAAAGCACCTTTCAATTGGAAATATACCGCGACTTCAGTCGGCGCATGTTTGTCAACTACTACCGACGCGGACTGCTGTTCCTGAAGAGTAAAAGCAGTGTGCAGCTGGGGCACGAGGTGAACTACGTGTGCTACACCTTCTGCCTCTGCGTGCTTGCCCCGCTGTTCCGCATTGTGGGCGATGCCGTGCTCATCCTGTTCATGATGGCTGCCCTCGTGATATGGGAGCCGTTGGCCGGCCTGTTGCTGTGCGCCGCTTTCGTGCCGTTGTCACTGATTTACACGGTAGCCGTGCGCCGTCGTCTGCGCAAGTACGGCCAGGAGGAACTGGAAGCACGCCGCAAGCAGAGCCGTACGGTGGTTGAAGCCTTCCGCGGCTATGCCGAATTAGAGATAGCCCAGGCATTCGGCACCTCGCTTGCCTCGTTCGACCAAGGCATGGACAGCATCGTACACAGCCGTCAGCGCATGGAGCGCTACCAGCTGTTTCCGCAGTTTTTGAGCGAAGCCGCCATCGTAGTAGGCATCGCCCTGCTGATAGGAGCCGGACGTGGTGACCTGAGTATCGTGAGCGGTGTGTTTGCCGTAGCGGCGTTTCGTCTGATTCCTGCCATGCGCAGCATCCTGAACAGTTGGGTGACTCTGCAGAACGCTTCGCACTCGATACAGGTAGTGACCGAAGGACTGACCGAAAGCCAGACGGCTGATGACAGCAGCGAACAGTCCTTTACCTTCAAGCACACACTGGAACTGAAAGACTTGGGATTTGCTTTCCCCGACGGAGAACAGCTGTTCAGCCACCTGAACCTGACCATCCATCGGGGCGAACGCATCGGTATACGCGGCCCCAGCGGATCGGGCAAATCGACACTGTTCAATCTGCTATTGGGTTTCCTGACACCGACCGAAGGCGAAATATTGGTAGACGGGCGCCGGCTGACAACAGCCAACCGCAACCGCTGGCACAAACTGGTGGGCTACGTGCCGCAGGAAATCTTCATTGTAGAAGGTTCACTGCTCGACAACGTTGCCTTGGGACATCCCTCTCCCGACCGTCAGCGAGTGATGGAAGTACTGGAACAGGTACGCCTGAAAGACTGGCTGGAGACGCTTCCGCAAGGATTAGACACACCGCTGGGTGAATATGGCAGTCGCTTGTCGGGCGGACAGAAGCAACGCATCGGCATAGCCCGTGCCTTGTACAAAGAGGCGGAAGTGCTGTTCTTCGACGAAGCCACGTCGGCATTGGACAGCCGCACGGAAAGCGAGATAAACCGCGCACTGGAGGAACTGTCCGAACAGTGCCGCGAACTGACCATGATTATCATTGCCCACAGGGAGACATCGCTGCGGGTGTGTGACAGGATTTGGGACCTCACCCCCGAAAGGGTGTGTCAAAACTAAAAGTAACTGACATCTTGTTATTTTTAGGCACGGATTACACGGAAAAACACTGAGAAAGAAGAATAATCATCCGCGAAATTCCGTGTAATCCGTGCCTAAAGGAAAGCGGTTTACACCCTCAGGAGCGTGATGAAGGAGGATTCAGGGTTTAGAGCTGAGGGTTTAAGGTTGAGGGTATATAGATTTGGAAATGAAAACAATACATATTTAATTATGGAACAAGACTATATGATTGCAGGGTTTCGCCTGCGTATGGAAGGTGAGCCACTGGTGAAGGCTGTGGCTAACATCGGCGGATTCGGTGTATTTGCTATCGACTCGACTGCCGAACCTAATTTCCGCTTCGTATGGAGCGAAGAAAAGGCTCCTGCCTTTACAGCCGAGCTATACCGTAACGATCCGGTACTGACACACAACCGTTTCGGGCGTTACGAAAAAGGATATATATTCGAAACAGCTTACATCGGTAGCGATCAGACACTCACAGTCTGGATAGCCGAAGGATCACGTACCGCCTATTTCAGCGGAAACCTCGATGTCAGCCTGCTGCGTTTTGCCTGCTGGATTGCTTTTGGTGTGCTGATTGCTCCCCAGAAGGCTGTGGCTATCCACACCAGCACCATTGTCTTCCACGACAAGGCCGTCATCTTCTTAGGCGAGAGCGGTACCGGAAAGAGCACCCACACCCGCCTGTGGCGCGAGAATATTGAAGGTGCTACACTGCTGAACGACGACAGCCCCATCGTGCGCATACACAACGGAATTCCCTACGTATATGGCAGTCCGTGGAGCGGAAAGACACCGTGCTACAAGACGAACTCGTACGAACTGGTGGGCTGTGTGCGCCTGTCGCAGGCTCCTTACAACGAAATAAAGAAACTGAAGGTGATGCAGGCCTATGCTGCCCTTCACCCCTCGTGCCCGCCCGACTTTGCTTACGACGAGAAACTGTACGACTGCATCAGCCAGATACTGAACGACATACTGGTCAAGGTACCGGTTTACCACCTGGCTTGCCTGCCCAATGCCGAAGCTGCCCACCTGTCGTGTAAAACCATCTTCGGAGTATGAGGAAACTGGTTGTAGCCAACGATTTTCTGGCCGAAGCCGCCGAAGTGCTGCGACAGGGAAAGAGGGTAAAAGTACGCATTGACGGACAAAGCATGTTCCCCTTCATCATCGGCGGGAAAGATGTGGTAGAGATTGATCCACTGCCTGCCGACGGTGAACTGCCTGCCTGGTGCTGCCCTTTCTACCAGTGGGAAGGAAAATACATGGTGCATCGCTACATCGGACGTGAAGGCGACGAATGTCTGATGCTGGGCGACGGCAATCTGTACCGGATAGAGCGTGTGAAGCGTAGCGAGGTACTGGGACTGCTGCGCTACATCTACCGTCCTGACGGTAGTGTGCAGGACTGTACCGACAGCCGATGGCTGAAGCGCGGGGCTTTGTGGTATAAGCTGAAGCCGATCAGAAGGATATTGCTGCCGCTGTTCAGAATAATCAAATGAGTTAAGAAATTAAGAAGTTAAAGAAGTTAGGGAAGTTATCACTTCGCTCCGCTCCGTTAGAAGTTAAAGCCGATAGTTATGTAACGGTTAACGGTAAATGACTGATTCCTCATTTCTCGGTCTATTGGCCTTTAACTCCTAAGCCCGCCTAACGGGCGATAACTTCTATAACTTCTTTAACTTCTTTCAAGTACACGATCGTTGTTTTCCGTCAGCCGGCGCAAATCGGCTCCGGAAGGAGACTGGAAGACACGCAAGTCGAATTCGGGAATGATAGCCAACACGTGGTCGAATACATCAGCCTGTACGCCCTCGTAAGGAATCCAATCCTTGATGGTGGAAAAGAAATAAAGTTCGACAGGCAAGCCGTGGTCGGTAGGCTGCAAATGGCGTACCATGCAGTTCAGTTCGGTGTTTACCACAGGGAGACTCTTCAGATAGGCAGTCAGATAAGCACGGAACACACCGAGATTGGTCTGCCGGCGACCGTTTACCAACACTTCGTTGTCGATGCCGTTCTCCTTGTTGTATGCTTCGACTACAGCTTCGGTCTGTTCGATGTAGTCTTTCAACAGCTGAATCTTACGATACTTTTCGAGCATTTCGGGAGTACAGAAGCGTACGCTGGTCATGTCGATGTTGATGCTTCGTTTCACCCGTCGCCCGCCGCTCTCGCGCATGCCGCGCCAGTTCTGGAAAGAGTCGCTCACCAGCAGGTAGGGCGGTATGGTAGTGATGGTATTATCAAAATTACGAACCTTTACTGTATTTAATGTCACCTCGATGACTATGCCGTCGGCACCGTACTTGGGCATGGTAATCCAGTCGCCTACCTTCAGCATGTCGTTGGCCGAAAGTTGCACACCGCTGACAAAGCCCATGATACTGTCCTTGAATACCAGCATCAGAATGGCTGCCGACGCACCCAGACCTGCCAACAGTGAGAAAGGCGACTTGCCCAACAGCTCGGCTACCACGATAATGATACCAATGGACCATAAAGATACCTGCAACGTCTGAAGCAAGCCCTTCAGCGGACGGTCGCGCATGGACTCTTTCTCGCTGTATACTGCATAGGCAGCTTTCAGGAAAGAGTTGATAAACAGCAAGAAAGCAAATATAATATAAATGAAGCACAGACGCCGGATGAAACTTAAAGTCACCGAATCGGTTTGTGCAAAAGCGATCGGTATGAACAGATAGATGACAACAGGTGCCACCATGTGGCTCAGGTAGACCATTACGTTACGGTTGAACAGAATATCGTCCCACGTTGCTTTGGTCTTTGCAACCAGGCGGGCAATAGCTCTGAGCAACACCTTACGGCAAATCAGATCAGCAACAAAAGCCAATATCAGCACCAGGGCAAAAGCGATGAACTGATCCAGCCAGTCGGCCGTCTGCGGATTCATGCCCCAGCTTACCAGCAATTTATCAATATTATTCAGTAAATCCATTTTGTTTAAGTTAAAGAAGTTTGGGAAATCAGAAGGAGGAGGCCGCCAATATTCTTTCCACGTCCTCGCGCATCCACTGGTAGTGCCAGAGAGACTTGTAGCCTTCGTTCTTTTTCAACATCAGTTGCACAGCGGCCTGACTGTTCTCATAACTGGTCAGTTCGTTGCGGAACTGTTCGTCGTGACGTGCCAGCCGCTTGATCTCTTTCTCGCGTTCGCGACGGAGCTGGGTACAAACCGGAGTAAGCAGCCTCATCACGACATTGTCCATGATGTGATGCCCTTGTATATAAAGGTAAGTGGTGTCGGGAGTTACGCCCAAAGGTTCCAATTCTTCGCGCAACGCATCAACCTGCTCGATGAGTTGCGGAAAACAGGTGCCCAGTTCGCTCAGTTTCTTGTCTACACGTTGTCTCATTTCGTCCAGACAACGGTAAGGCTGGTGTAACGTAACGTCCTGAATGCGTACACACTGGTTGAACTCGTGCATCGGAAATGTTTTGGTATCGTGTTGACGATAAAACCAGATATTCCACAGGAACAGCGGGTAAGCAATGCGTGAATAGCGCTTCAGAAACTCGGGAAAGTCGATCAGCACACGGTCGTTCAGCGTGGCCTGCACACAGACTTCGTGCAAACTCTCGGCATAGCACAGGTAGTTCTCGATGGCATAAACATAGGTTTGCAGCACAAACGGATTTTTATTGATGCGGCGCGACACAGCCGTATTGCCTTGCATCAGGAAGTCGTAATCGCTGTCTACGCAGGCTATCAGGCTCCGACCCAGTTCGTCGGCATTGAGCGTATTGAGCAGCACCATCTTTTTCCCTTTCGACAAAGACGTTTGCGAGGGCAACATCACCTGGAAATAGTGTTCATCGTCCTCGAACTCCGAGAGCAGGGTACGCCAGAAAGCCACATCATCGTAACTCTCGACATAGGCCACAATGCGGCGGCGTTTCTTTTTAGGCGAAAGCCGCGTGGCTGCATCCAGATAGGCGGAAGTCAGATTATGTCGTAACGAAGTAGCCACGGTCTCAACTGTTTTGATGGGTTTCGGTAGATATCTCGCTCACTTCGGTCACGGCATCCAGCCAGCCTTCCATGATGACGGCAGGCGAATGGGTGGTAAGAATCAGCTGTACGTTGGGATTCAGCGCACGGATCATTCCGATGAGTTTCTGTTGCCACTCTACGTGCAACGAAGCTTCGGGCTCGTCCATGAACAGCACACAATGGCTGCCTCCGCGCACCAATACCGTCAGCAGGATGACCAGCATCTGTTTCTCGCCGGAAGACAGCTTGTAAGGCAAAAGCCGTTCGCCGTCCTGATAGAACACGATTTCATTGCTTTTACGGTCGATCTTCTTTCGGGTATAGCTGAACAGTTCGTCTATCAGGTCCTGAAACTTACGTTTGGGCACCGACAGGAGGGAAGCCTGGTTGCGCTGCTGCTCGTTGTCACTGCTCAGCAGTTCGATCATCTTATTGCCCACATTTACCTGATAGTCCAGGTAGCGGCGTTGCAGCAGATACAGCTGCCAGTCGAGTTCGGACCTCACATTCGGGTCGGCCATCCGTGCGGTGAAGTCGCCCATGATGAGCGGGCGGTCGTAACTGCGGATGACGTCGTAAGGGATGTAAGTAGCTTCGGGATTGTCGAAAATGACGCGCACTCCATTCTTTTCGTCCGTTTTCATGGCTCCGGAGGTTTGCTCCAGATAGCCTACCGAACGGTTCAGGATGGTCGTTTTCCCTACACCGTTGATGCCCGAAAGGATATTGACATCGGGACGAAGGTCCCAGGCAATGTCGTAACGGTGCCACAGGCCGTGGATTTCGATACGTCGTATATAGTCAGCAGGTATTTCCATGATATTCTCTGTTTTATTGCAAACAAAGATAGTGAAAGTCGAATACAGAAAAAACAAGCTTGCTTGATTTTTTTGCTGAAACATATCCTAACTTACCTAAAGATAATGAAAGAGATTAATAAAGTTATTAACCTGACAATAATTTTATCGAGAAAAGATGTACGGATGCCTTATATATAACGAAAGCCGGGAGGCAACGGCCTCCGAAGAAACCGAGCCTCCCGAACAGACTTCAGAGAGAATTGTAGGTAAAGAATATGAATTGGTTAAAGTATAAGATTTATTCGATGTAGCTGTCCAGCGCCCCGTTGTAGTCCACTTCTTTGGCCGGATAGACCCACGTCCAGTTGTTGCTGTCTTCGGGCTTCAGAGTTATGGCAAACTGAGCATGGAAGCTGCCTTCGGGATAGGCATGGCGCACTACCGGCTGACGCCAGCGCTTATGGTCGAACCAGTCGAAGCCTTCGCCCCAAAGCTCAATGCGGCGATAAAGTTTCACCTCTTCGAGCAATTGGTCGCCGCTTTTGTCGCAGGTGTATTGCGGATTGCGGCCACTGTCCTTTATCAAGGCTTGCAGAAGGGCTTGTGTCTCTTTATCTTTTCCTCCCAGATGACAATTGGCTTCAGCTTCAATCAGATACATTTCTGCCGAACGGAAATGGTTCAGTTGTCCCACTCCGGGCTGACTTGTACAAAGAAACTTGAACTGCATATAGGCAAATATCTGGCTGGTAGAGTAGATTTTGTCGGCATACTCTTTGCGGGCACGTTCCAGCATAGGTCCGCTGGTGGCGCTGCCGTTGGCAGTATTGTAAACATCGCCCTCGTGGGGAGCAAGAAACATGCTACGGCGTACATCGGTTTCGGGGATGCGGTCGTAGAGTTCTTTACTGATGGCACAAGGGTATGCACGGCAAATGCTGGCACTGGAATTACTGCCCTGGAAAGCAAAGAAAGAAAAATAGTAAAGTGTCTGGTCGGGAGCACTATAGCTACTCCATATCCACTCACTGTTGGGGGTGCTGAAGCCGCCGTCCACATAGTCGGCATTGCCCATCAGCGGATAGTCTTTACGGGCCAGTGGAGCATACTTGGCGGCCGAAGCCCAGTCTTCACGCGTCAGAGCGGCACGGGCATAGACGGCATAAGCTACCGAAAGGTCGGGACTGTGGTTGTCGCCACGGTCGCGCGTCAGTTTGCTGCGGGTATAAGCGTCAATGGCGGCATCGAGATCGGTGTATATCTGCTGATAAACCTGTGCCAGGGTTGATGCTGGCAGATCGCCGTCGGACGTATCGAGTCTCAACGGTAGTCCACGCGAAGCTCCCTGATCGCTGTCGGCCCAACGGTGGCAATAGAGCTGACTGAGCATCAGATACGAGTAAGCCCGTATGGTGAGTGCCTGTGCGCAGATAAAGTCGCGTTCGGCATCCGTACCTACAGCATTGCCTATGTTGACAATGATGCGGTTGGCATTGCCTATCAGCTTATAATAATAGAACCAGGGATAGTAGCAATAGAGCGAAGTACTACGTTCCATATAGGTAGCGTTGATGATGTCGGCCCAGCCCGTCAGGTTACACTTCTGGAAGTCGTTGCCCGGATAGTTGCCATACCAGGTTTTGATAGTACCTTCGCCGTTGACTCCTTGCTGACCCAGGTACTGTTGGGTCATCATCAGGCAAAGACCGTTGACGGCCATACGGGCATTTTCAGTCGTTTCGAAGACGGTGCCCGTGTCGGTAGATGACTGGGGCAACGTGTCGAGGTAGTCGGCCGAACAAGCGGTAAGCAGGGCCGAAGCTACGGATATGCAGAGGATATTTTTCAGTTTCATATCGTATATGTTTTTTTATCTGAAGAAGGTTAAGAAGTCAAGCCGGCTGTTTTCAAAAAGCAATAAGAAATTATCAATCAAGGATATAAAGGCCCGACTCCTTAACTCATCTTCTGTGTAATGAATATACATTATTAAAGTTTCACACTTACTCCTACCGAGAAGATACGCGGCGTTACCAGGTAGTTACCTTGTCCGCCGGAGAATGACTGCTGAGGATTCATACCCTGACGGGCGGTAAAGGTCCAGAGATTTTCACAAGTCACGTTTAACCCTACAGCCTGCAGGCCGATATGATCGACCCAAGCTTGCGGCAAGCGGTAAGACAGGGTCAGATTCTTCACTACCAGATAGTCGGCCGAAGTAAGCCAGCGGGAAGAAACGGCGTTGTTGTCCGAACTTAACATGCTGTTGATCTGCGGTATACCGTCTTTCCGAATACGGTTGGGCGAATTTTCGTCCATACCTTCAGGAGCTTGTGTCCACGACTTCATAATATCAGAGTGGTAGTTGCTGGGGCTGGTACCGGTGCTCATCAGCGACTGGTAAACGCTATCCATCGTCTTACCTCCCAACGAATAGGTGAAGAGGGCGGAAAGCGTGAGCAACTTATAGCTGACCGTACCCGTGAAGCTACCATATACGGTAGGCAGAGCTGAACCGTGAAATTCGCGCTGACCGTAAGTGGTGTTGGTGACATAAGGCACTCCGTTTATCACAGTTGCCTTGCTGGTAATGTCGGTACCGGTCTGCTTGTTACCCAGTGTAGTACCGTCGGACAGTTTGACGTAATAGTCCTCCAGATTGGCTTTGTAGAGGGAATTACCGGTCAATTGGTCTACTCCTTCGAACGTATAAGTGTAGAACTCGTAACGGCTGCGCCCTTCCACGATCTTGTATGCACCCGATATGATACCGTCCTTGTTCTGGTCGGGCAGTTTCACAATCTCGTTCTTCAGGAAGGTGGCATTGGCAGCCAGGTTGACGGTCCAGTTCTTGTTACGGAAGACGTCAATGTCGGTATTGATCTCAACACCACGGTTGGAGATAGTACCCAGATTGCGCGTCACGGTAGCTTCGGCTGCTGTCGAAGAGGTGGCTCCTGCCGAAAGGGGCAGATAAATGTCGAACAACAGGTCTTTGTTTCGCTTGTCAAAGTACTCTACGCTCAGGTTCCAGCGGTCGAACAAACGTGTCTCGACAGCCACGCCATAGGCCTCGCCCGTCTCCCACTTCAGGTCGTAAGAGTCGTTCTGACTCAGGAAAAGGGCTCCTTTGTGAGCATTCTGCGCTACCGAATAAAGGCTCATGTAGCCATAGTAGCCGGCTCCTGCATCGTTACCTACCTGACCGTAGTTGGCACGCAGCTTCAGGTCGTTTACCCAGCGTACGTCTTTCATAAAGTCTTCTTCGCTGATTATCCAGTTGGCTCCCACACTGCCGAAGTTACCCCAACGGTTATCGGGATGGAAGCGTGAGGAACCATCACGACGGAAGGATACTTCCAAGTTGTAGCGGTCGCGGAAGTTATAGCGGATACGTCCCAAATAACTCTCTGTACGATAATTGTTTTCGTAACCGTCGAGGCTGGTGATTTCGGTAAAGTTGCTGTAGTTGGGACGGTCGGGGAATATCTGCGACGTCTTGAAGCCATAAGTGTAATCGTAGTTATACGAGAAATTCTCGTGAGCCACCAGCACATCGAACAGATGTGCACCGAAAAGATGGGTCCACTTCAGTTGCTGCTGGAAGGTGTAGCTCTTGTAACGATAAGACTCGCGTTTGGCGCGTCCGTTACTGCCTTTTCCGTTACCGATGATGGCATTGTCGTACGAACTGTTTTCCGAATGGCTCAGACTCATGTCCCCTTTTACGGTGAAAGTAAAGTCGCGCAGGAACTTGACATCCATATAGGCGATGCCCTGCAAGGTGTTGCGTACTGTCTGATTCTTGTCCAGTTCGTTTTCCCATACCACATGACGGTCCTGGTACTGATTGCGTGTGGCTATTTCCACATCCTGCTCGTTGGTATAATAACCGGGATCGTACTGGCGCTGACCATTGACCAGGCGGTAGGAGCCGTCAGGGTTGTGCAGATGTACGGGATAGATGGGGGCTATCTGACGGCAATACATAAAGGCGTTTGTAAAAGAGGCACCTTCGTCGCCTGTGGTAATCTTCGAATTCTGATGGCTGCCCGACAGGTTAACACCAGCTTTAAGCCATTCTACCGGATTCAAATTGACCGATACGCGTGCCGAAAGGCGGTCGAAACTTGAATTGCGCACATAGCCTTCTTCGTCCAGATAACCCAGTGAGAAGTAATAGTCGCTCTTCTCGCCGGCAGCGTTTCCGCTGAACATATACTCCTGACGGTAACCGTTGCGAATGGCTGCTTTATACCAATCAAGGTCGTCGGCATAGCCGGGAAGCATCTGTACGCCTTCGGCCAGACGGCCCGATGCGTCAAACAGTTCCTTATCGGGTTTATTGAAAATATTCAGGTAAAGTTGCTCGCTGATCAGGTTTTCGCTGGCATAGCGTGCTGCTTTGGCCGGATCGTCGCCAGCCGAAATACGTGCATTGCGCAGGTTTTGCCAACTGGCTTCCATAAACTGGCGGACATCGGTGCGGGCATATTCCTTGATGCCCCGCGAGTAAATACCCTGATTGACTTTCAGCTCGAAACTCAGTTTGCCAGCTGTGCCCCGTTTGGTGGTAATCAGAATGACTCCATTCGAAGCACGGTTACCATAGAGGGCGCACGAAGCAGCGTCCTTTAGCACCGAAAGGCTTTCAATATCAGCAGGATTGATGTCGGCAATGCTTCCGCTGAAGGGTACTCCATCCACCACATAGAGGGGCGAACTGGAGCCGTTCACCGTTCCGATGCCTCGGATGCGGATGTCGGGCGTACTGCCCGGTGCGCCGTACGTGCTGTTGATTTGCACTCCCGAAGTGCTTCCTTCGAGTGCCGAAGTGACGCTCGACGTAGGACGCATTTCAATCTGTTTCTGGTCGACGGACGAGATAGCTCCCGTCAGCGACGAACGTTTGGCAGTGCCATAGGCCACGGTGACAAGTACTTCGTCCAGTACTTGCTGATCGCTTTCCAAAACCACTTCTACATACTCACTTACAGGCACTTCGCGCGTCTTCATGCCCACAAACGAAACGACCAGCGTCTGTGCTGATGCAGATACGCCGTCCAACTGAAATTTTCCTTCTACATTGGTGATAGACCCTTGCGAAGTTCCTTTCACCAATACCGAAGCGCCGATTACCGGTTGTCCGTCCTCGGCCGAGGTGACAATACCCGTCACCTGCTTAGTTTGTGCCCGAAGCATTCCCGCTCCCAGGCATACAAACAGGATCAATAACAAAACTCTCTCTTTCATAAAAAATCACATAACGTATAATGGTTAATTAGTATGTTTTCCATGCCCTTGTTTGTCCCTGTTTTACGATGTCTGTAAGTGGTTTGAGCCGTGCAAGTGTCGCTCGTGAGCCGTGCAAGTGTTGTTCACAAGCCGTGTATGCAGTAGCGAATTTCGGTGGCAAAAATAGGGTATAAAGCACAAGACACCAAAGATACTTGATGTACATCAAGTGAATAGTAAAATGATTAATAATCAATATTTTAACAAGAAAAATAGATATACACGCCATGTACAAACACACTTAAAGACCCGACAAAACCATTGATATCTCCTTCTGCTTATCGACATTTCTCTTCTTTTCAAGATGCCCGGCCAGATTGGAGAATCTACTCTTTCATTATATAAATATCAAGCCGGACATTTTGCGAATCTCTCTGCTGAGAGACTAAAAGGGAGAACAAGGTTCATCACAAATACATTCATCAAAGCATTGAATGGTAACTGTCCAATAACATCGTTTACTCCTGTTACCCCTCCCTAAATTTATAAGTCCAACCAGTTAGGCTATGCAAAGAATATTACTACATTCTTCTTTTTAGCTATCATTCCGATAGAGAGTCTGCAAACAAACGAACTCTTCATCCTATATCCTTACATCCTTTTAGGTATTGGTGTTAATTTGAAGTGTCAATCACATTATATTACCCTTCTTTTTAGTACTTATCCTCACAGATAATGAATACTTTACGTTCTTCTTTACTGGTATCGGAAAGTGGTGTCAGATACAGTTCTGCACTATTTCTATTTCTTTCAGTAAAAATAGAATGCTTTGAATATTAAACACTTACTCATTGGCTCAAATCTATTTTTTCTACAACACACTTACTAGAATCTCTTTCTACATAATTATATT
>ERZ791620.732-NODE-732-length-15798-cov-3.523788_pt1 | contig 15798 bp, 20 predicted proteins | sample MGYA00509962_ERZ791620 | MGnify/ENA primary metagenome ERZ791620 (study PRJEB30046, sample SAMN00715162) | human gut metagenome | study: EMG produced TPA metagenomics assembly of the A metagenome-wide association study of gut microbiota in type 2...
TCAAATAGATGAATTATTTCGGTAAGATATTCCCGGCAGCCGTGACCTTCGTGTTATGCTGCACGAATATATTCGCCCAGGAACAGAATCCTGCAGACACCGCGGCCTCGTCGAAGAACGCCGCGATGGGTGTCGTCGCCGGGCGCATCGCCGCCTCGGCCGTCCAGCGGAAAATCAGCCGCGTGCGCGACGGTGCGCTCCAGCCGCTGACCTTCTACGTGGGGGCCGAGCCCGCTGAACTGGCCGACCTGGAGACGATCAACGACAAGGGGTATATCACCTTCCGCACGTTCGTCGGCAAGGCCGGGTATTTCATCACCGACGACAACCTGGCCACGACGCCCGAGGACGACTACCGCGCGCTGACCAACCGCCGCGTCATCGACAAGGCGTACCGCATCGCCTACGCGCAGCTGGTCGAGTGGCTCAACGACGAGGTTCCGGTCTCGAAGTCCGGCACTCTGGTTCCCGCCTGGTGCTCGACCGTCGAAGCCGACGTCGAGCAGGCCATCGAGACGCAGATGACCGCACAGGGCAACTTGGGCAACGATCCGTCGGATTCGTCCGATACGGGCGTGGAGTGCAAGATCGACTACGACCAGAACATTCTGGCCACTTCGCAGGTAAAGATCGGGCTGCGCGTCAAGCCCAACGGATATGCAAAGTATATCGACGTGGAGCTTGGGTTCAAAACCGCATAAAATGACAGGACAATGATCAATGGCAAAGAATACGGCTGGGAGGATATCACCGCCTACATGGGCGGCCGTGACGTGATGGGCTTCCGCTCGATCAAGTACACGACCAAGAAGGAGAAAGAGGCGCTTTATGGCAAAGGGAACAAAGCGCTGGCTATTCAGAGCGGGAATATCTCGAACGACGGCGAAATCGGACTCACGCAATCCGAAGTCGAGGCGCTGGAGATTGCATCGGGCGGCTCGTTGCTCGACATTCAGCTCGACATAGTGGTTTCCTACGGCGACCCGGAGAAGGGCGACCTCCCGACGATCCACAAGCTACGAGGCGTACAGTTCACGGAGGATCCGCGCGAAACCAACCAGGGCGATAAGTTCCAGGACCTCAAGCTGCCTTTCCTCTTCTTACGGAGAGAGTAGACGAAGACGAACAACGATCCGGCTCCGGCCGGGCAAAACAACGAAAAAATCGAAATGGAGAACAAACAAACCCTTATCGGCGAAGTTACAGCCGACCAAATCAACGCTTGGAAAGAACAGCACGGCGAGGTATTCGCCATCAAGGTAAACGGCCACGTGTGCTACCTGCGCAAACCCACGCGCCGCGAACTCTCGTTCGCAACGACGGCAGGCAAGAACGATCCGCTGAAGTTCAACGAAACCCTGCTGCGCGGGTGCTGGCTGGGCGGTAGCGAGGCAATCCGCCGCGACGATGACAAGTTCATGGGCGCGTCGGGAGTGCTCGACAAGATCGTACCCTACGCGGAGGCCGAGCTGGAAAAGCTTTAAAGGCTACCGAGGTCGATCCTGCGGAGGGCCGCGACTGGGTCCGGAAACTGGATACCCAGCTGCGCTATTACCTCCATATCGACCCCGATAGCCTCACCGACTGGGAATGGGCCATGCGTGTGAACGAACTGAAGTGGATACGCAAGCAGGAGGCGGAAGCCGCACGGCAGAAATAGCAGGCCCGGAATCACAAGGTTCGGACTGTCGGGAGATTTACTTCCGTGCGAAGGACAACACCGAGGGCCGCGCCGGCATCGTCCGCGGGTCACTTTCCGCAAGTCGCGCCGTTGTCACGTACGGGGGAAAGAACCCCGCGATCCGGACCTTTTCTAATTTTCCATATAGAGAATGAAGGCGAGCAGCAGGTAGAGCAGCGACCAGCCGATGACGATGCACCGCGCCTGCCACGGATGCGTTTCACGGTTTTTATACGCTACGGCAAAGGGCATCGCAGGCAGGCAGAGCAACACGCCGAGCGCTTTCGGGATACACGGCAGCACGGCCCGCGCAGCCTTCAACACATAGAAAACCACGGCGACGACGAACCAAATACCTATAAGTCCTGCTACCATACGCAGCGAAGATACGAAAAAACGGACACAATGGCAAATGTTGTCGAATATACGCTCTCTCTGAACGACCGGATCACGGGGAAGTTGAATAAGATCAACATCACCAACAACCGGGCGTTGGAAGTCTGGGCGAAGGTCGAGCAGCGGGTGAACAGTGCGAGCAACACCATGCAGAAATGCGGTGTCACGCTGGGCAGTCTCCGCGAGCGTGTCGATGCGCTACGTGCCGAGCGCGAGTGGATTCCAGCCAGCAACATCAACGCCATACGTCGTACCAACATCGAGGTCAAGGCCCTCGAACGACAGATCCGCCAGCTCGAACGGGTGAACGGCGGCAAGATCAAGACTATGCTGTCGGATGCCTTCAACAGCATCCCGTTCGCCAATACGCTGACCAATCCAATCGTCATGGCGGGCATGGCGGGATTTAAGGCGCTGCAAACAGGTTTCGAACGGGAAAAGGTGCAGGTCGCCTTCGACGTGCTGCTGCGCGGTGACACGAAAGCATCGGAAGCGCTGCGGGAGGAGATTCGCCAATACGGGATGGTAACACCCTACATGACAGCCGAGTTGCAGGATGCCGCGAAAATGATGCTTTCATTCGGCATTGCACAGGATCGGATCATGCCCAACATCAAGGCGCTGGGCGATATCGCAATGGGTGACCGGAACAAATTGAACTCATTGACGCTGGCCTTCTCGCAGATGACCGCGTCGGGACGGCTGATGGGGCAGGATCTGCTGCAGATGATCAATGCCGGATTCAATCCGCTGTCGGAAATTTCCCGCAAGACGGGAAAATCCATCGGCGTGTTGAAAGAGGAGATGGAGAAAGGCAAGATCTCGGCCGAGATGGTGACACAAGCATTCTATTCGGCGACGCAGGCCGGGGGCCAGTTCCACGGCATGACCGAAAAGATGGGACAGACGGCCGCGGGCAAGTGGTCCACGCTTCTCGGACTGGCGGGCGACCTGCTGTTCCGCCTCTACGGGATCATCGAGCCGTTGGTGATTCCCGCCATGACCGCGCTGGAGTGGATCGTCGGACTTGCTGGAAAAGGCATCGACGCCTTGGGGGCAGCTATCGGATGGGTCTCGGAGTTCATGCAGCGGCACGCGACGGTCGTTGCGGTATTGGGCACAGCGCTCGGCATACTGGCGACGTCCATGTTCCTCGTCACGCTCCAGTCCAAGGCGATGGCCGCCTGGGCGGGGATCGTCACCACGGCGAAATGGGCATGGGCCGCAGCGCAGAACGGGTTGAACCTTGCCCTGCTGGCGTGTCCCGTGACGTGGATCATCGCCGCGGTCATCGGACTGATCGCCGTAATCGGCTATGTCTGCTACAAGGTGCAGGGCTGGGGTACGCTGTGGGACGGCACGGTCGGATTCATGAAACATTCGTTCCTGGGATTCGTGGAGAGCGTGAAGCTCTATTTCAGCACGATGATAAACGGCCTTATGATCGGCCTGGACAAGATCAAACTCGGATGGTACAAGTTCAAGGAGGCCGTGGGGCTGGGCGACAGCGCCGAGAACCAGGCCGCCATCGCCCGGATCAACGCCGATATCGAGAACCGCCAGCAGGCGATCATCGAAGGGGCGAAACGGGTCGCAGACCATGCGGCCAAAGCCAGGGCGTCGCTCGACGGCATCCGCCTTCGGTGGGATTCCGAACGGTCGCTGGGCGACGTCGCCGCGAAATTGAAAACCTCGCTGGGGATCGCGTCGCCCTCCCTGCCTGGCATGGGAGGCGAGCTGGCAGCGAATACCCCGGGCAGAGGCAACGGAACCTCCGGCAGTACGGCCGGGGCGGGAGCCGTTTCGGCCATCGCCACGGGCGGCAAACGATCCACGACGATCAACATTTCACTCGGGGCGCTGGTCGATAAGCTGGTTTTCGAGGGCGGCTACGAGGGTTCGCGCGACGACATGCAGCGCGATCTGGAGAACAGACTGATTCAGGTATTGCAAATGGCCGCAACGGCACAATAGGATGGGCAAGGTATTTTTCAACATTGGGAAAGCGACCCCTGACGTCATCGTTTCATCGGATGGCTTGCGCGATCCGCTCCGCATCCGCACGACGCAGGCCCTCGGCGGCTTCGGAGCTCTGCCTCCGTATTTCCTACTCAGGGACACGGACGGGGTGCGGACGGCCGATGCGGACGAAATCCGGTCGGAAATGACAACCGTCGGAACGATAAAATCCGTCATGCCGTTGCGGCTCAAGCGTTCGACTGACGGGATTCTGAACTGGTTCACTTTCCCGCTTGAACCCCTGGTGTCGATCAGCGGCAAGAACGAAATCATCCGACGAACTCCTGCCAAAGGCAAAGGAACGGGAACGGTCAAGGAGCGATGGAGCCAGGGCGACTACGAAATTTCGATCCAAGGCATATTTATCGCCGCGGAAAACGAATATCCGAAAGAGAGCGTCCAGCAGTTGCGTAATCTGTTCGATACTGCCAGTCACCTCGACGTGGAGCATGATATTCTGCTGCTGTTCGGTATTACGCGTCTGGCCATAGAGAGTGTCAGCTTTCCGCACACAAAAGGCCTGCAAAACCAGAACTACGAGATCAAAGCATACAGCGACAATCCGGTTTCGCTTTTTATTCCGGTTTAACGGCGTTCGAAATGTATTCGATGAACTTTGACATAACGATCGGGAAGTATCGGCTGGCGGCGCTCGAAAAGGTTGCGATCAAATGCAGCGTCGAAAACCTGGCTGATACGGCCGATATTACGCTGCCGGGGACGCTTTTCAACCGGGCATTGAAGGTCGAACAGAAAATCGCCGAAGGAGATGCTGTTCGGATCCGCCTGGGATATGATCGGATATTGCGCGATGAATTTTCCGGGTATGTCTCCGAAATCGCTACTGATAACGACTCCGTGCGTATTCATTGCGAAGATGAACTCTACAAATTCCGCAAAGACCTCAAGGACCGTGTCCTGAAAAGCGTAACGGTGAAAACGTTATTGACCTCGGTCGCCGAAGAGGTCGGAAAATATGAAGTGGCATGCGATTACGATTTCACGTATGATAACTTCACTATCCATGCAGCGACGGGGTACGACGTGCTGCGCAAGGTGCAGAGCGAAACGAAGGCCAACATCTACCTGCGCGGAAAAACCCTGCACGTCCATCCGCAATACGCCCAGATCGGAGAGAAGGTCATTTACGACTTCGCCGTGAACATCGAGAAGTCCGACCTCAAGTACCGGGACGCCTCGAAGCGGAAGTTTCTGGCTGTCGTCGAGGGAACCGATGCCAAAGGCAAGACGATCCGTATCGAACGCGGTACGACGGGCGGCGACAAGTTTACACTCAAATTGCCGGGTGTTTCGGATCGGAAATCGCTCGAACAACGGGCCGACGAAGAGCTGAAGGTGCGGGCCTATACCGGCTACGAGGGCTCGTTCACCGGATGGCTCGAACCCTATGTCGAGCCGACATGGCTGGCCGAGATCCGCGACACGGAGTACGAATACAAGAACGGAAGCTATTACGTGTTGGGCGTCGAAACGACTTTTTGCGACAAAGGTGCGAGCCGGGTCGTCACCATCGGAAAACGCATAGAAAACAATGGATAACGCCTCGAAGATAAAACAGCTTTTGCAGCAGATTACGGGCACGGAACAGTCCGTATTCCTGTTTCGCCCGATGGAGGTCGTCTCCGTCGAGGGCGACACCTGTCGGGCGCGGTATAACGAACTGGAGATTCCGGGCATCCGTCTGGCAGCCATCGAAGGCGGAGCGGACGGCGGCCTGCTGTTGAAACCTGCAACGGGAAGTATTGTTCTGGTAGCCGACCTTTCGTGCGGCGAGCTGCGCGAATGCTCCGTGATCGGTTATTCAGAGATCGAAGCGCTGACCTACCGTCACGGCGATACGACCGTCACAATGAACGGGAGCAATGTTTCGGCTACGGTCGGTCGGATGCAGTTGAAGGTTACGGCTGACGGTGTGGAAATCAACGGCGGGAAGCAGGGCGGCCTGGTATTGGCCGCTGCGTTGCGCCGTTCGCTGGAAAGCGTTCAGCGCTACTGCGAAACGATGCGGACGGCCGTCGCTGCCGGACTGACAGGAGTAGGCATTGGAGCTGCGGCCAACGGAGGAACGGGAGCAGGGATTTTCTCCGAACAAATGGCGGCCGCAACCATCTCTCTCGAAGATTTGGAGGATAAAAAAGCAACACACTGATAATGGCTAAGAATATCGGCATACTGATCGATCCCGAGACAGGAGATCTGCAAATCGATCCTCGGCGTAACGACCAAAACGTCTATGTGCAGGGCCTGCAGGTCGGAGAGGTGACGATTCAGAACCAAGCTGCGATTCTTCAGGCAATGAAGGGAGAATTGAAAGAATATCCGACCCTCGGGGTCGGGATCACGAACATCGCCAATGACCACGAAACGACTGGATGGGCACGCGAGATTACGGCTCAACTGAAGGCTGACGGTATGCGGGTGAACGATGTAGAAGTCGATATAACGAACAATAAACTGACCGTCGATGCAGACTACGACACGAAATAACCAGACTCTGCTGGATATCGCAGTTCAGGAATGCGGGACTGTCGAGGCCGCGTTCGAAATTGCCGAACGTAACGGTCTTGCGCTGACCGACGAACTGAACACGGGGCAGAAACTCGATATCGTCATGACGACAACCAGAGAGGAGTCTGTCGTGCAGGAACTGGCGGCCGATAGAATAAAACCAGCTACCGCACCTTCGGCCGAGGAGACGGAAATGGTTCCTTACGGCGGTATCGGGTTTATGGGGATTGAAATAGACTTTGTGGTACGATGAGAACGATCGAGGAAATCAAGGAAACGATCTGCGCGGATTTCATGCGTAACGAATCCGTTGCGGAGTTGTTCGGATTTACGCCGGGCGACAGCTTCACGTCGCATTTCAGCAAGGTATCCGTCATCGGGATTCTGTTCTACATTTTCGCCGTTGCGGCGTGGACGCTGGAGAAGCTCTTCGACACGTACAAGGGCGAGGTGGACACACGCATCGAGGAGATCATCCCGCACCGTCCGCGGTGGTACCGCGACAAGGTGCTTGCGTTCATGAAGGGCAAGACGCTGATCGCGGACACGGACCGCTACGACACTGAGGGGATGACCGAGGACGCCATCGCGGCGGCACGGGTGGTCAAGCACGCCGTGGCGGTCGAGAACCGGGACGCTTCGCTCCTGACGATCAAGGTCGCGGGCGAGAAGGACGGCAAGCGGTGCAGGCTCGACGCCGAGACCGAGGCGCAGCTTGCGGCCTACATCGCCGAGATCAAGGACGCGGGCGTGCGCACGGCGCTGGTGAACATCGACCCCGACCGCTTCAACTGCGAGGCGGACGTGTACTACGACCCGATGCTCGTGGCCGAAACGGTCGAGAGCGCCTGTCGGGAGGCTGTCCGCAACTACATCGAGAACCTGCCCTTCAATGGCGAATATACCAACATGGCGCTCGTCGATGCGCTCCAGACGCTCGACGGCGTGCGGATCGTGGAGTTCCGCGGGGCGACGACCGTCGCGGCAGGCGAGGAGGTGCTGGTTACGATCGACGCGCGGTGCATCCCGGCCGCGGGCTATTTCGAGATGGGCGACGTCGTACTCAATATGAAGGCATACAATGGATAAGTACGACGTGAACTTCAAGCGCCTGGCGCTCCTGCTGCTGCCGACCTTCTGGCGGCGGCCGCTCTTCGCCGCGATGGCCTACGCCGCCGTGTCGCCCCTGCAATACCTGCACACGCGGTTCATCCTCTGGAAGCGCGAGAGCGACTACCGCCTCGAACACAACGGCCAGGTGTGCTACCTGCGGGCGCTGCTGAACGACAAGTTCGATCCCATCGACCGGAGGATCACAATCACCGAAACGGTCGAAAACGTGGGCTTCATCACCCTGCACAAACGCGAGGAGGACGCCGAGGTGCTGGTCCCGCGCCGCGGATCGGGCCGGATCCTGATTCTCAACCGCCGCGGCTACGGCGGGGGGGGGGAAAACCGGGGGGGGGGGGCGGCTACGACTTCTGGGGGAATATCCCGCTGGCGCTCTACGACAAGCTGGACATCACGCAGGTCCGGGCCGTGGTGGATGCGTACAAGCTGGCTTCGAAACGATTCTCCATAAACTACATTTGACGATGAAACAGATACAGGGCAGGTTCCTCCTGCAATCGAACAAAGACTTTCCGGCCGACTGCGAGATGCTCGACTACATGCAGACCAACGCGCACGTGGTGTCGATCATCGGCAACCTGGCGGGCGACAAGGCGATCCTGCTGGGATGCGCACTCACGGGCGGCGGCACGCAGCGGAGCGAGGGCTACGTGTTCCTGCGCACGAAGGAACACCCCGAGGGGGAGGTGCTCTACTGGGAGGGCGGCTCCATTTCGGGCGGCATGTACCTCAAACAAGCCGCGATCCCGGTACAGGCCCAGGGGTACGAATATCCGCAAGCCTACGTCGAGCGGTCGCTGGCTCCAGGCGTCGGCGAGGAGAACTACAAATGGGAGGACTTCCGCGAGGCGCAGTCGCTGCCCGAGCTCGAAGCGCAGATCGTGGCGTTGCAGACCGCCCTGGCCAAGATTCAGCGCACGCCGCTGGGCATGGTCGAAATCTGGGCAGGATCCCGCATCCCCGACGGCTATGCTCTCTGCGAAGGGCAGCAGCTCAAGCAGTCGGAGTACCCCGAACTCTACAAGGCCATCGGCAGCACCTACAACAATGCCTACGACTGCAACGGCCGGAAGCTCTCGACCACGAGCGGCTATTTCCGCCTGCCCGACCTGCGCGGCCGCTTCGTGGTGGGCTACAACGTCAGCGATGCCGACTACGGCAGCTACGGCAAGGTGGGCGGCGAGAAGAAACACACGCTCACCGTCGATGAGATGCCCTCGCACGCACACGGGGAGAATCTTTGGACCGGAGGTAACGGCAGCTGGCGCAGCGGCGGCAACAACTCCTATCCCGAGGCCGTGTCGTGGCATGACCGCACGACGCCCTTCGGAACGACGGACCGCACGGGCGGCGGCAGCTCGCACGAGAACCGACCGCCCTATTACACGCTGGCCTATGTCATGCGGACGAAGTAAAATTCTTATCACGCGATTACAGAATGGCAATCAGAGTACGTGCGCAGCTGCGCAAATGGTTCGGCCGGGGAATGTACCCGACGGCCGAGCAGTTCTCGGACCTCTTCGACAGCTTCTTCCATAAGACCGAGGACAAAATCCCGATGAGCGGGGTCGAGGGGCTTACCGACCAACTCAACGGGAAATACAATACGGCCGAAGGGCGGGAGCTGGAGAAGAGAGTGCAGAAAGTAACCGACGACCTCTCCGTCCATGTAGCCTCCTCCGAGAAGGCGTTCAATGAGGTCCAAAATGACATCGAGGCGCTCGACGGCAGACTCGACGACGAGATCGAACGTGCCAAAGGTGAAGAGGCCGCGATCCGCAGGGAACTGGCCGCGGGCGATGCCGCGACGCTCTCCTCGGCCAAATCCTATACCGACACCTCCGTTGCTGCCGAAGCCGGTAAGCGCGAACAGGGCGATGCGACGACCCTCCAAGCCGCGAAAACCTATACCGACACATCTGTCGCAGCGGAAGCCGAGGAGCGGACACAAGGCGATGCCACGACCCTTTCTTCGGCCAAGACCTACACCGACACCTCCGTGGCGGACGAGGCCCAGAAGCGTGGGCAGGGCGATGCCGCGACGCTTCAGTCGGCCAACAGCCACGCCGATGCGGCCGTGGCTTCGGAGAAATCCGCCCGTGAGAGCGGGGACCGCACGACGCTCGAATCGGCAAAGGCATACGTGGATAAGGCCATCGCCGAACTGGTGGACGGCAGCCCTGCGGCACTCGATACGCTCAAGGAGCTGTCGGCCGCCCTGGGCAACGATCCGAATTTCGCTACGACCGTCGCCACGCAGATCGGCCAGAAGGTCGATAAGGTTGCGGGCAAGGGCCTTTCTACCGAAGACTACACCTCGGAGGAGAAGGCGAAACTCGCGGGTGTGGCCGCCGGAGCGAACAACTACCAGCACCCGGCCACACATCCGGCGACGATGATCGAACAGGATGCCTCGCACCGTTTCGTGACCGATACGGAGAAAACGACCTGGAACGGTAAGGCATCGACGGCCGTCGCCACCCAATCGGCCAACGGGCTGATGTCGGCCGCAGACAAGAAGAAGCTCGACGACCTGACGGGCGGCGAGCTGGTCATCCAATGTTCAATCCCCGGAATGAATTGACGCTATGGCAGCAAAAATGACAATCCAAACCCGGACACAGCTTCCGGTCTATACGGCGGAGACACTTGCCGCCAAGAATCCCGTCCTGCTCAAGGGCGAAATCGTCTATGAATCCGATACCGGACGCCACAAACTCGGCGACGGCACGACGGCCTGGAACACACTGGCCTATGCCTCCGATGTCGAAAAAGTACCCGCATTGCGGTGGAAGGTGCAAGGGGGAATGCTTTACGTCAAACCCGCGACCGACCCTGCGGATCCGATTCTTAAACGCTGCAGCGTCGGAATACTCCACTACAAGAATGCACGAGTCCGAAAGTCGAGCGCTGCGAAGCTGCGCCCGACCAGCAGCGGGTTCAAACTCGTGCAGGACAGATTTTCACGCGACGAGTTGTCGTGGACATCGACACGCATCGATCCGATCCCGTTCGAGTCCGACAAAGCGGACAAGAGCGGCTGGCTTCCGGTGATCTCCGTCGAGGCCCTGTTCGGCAGGTGGGTGACACGGATCAGCGATACGTCTTATTGCGGGAAGGTCAAGTTCGATCTGCACAGAGGAATCAACATCTGCGGGCGAGGGGCCGGGCAGGACGAGTTCGGAAAACTAAAAATGTACGTATCATTCTACTCCGGCGTAGTCCTTTTCGTCGGCGATGCCCAAAGACGCATCGAAGGACCGCGCAGTTATTTCAAAGTTGCTGCAAGCAACTGCGGTTTGACACCGTCAGTCTTGCATATCTGAATATTCTGGTGACGGGGACGCAGAAAGTATGAACTCCTACGGGGGGAAATATGATACAGCGCACTCATTTTGGGGATGCGGATATACGGACTCGTCACCTTTTTTGAAACCTGATCGATATGAACAAAACCATACAGAGCCGGATCCAGCATCCGGTACATACCGCAGCGACTCTCACGGCCAAAAATCCCGTCCTGCTGAAAGGAGAGGTCGTCTATGAATCCGACACGCGCAAACACAAAATCGGAGATGGCGCCACTGCCTGGAACGCCCTCTCATATGCCGGGGGGGGGAATTTTGAGGGGCCTGTTTCGGCCTCGAACATCACACAAGACGCGAACCACCGCTTCGTAAGCGACGCGGAGAAAACGACCTGGAACGGCAAAGCATCGACGGCCGTAGCCACCCGGTCGGCAAACGGCCTGATGTCGGCAGCCGACAAAAAGAAATTGGATGTCATTCCAACGCAAGGTCTAATTTCATCTTCAACAATGACCCTCGGCAGTACATTGAAATTAAGTTCCAATGTAAGCTACCTCGAAGGCCGAGGATATGTTTCGTATATACGAGAGATAGGACGAACCCAAACCTCGTTTGCGATCGACAGTACGATTCCGGCAGGATCCGCTCCGCTTCAAATTATCGAATTGGTATTGAGATGCATAGCGGGACTGGAGAATAACCTGACCATTTCTCTTTTGCTGGCAGGCGATGCCGCCAATTCGAGCATCGCCATCCCCAAAGGCTCGAAACTGATTACTTTGAGCTTTATGATGTTGAACGGCCATATCGATAAATATTCCTGTTATAGAGTTTCCGTAATATGATGAAAATCGTATATAATCGTTTTATTCCGTTCGGCCGCTTCACGGCATTGACCGTGCTGGTCTGGCTGTTCGTGAAAGAGGGCGTCGCATTGACGGCCCGACTACTCAATCACGAGAAAATCCACATGCGGCAGCAACTGGAGATCGTCGCCGTTTGTCTGCTGGGTACGGTGGCGGCACACCTCCTGTTCGGGGTTTCCGCATGGTGGATGCTGGCGGCCGTTCCGGCGCCCTTATTGATTTACGGCCTTTCGGTCGCAATAGAAGTTCTCCTGCCGCCCTACAACCGCGCCTATGGGAACAGTTGTTTTGAAACCGAGGCGATCTACAACCAGCACGATCCCTCTTATACCCGTCGATGGTGGCGGCATCTGTTCGCGTGGATCACCTACATCCCTAACCGCAAATATCCATACATCCCACCTGAAAAACGACCGCCGATGATGAAAAACTGATCCATAACATGGGGGCATGAAAAAGCCCCCGGCCGTAAGTAGAGATCTCACCCACATACTTACGCAAGCGCGCGCCGAAGACGCACGACCGAGGGCTGGAGCCTTCTGTCGCGTCTTCGGCGCATTTATATGCAGTATGTGGGTGAGATGCGACAAAGATAAATATTATTCACCTCAAAACAATATTTGAATGGCATTTAATTACAAAGAGCAGTATGGCGTAATCGTCATCTGCAAGGATGAAAAAGAGCAGCGGGAGATTTACGAACGGCTCCTCGCTCAAGGTTTGACTCTTAAAATTGTTACTGTATGATTGTAAAAGTAAAACACCATTGCAGCGACTTCAACAGTTACCGAGCCGCACGAGTAAAAAGCCTTTTCAATGCTGAGAACGGCTGTGATTGGGAACGCTCGGCCGAGCTTCCCGTCGAGGGGCTGGACTGGAAAATCGGTCTTATTGTCGGCCTTTCCGGAAGCGGCAAGACAAGTATAGGCAGCCGCATTTTCGGTGAGCCCATCTATGACTTGTACGCTGGGTGGGATGCCACGAAGCCTATCGTCGATTGCATCGCCCCAGACGGAGATTTCAATGCCGTAACGGGTGCATTGTCAGCCGTCGGCCTGGGTGATGTCCCGGCATGGCTCCGGCCATTTCCCGTCTTGAGTAACGGTGAGAAGTTCCGCGCTGGCCTGGCCCGCCTGGTATGTGAACGGCCCAAACGGGCAGTCGTCGACGAGTTCACTTCGGTAATCGACCGACAAATCGCCAAGGTCGGAGCGGCCGCTTTCGCAAAGACATGGCGAAAAGGTGATGGGCAGGTTGTCCTGCTTTCCTGCCACTACGATATTATCGAATGGCTGCAGCCGGATTGGGTATATGATATGCAGGAGGCCCGGTTTTACAATCGGGACTGCCTTCAACGCCGCCCCCAGCTCAAACTTCAAATTTATAAAGTCCGGGGAACTGTGTTCCCCCGATTGTTTAAGCAGCATTATTATTTAGACCTGCCTGCCCCTGTGGCTGCCGAGTATTTCGTCGGATTCATCAACGGTGAGCCTGTCTGTCATGTAGCAGTCTCACCGTTATTCACCGCAGGAGCTTATAGGGCGACGCGGTTGGTCGTGATGCCCGAATGGCAAGGAATTGGAGTTGGCACAAAGTTCCTCGCCGCCGTTTGCGAATATCATCGTCAAGGACATGGCCGATGCGGCAAAATGCTGCCCGTATTCTTCCATACGTCGCACCCGCAGCTATGCGGGGCACTCCGTCATTCCCGGAAATGGGTACAGACGGCGGCAAGCCTGTATGGGGCGAATAAAACGAAGTCCATAAGCTCATTGATTAAATCGGCGGCAAGGAAAGGACAACCAGGCCGACCAACGTCTGGCTATGGCGGTCATTTCCGAGCCGTACAAGCGTTTAAATATATTAATAATGGTTGTTAAGATATTAGGAAACTCCGATACAACGGCCTATAAAGAGGCCGAACGAGTGGTTAAGTCGCTGGGGCTGGCAGTTTGGAATGAAACCTATTTTTTTGTGGATGTCGCTATCGCTCCGTTATTGATTGAAAGGGTGAGCAACGAAGAACTGGCAGAACCCAACCTGGGAACGCTGATATTCCATCCGTCACCGCTTCCGTATGGCAGAGGTGCATCCTCGATACGCTGGGCGTATAGACGTCAAGAACCTATTACGGCTGCGACATGGTTTTGGGCGGATAGTGGCCTTGATACGGGGGACATCTGCGAACAAGAGATCGTTAAGATCGACTACAACCTTCGACCGCGGGAGTTTTATGAACAGGAGATCATTCCGGCTATGCAAAGGACATTAAAACGCTGTTTAAACGATCTACAAAAAGGTATCAAACGGCGAGTTCCACAAATAGAGAAATACGCAACTTTCGATAAGCGAATTTAAGTGAACGAAGCGCACCCAATGGGTACGCTTCGTTTTTTTTGAGGAAGTCGTTTCGTTTAAAATCCGTCGAACATTTGGATTTGCGGATTATATTTTTATAAAACTCCATACCTTACCTGTTTTTTTTATCATCGTCTTGTGGTTGTTTGTTTATTGGAGTATTTATCTTTATCATTCCAAGGAAGTTCAGAAGACGAGCCACCGGAACCTGTTCCGACATGTACTTGTGCCTGACCACCTGCTACAAGTTCAAAGGCTGCTCCAAGAAGATTAGCTTGTGCTTCATTGACCTGTTCCTGTGGCTCAAATACTTCATTGATGAGCTCGTAAACGGTAGCTTCGTCCTTGCTAAACCGTTCCCATATATCACTGAAATATTCTATATAAGTCCTTGTATCATATTCCTCATTGCCAACTCTCGTCCAAATATGGATGGACGGATTCCTCATATTTGGAATGTTGTAATGTACAAGTTCCGCTCCTGATGAGAGTTGGTATCTGTGAGGATTTGCTTTACGGTCAAGTTGGTCTATGCGTTGATTTTGCCTATTTATAACAGAATCCTTTTCTTTTGACTGTCGCTCGGCTACCTCCGCTCGGCTGATTACCTTGTCTATCTCTTTCTGATAACCGTTCCGAAGTCGCTCCATTTCCGATTTGTGCCGTTCCTGAAGTTGTGCTTTCTCTGCTTTGAGTGTCCGGATTCGATCTTTCAGTTTGGCTATCAGTTCATCCTTTTCGGCAAGTTCCTTCTTCGCTTTGGCCAAATCACCTTTGCCGAACCATGAGAGGATAGTGCTCTTGCCCTCTTGCGCTTTCTCAATGTCGGCCTGCAATCTGGCAATGTCTTCCTCGTACCGACTTACCTGTTGCTTGTAGTATTCCGAATTTGCCTGATGTCTGGCAGTAGAGCCGACTATTCCACGCTGCAATCCGAACGGTTTCATGGCTGCGGCATAACTGTTCTGGTATTCGTGCAGCTTGCTACGCCGCATCACGTCATCGGCAGAAAGCCTCGGTCCGGATTTAGTCTCGTACTTTTTCTCGCCTTCGCGTTTCTTTCTAAGGCGTTCGGTGGTGACAATGGGTACGACAGTAGCGTGCAGGTGCGGTGTCTTCTCGTCCATGTGCAGCACACAGGAAACAAGGTTCTCGCTTCCGAAAGTCTCCCGAAGCCATTTCAGGTTGGCATCTATCCATTTGTCCAGACGACCGCTATCCTGAATTCTCATCATCTGATCATGTGTCCCGGTCAGGATGATGCGAATAGCCTTGCATTGATTCTTGCCGACCTTGCGGTGTAGTCCGGTATGGATTATTCTGAATTGTATGGCATCCGTCCTGTTCTTTACTCCGGCAGGAAATGCAATAAGTTCCCGATTAAGCTGTGTCCTGTTCGCATCGGCATTGACGGGAATGTATTTCTTCCCGTTTGCATCCTTTCTTTCTATATGACATGACATTCCGCTGTCATTACCGCTGCCACGTTGCAGGTGGCAAACCGCATAGG
>ERZ791620.759-NODE-759-length-15301-cov-3.017644_pt1 | contig 15301 bp, 13 predicted proteins | sample MGYA00509962_ERZ791620 | MGnify/ENA primary metagenome ERZ791620 (study PRJEB30046, sample SAMN00715162) | human gut metagenome | study: EMG produced TPA metagenomics assembly of the A metagenome-wide association study of gut microbiota in type 2...
ATTCAGGTCATTATCTGTGATTCTGTATTCCGGGCACAGGACGTTCACACGGAGTTGAAAAAAGCGTTATTGATTCTCTTGTAAAAAGAGGAATTAACTTTGAGGACGCAACGTGTCCTTTTGTTAAAAAAATTCACAAGATTGTATCAAACACAAACCCTGAAAATGATGTTGTTTTGATTGCAGGAAATAAAAATCATCCCGAGGTTTGCGGTATAATAGGTCATTGTGCAAGTGATTGTTACACATTTAATAACGAGGCAGAGCTTGATGATTTATTGCCAAATATTCTAAAAGAGAATAATAAACAGGTGCAAATTGTCGCACAGACAACATTTGACACACAAGAATGGAAAAAATGTGTAAAAAAGATAAAAAAGCTATGTACAAATGCAAAAATATTTGATACAATATGTAATGCAACGTGGGCGAGGCAACAGGAAGCGGAAGACCTCAGCCAACAATGCGACATCATTGTTGTCATTGGCGGTCATCATTCTTCCAATACCCAAAAGCTGGTACAGGTCGCCGCAAAACACACGCGTGCCGTAACGGTCGAGACAGCGAGCGAACTTCGGCCGGAATGGTTTGCAGATGTAAAGACGGCGGGCGTCACAGCCGGGGCTTCAACGCCATCGTCTATTATTGAGGAGGTACTTAACAGTATGAGCGCAGAAATCAATGACAGCATGAGCTTCGAGGAGATGCTGAACGCATCCGAGGAAAAGCGTGTTCATGCAGGCAGTATTGTGAAAGGAATCGTGACCAGCATCTCTGCCAACGAGATCCAGGTGGATATCGGAGCTAAGCAGACCGGCTTTGTCAAGCTGAGCGAGCTGACCGATGATTCCTCCGCCAAGGTCGAAGACCTGGTGAAGGTTGGCGATGAGCTGGACCTCATCGTCGAGAAGGTTATGGACCAGGACGGCGTTATCCAGCTCTCCCGCAAGAAGCTCGCATCTCGCAAGGGCATGGAAGAGATCGCCAAGGCTGCTGAATCCGGCGAGGTCGTCGAGGGCGATGTCACCGAGTTCAACAAGGGCGGCGTTGTCGTCAACGTCAAGGGTGTTAAGGTGTTCGTTCCCCGTTCTCAGGCCACGATGCGCCGTGACGAGGACTACACTGCTCTGGTTGGCCAGCATGTCCAGCTGGTCGTTACCGAGTGCTCCGGCCGCAAGATCGTCGGCAGCATCAACAAGGTCACCGCTGAGCAGAACAAGGCAAAGCGTGAGGAGTTCTGGGCAAATGTCGAGGTGGGCAAGACCTACACCGGCGTTGTCAAGAGCCTGACCTCTTACGGTGCATTCGTCGATATCGGCGGTGTGGACGGCCTGTGCCACATCAGCGAGCTGAGCTGGAACCGCATCAAGCATCCCTCCGAGGTTGTCTCCGTTGGTGACACCATCGAAGTGTATGTGAAGGACATCGACACCGAGAACCACAAGGTCTCTCTGGGCTACAAGAAGGCTGAGGACAACCCCTGGGAGCAGCTGAAGAACAACTACCCCATCGGCAGCACCTTCCATGCTCCGGTCGTGTCCCTGACCAAGTTCGGTGCATTCGTCCGCATCCTGCCGGGTGTTGACGGTCTGGTCCACATCAGCGAGATCAGCAATGATCGCGTTGAGAAGGTCTCCGACGCACTGAAGGTCGGCGATATGGTCGATGTGAAGCTGCTGGATGTTGACTTCGACAAGAAGCGCATCAGCCTGTCCATGAAGGCTCTGCTGAACGACGACGCTGAGTAATCAGTCCGTGGTTCGCTGAGTTTCAGACACAATGCGACTGCAGCCTCGTTGCCGGGTAACGGCGGGGGGGGGGGGGTGTTGTTGGGGGGGGGGGCCCGCCGTGTCGATCAGTACGACGTCGGCCTTGTTCGCCACGGCCGATTTCAAGGTGTCGAAGGCCACCGACGCCGGATCGGAGCCCATCTCCTGACGGATCATCGTGGCGCCGGCCCGTTCGGCCCATACGGCCAACTGGTCGATGGCGGCCGCACGGAACGTATCCGCAGCGCCGATATAGACGTTGAGGCCGGCCCGGGTGAGCTGGGCCGCGAGTTTGCCGATCGTCGTGGTCTTGCCGGCGCCGTTCACGCCGACGACCATGATGACGTAGGGGACGCCTTCCTCGACGTCGAGTCCGAAGTTTTCGGTCGAGCGGTGCGACTCCTCCATCAGTTGGGCGATCTCGTCGCGCAGGATCGATTGCAACTCCGAGGTGTTCATATACTTGTCCCGTGCGACGCGGGCTTCGATGCGTTCGATGATCTTCACGGTGGTTTCCACGCCTACGTCGGAGGTGATGAGCACCTCCTCCAGATCGTCGAGCACCTGTGTATCGATGGTCGATCGACCGGCAACGGCCCGCGCCAGTTTCGAGAAGAGGCCCGTTTTGGTCTTCTCCAGACCGGAGTTGAGTTCCGCCTGCTCCCGGTCAGCGGTTCGGGCAGCCGGCTGGGGAGAGGTATTTTCCTGCTTCGTCGTATTTTCGTCCGCAGCCGGCCGGTGGTTTTCCGGAGAAGTCGGTTGAGATCGTTCCGCCGGAGTCGTCGGCTGTGTATTCTGTTTTTTCTTGAAAAGATCGAAGAATCCCATAAAATATTGTTATATTAGTAATGTTGCAAAAATACGAAAAGCCCAGAGAAAACGGGAACTTGTTGCCAGTTTTCCGAGAACATTTTAAGACTACGTCAAAGATAGTGAAAGATAAAAGCAATCGTGTGGGCTTGCACGCAAAGATTGCCGAATCGCTTCCTGTCTTCTGCAAAGATAGTACAACCAGCCGGCGGAGCCAAATTTTTTTGAGCGTTGCCGCGTTGGAGTATTTAGGCAAAGTTAGAGATACGGATAAATCGGGTGGTGCAAAGCGAATTTATTCCCGTTTTGTCGAGGCGAAGAACCGCAAGAGGAACGAAGGTACGAATGATTCCTCGATGATCGGTGCTGTTCTGCCGGGTTGCGGGTCGGTGAAAATACAAAGGGCATCCGTTGAGGATGCCCTTTGTATTAAGCGGAATCGAATTTTTAGGTTGTTTTCCGAATCCGGTCCGGCGGATGATTCTTTCCGGCCTTGCGATCCGAAAACATTCGTTTCGCCTAATGCATTGCATTTATTTCTTCTCGGCGAAAAAGTCTTTCACCTGGTCGTTGGCGATGATGCCCTCTTTGAAGATGTATGCACCGGTTTTGTCGGATTTCACCATTTTGATACATTTGGTGAACTGTTTGCCCGTACCGGTTTTCAGCGTTGCGACTACTTTCTTTGCCATATAGCACTAAAATTATTTGATTTCACGATGAATGGTCACCTTCTTCAGGAACGGGTTGTATTTCTTGCGCTCCAGACGGTCGGGGGTGTTTTTCTTGTTCTTGGTCGTGATGTAGCGGGACATTCCCGGAACACCGCTAGCTTTCTGTTCCGTGCATTCGAGAATCACCTGCACTCTGTTGCCTTTCTTTGCCATTTGTCACTTGAGTTTTAGTAAACCTTTTTGGGTGCGGCAGCTTCGCGGAGCGCTACTGCGAGGCCCTTCTTGTTGATTGTTTTGATTCCGGCGGCAGATACCTTGAGGGTGATCCAGCGGCCTTCCTCTTCAGACCAGAAGCGCTTGTTCTTCAGATTGGGGCTGAACTTGCGTTTGGTCTTGTGGTGCGAGTGGGAAACATTGTTGCCGATCACCGCTACCTTGCCTGTAATTTCGCAAACTTTCATTTTGGTTAAAATTTAATTGTAATCCCATTTCGGGGAGTGCAAATATACAATCTTTTGGCCAAATAACAAAACACCGGCCTGAAAAAGGGCCGGTGTCTCTGTTTTCGGGGGTCCTGACTTACCAGGGAATTGCGACAGGGTCTTTCTTGAAATTTTCGGTCGAAACACTGTTTCCGGGCGTTTCGGGATTCAGATATAGCGTACTGTTGAATGGCGTGACGAAGAGTTGTTGGCTGTCGGCATAGCAAATGAGCACGCCGATTCGGATCGTGCCTTCCGCTCGGTTGTACGTACCGTGCTGGTACTCTTCGCCGCCTTGGATGTTGAAGTCGTTGCCGACGCTCATTGCTCCGTATTCGTTGTGAACGATGCCGAGTTGGCACACTTCATTGACGACTTTTACATTGTTCGGGTCGGTCGCATCCATATAGAAATAATACGGACTGCCGGACAGATCGCTGTATATGCCGCTGGCCGCAAGTTCGGGGATCCGGGAGACGGAGAAGGCGTCGGTCAGACGGAAGAGGTCGCGATCGGCGAGTTTTTCGACTTTAAGGTTCGTAATATTGATCACGTTCGACAAGGAGGGGATGCTTTGGTTGAAGAAGAAGCCGCAAACGAACGTGGCTTCGGAGGAAACGGTGATCCATTCGGCAGAAGGATCGACGTACGGTTCGGTCGCAATTATTTCTTTCTTGAGCGTAGCTTTGCCTGCTGCGCTGGAGACCGAAATTAGCATAACGAATTCCGTTTCCGGCGGAAGCGAAATGTATTGGAGTGTATATCCTCCGTTGTTGGCCTGCTCTACCTGCTCTGCCGTCCATGCATTGCCGTACTTTGCGATCAACTCTTCGTCTATTCCCTCCCGGCTGAATACATTGTCGTAATCGCTTTTGAAGAAGAGTGCGGTAAGGATGCCGGATGCGTTGCTGGTGGTGGTAAGTACATCGATCGTAGTGCTGCCGGCCGAAGAGACGGTGACATTCACTTCGGGAGCCGGGCCTGTGGCGGCCGGAGTGTGAACGGGAACCGGGGCGGGGATTACGCCGACGGATTGGGTGCCGGAGAAATAGGCGGCCAAGACGAGGTAGTCGTTGTCTTCCTGTACGGGCTGCATCGAGTTTACGGCTCTTGCCTGGGTTGCAGTCTCTTCGTAACGGCCGTTGTCGTCGGTCGGAATGGTGGCGGAATAGGCCGCGAGGATTTCGGACGTGAGTTTTTGCGGATTGTCGAGGTAATATTCCTGTGCGATGAAATGATCCCACATCGCTTTGGTGACGAGCAGGGTCCGCAGGTCGGTCGAGGGATTACCTTCGATATTCCAGGTAACGGAGTTCGCCGCGATTTCTCCTAAAGTGACCGTAAGCGCTTTGTCCTTTTCGAACGCAATCGGTTCCATCGACTTGAGGGTCGCACGCTCGATCGAGACGGAGTTATGCGTTTGCCGGAGGCAGGTGTTGCCTTCGCTGTCGGTAAGCGTTACGGTGAATCCTTCCGTGTATTCGGCTGCCGGCAGCGCGAAGTAGAAATAGGTCGGAGAGTTCGCATCGAGTCGTACATTCTCCGTGCAGGTCATCGTGACGGAGGTGCTGACGAATTGTGCGGAACCTTCGCCGGGAGCGAAATCGAGGCTGCCGGAAGCCAGATCGCTTTTCGAGATTTCGAAGTGTCCGGCAATGGGTTCTCCCGCATTGCCCGACAGCATAACCGACGCGATCGACGCATCGCCGGTCACTCCTATGCGGAGTAATCCGCCGATATTTTTGAATTCCAGCGAGGTGGATGTGCTGTATGCCACCATCGGATTGCCTCCTGTCGTGTAAAACGAGTCGGGAGTATGGGGCACTTCGGGGCGGAAGTAGGCTTCGACGACCTCTCGCTCCGGGATATATCCGCCGTTGTCCGGAGAGTAGAGAGCCACGTACTCTTCGGCGGTGTCCACATTGGAGATCGTTGCGCGTGTCGGATCATTCGGATCGGGGATTACGGGCAAATTCGTGCCGTTGATTTGTACAATATCCTCTTCGCTCCAGTGGACGTAGGTTTCGTAGACGAGCGTCGTGCGGGTGCGGGGCGTCGAGAGAGTAAGGGTTACCTTGCTGTTTTGTTCGTCGTTTCCGGGATCGTCCGTTCTTCCCGGGTTTTCGGCCGGAGACTTGGTACAGGCCTGAAGAGCCAGGGCGAGGGTGCAAATCCCTGTGAGCAAATGTAAGAATCTTTTCATGGGTTTTGTTTTTTGATGGTTAGACTTGTCGGTTTTTCTTTTCGGGAATAACCGATGTATATCATGTGCTCGGATCATTTCGGGGCGGTGTGCGCCGGTCCGTATCGATCGGCTTTCCGGTGTCGTTCGATCGGCCTCGAAATCTGTTTGCCGGGAGGACTTTCGTTCGGGGCTTTTGACGGTCGGGAATACGGATGCTATTTTGTTGCAGCAAAGATGAAGGGAGCAGGCGTATATTGCTCTCTCATTTCGTTTATATTATTTCTCAAAAAGTATATTTGTCGAAAGATCCCGTTTTCAAGGCCGTTCCCGTGTTTCCGAAAATCGTGCGGATAGAGGGGCGGTGGGAATAACTGGGTGATTTTGTCGCTGACCGGGAGGAAGAATCTGTTCGGGAATAGCTTCGAATTTCGGTTTTGGAAGGCGAATGTTTGATATATAGCGGTATGAGGTGCCCGTAATTACGGTCGGAGAATTAACTCTTTTCGACGGGGTGTGTTCAATGATCCGCCTTTGAATTTCATCGGACGGTGCTAGTGATCGTATCGGGCTTTTGTTTCGCGATTTTCGGGGGCGTCCGGCCGGACAGCGTATCGGAAAGGGTTGGATGCGTTCCGGGAGGAACGGGGCTTGTTCCAGAGACGGGGATATGAAGACTTCCGGAACCTTTCGAGGCTCCGGAAGTCAGGGGGCTTTGGGAAGTGTCGAAACCGGGTTATTCTCCGGCGGCATCCCGTTCGATTTCGTCGCGCAGGAGCGCGAGTGCGAAGGCGCTCGCCCGGTCGATAACCTGTCCCCGGTCGGTGCCGCATTGTTTGAGCAGGGTTACGGTACGGTGCGGGCCGGCTACGGCCATCCAGACCGTGCCGACGGGTTTCTGTTCCGTACCGCCCGCAGGACCTGCGATGCCGGTGGTTGCGACGGCATAGTCGGCTCCGGTGATGCGGCGTGCTCCTTCGGCCATCTGCCGTGCGACCTCCTCGCTGACGGCGCCCCGGCTGGCGATCGTTTCGGGATCGACACCCAACAGGTTGTTTTTGGATTCGTTGCTGTAAGCCACCACTCCGCACAGGAAATAGGCCGAGGCTCCGGGCATTGCCGTGAAGCGGGCTGCGATGCTGCCGCCTGTGCAGCTCTCGGCCGTGGCGAGAGTCTGCCGACGCTGCGTCAGCAGGTTGTGGACGATCTCCTGCATGGTCGCCCGCTCGAATCCGAGGACGTAGCGGGGAATGATGCGTTGCAGGGCGGCGAATTGCCGGTCGATTTCGTGCGATACGCTCTCGCCTTCGCCTTCGGGGGCCGACGGCCCCAGCCGCACCACGCCGGGTGCGGGCAGATATGCCAGGTGGAGGTACGGGGGCAGGGCATTTTCCCAGTCAGCGATCTTTTCGGCCAGCATCGATTCGGCCAGACCTGCCGTGATCAGCGTGCGGTGTACGATCTGCCGCAGGGAGAAACGGGCTTTCAGACGAGGCATTACCTCGTCGGTCATCAGGTGCTCCATTTCGAAGGGGACGCCCGGCAGCGAAACCACGACTTTGCCGTTCTGTTCGAACCACATGCCGGGGGCCGTGCCGTGGGCGTTGAAAAGCACGGTGCAGCACGCCGGGACGAGCGCCTGATCGCGGTTCAGGCGGTTGTATTCGATTCCGCGCGCTTCGAGCATGCGCCGCACGTGGTCGGCGACGGTTTGATCGCATACGAGCCGGGAGCCGAAGAGCTCGGCGAGGGTCTTTTTCGTGATGTCGTCCTTGGTGGGGCCGAGGCCGCCGGTCAGGATGACTACGTCGCTCTGGTTCATGGCCCGTTTTACGGCCTCGGTAATCTGCTCGCGCTGGTCGCCGACCGATGTGCGCTCCCAGACGACGATGCCCGCATTGTTCAGGTGACGGGCGATCGACGCCGAATTGGTATCCACGATCTGCCCGATCAGGATTTCGTCGCCGATCGTAAGAATAGATGCTTTCATGGTGGTAAGATTGAATTATTTTCCCGGCGCGGGCGAAGCGGAGGCTTCGGACGCTGCGTCGTCGATCAGGGCCCGGCAGATCTCCTTGACCAGGGAGGGCCCTTCGTAGATATATCCCGTGTATAGCTGGACGAGGCTCGCGCCGGCGGCGAGCATGGCTTTCACATCCCGGGCATTCATCAGGCCTCCGACGCCGATGATCGGATAGGCTCCGTGCGAACGTCGGTGGATGCGGCGCACTACCTCGATGGCCCGCTGCGTAAGGGGAGCTCCGCTCAATCGGCCGCTGCCGATTTCGTCGAGCGTCTCCTCATCGGTTTCGAGACCTTTGCGCGAGAAAGTACCGTTCACGGCCACGATGCCGTCCAGCGGCGTAGAAAGCATCAGGTCGGTCACTTCGTCGATAAGCGGGTCCGGCAGGTCGGGCGATATTTTCAGCAGGATCGGCCGGTACTGGTTCTGGCCGCGGCGAAAATCGAAGAGCGGCTGCAGAATATTCATCAGGTGGGCTTTGTTGTGCGATACGCTGCCGTCCGCACAGTTGTCGCAGCAGACGTTGATCGAAAAATAATCGACGTATTGGTAGAGGTTGCGGAACATTTTGAGGTAGTCGGCCGCGACCTGCGAAGGTTGTGTCAGCGTGTTTTTGCCGATGTTGCCTCCGATGATGAGCCGGTCGTGCCGGTGGCGGAGCTGGGCGATGGCCTTGTACAACCCCTTGTTGTTGAGGCCCGAACGGTTGATGATCGCCCGGTCTGCGGGCAGCCGGAAGATGCGGGGTCGGGGATTGCCGGCCTGGGGTTGGGGCGTGACCGTACCGATCTCGACGAATCCGAAGCCCAGGGCCGAAAGTTCGCGGAACGCTTCTCCGTTGCGGTCGAAACCCGCCGCCAGACCGATCGGGTTGGGAAACCGAAGTCCGAATACCTCCCGTTCGAGCGAAGGGTGCTCGGTGCGGTACATGGCACGCAGCAGCGCTCGTCCGCCCGGGATTTTCCCGATCATGCGCAACAGGAACAGGACCGTGCTGTGGGCACGCTCGATGTTCATGGCGAACAGGATGGGTTTGATCAGTTTACGATACATAATGGGCGGTGCGGTCGATTTCGGCCGCAAAGTTAAGAAAAAAGCATCTAAATTGTTAAAAATATTCTTCCCGGTAGCGGTATTCGTTGCGTATCGTTTCGAATTTTTCGGGGTTCTCTTTCAGCCGTCTGCTTTCGGCGGCGATGTCGAAGCGGTCGTCTATCGTGTCGCAAAGCTCCTGCCAGGAGATCGCCCGGGGACGGGACGGGGCGATGTTTGACGGATACCACTCCCCGAGCGACAGTCCGAAGTACCGGCCGATCGTCCGGACGGACAGGGCCGTTGCATTGGCCTTGCCCTGGGCGGAATAACCGGCGATATGAGGGGTGGCGAGCAATGCGTCCCGCAGCAGTAGCGGGTCGAGATCGGGCTCGTGTTCCCAGACGTCGAGGACGTATTGCAAACCGCTTTCGCGGAGCGCCTGCCCATCGACTACCTCGCCGCGCGAAGTGTTGATGAGGATGCTGCCGGGCTTCATTCGCTCGAAGAGCTTCGCCCCGGCCATGTGCCGGGTCGTATCGTCCAGCGGAGTGTGGAAGGTGAGGATGTCGGCCTGGCACGCCACCTCTTCGAGCGGCAGGAATCCGCCGTGCTCGCGCTCTTCGCGGGGGGGATCGCATGCCACGACGCGGAATCCCCACGTCCGGGCGTAGGCCTCGACGAGCGACCCGACGTGTCCTACACCGACGATTCCGAGGGTTTTGTCTGCAGGTTCCCAGGCCTGTACTCGTGAGAGGCGGACCAGTGCTGCAGCGACGTATTGCAGTACGCCCCGTGCATTGCATCCTGCGGCGGTCGCTACTTCGATGCCGTGTCGCCGACAATACTCCGTGTCGATGTGGTCGAAGCCGATGGTCGCCGTTGCGATCAGTTTGACGGACGATCCTTCGAGTAGGGCGGCGTCGCACCGGGTGCGGGTACGGACGATCAGGGCGTCGGCATCCCGGACATCGGCCGTTGCGATGGTTTTCCCGGGGAGGTATTCCACCCGGGCATAAGGTTCGAGTACTCCTTTCAAAAAAGGTATGGCATTGTCGGCGACGATTTTCACGACGGTATTCGAATTGGTTAATTGCGGAGCAAAGATAGTGCAGGGCGAGGGCGGCGCCAAATTTATTTGAGCTCCTTTTTACGGGAACCGTGCGCCGGTGCATACGGCTCCCGCTTCGGGCGTCGTCCGGGTCGGCCGGTCGGCACCCCGTTAAAAACGGGGTTTATCGGTGATAACGATGGCGGAAAATCAAAAATTTACTATCTTTGTAATTCTTACAAGGAAAGACTATGGATCTGAAAACATTCAATCCCAACGGGGTGGGGGTGGACAACGGCGCTTATTACGGTTTGCCGTTCACGCCCGAGGAGGCTGCGCTGGTGCTTGTTTCCGCACCCTGGGACGTGACCGTATCCTACGGTGCCGGAACGGCTTTGGCGCCGGATGCCCTGATCGAAGCCTCCACACAGCTCGATCTTTACGATGCTTCGGCGCCGGGAGCCTGGCTCGGAGGCATCGCTACGGCCGACATCGACTATTCGCTGCAGGAGGAGTCCCGCAAGCTGCGGGCCGATGCCGAACGGGTGATCGAACATCTCGAAGAGGGCGGAGCGCCGGACGACGAACGTATCGAGCGCCGTCTGCGCCGTATCAACGAAGGCTGTGCAGCCATGAACGACAATATTTACCGTCAGGCCCGCCAGTGGCTCTCGCAAGGTAAGGTCGTAGGGCTGGTCGGAGGCGACCATTCGACGCCGTACGGTTTGATCCGTGCCGTTGCCGAGAAGGAAGGTTCGCTGGGAATTCTCCATATTGATGCCCATTGCGACCTGCGTGAGGCGTACGAGGGATTCGAATTTTCGCACGCTTCGATCATGTTCAACGTACTGCGCGACCTGCCGCAGGTGAGCAAGCTCGTGCAGGTCGGCGTGCGGGATTATTGCGATGCCGAGGCCGAAAGGGCCGCTTCGGACGGGCGGATCGCTATGTTCGATTCGCGCTCGCTCGCTCGCGCCGGATTCGCGGGAACGACCTGGGCCGAAAGCTGCCGCCGCATCGTGGACGAGCTGCCCGAGGTGGTTTATATCAGTTTCGACATCGACGGACTCACCATCGAACATTGTCCTCATACGGGCACTCCCGTTCCGGGCGGCATCACTTTTGAACAGGTGGTTTACCTGATGGAGTGCGTGGCCGATTCGGGCCGCCGCATCGCCGGGTTCGACCTGGTGGAGGTCGTTCCCTGCCCGGAAGATAAGATCGACGCGGTCGTAGGAGCCCGCGTGCTCTACAAATTGTGCGGCCTGGCCTTGCGGACTTCGTCGGCAGGAAGAGGTTGATTCCGACAGGGCGTGAATTCTGCCGGGGAAGACGGTTTATTTTGGATTACGAATATAAATATGAATAGACAATGAGGCTTTTTTCCATGTACCGCTGGGTCCGGCAACATTATCAGTTTCAGTTGCGGGGGCGTCGTTTTCTGGAGGCTCCCTGGTCGGGCGGACTGGTGTTGCTCTTCAGTGTCGCCGTTGCGATGCTGCTGGCCAATCTTCCCTGGACGGCGGAGTATTACCAGCGGGTGCTCAACATCGACATCGCTTTGGTGGTGCGTGGTCCCGGCAGTCTGATCGACTGGATGTTTCCCAGGGGCCTGACCCTCCAGACCTTCGTCAATGACGGGTTGATGGTGGTGTTCTTCTTTTTGATCGGTCTCGAGATCAAACGCGAAATCGTCATCGGACAGCTCTCTTCCGTCAGGAAGGCGATTCTGCCCGTGTTGGCGGCTTTGGGCGGTATGGTGGTGCCTGCATTGATCTATTTTTCGTTCAACGCGGGAACCGTCGCGGCACCCGGCTGGGGAATCCCTACGGCGACGGACATTGCTTTCGCCATCGGCATCCTTTCGATATTCAGCGATCGGGTGCCTATTTCGCTCAAAATTTTCCTGACGGCCCTGGCCGTGGCGGACGACTTGGGGGCGATTCTGGTGATCGCGCTGTTTTACGGCGAGGAGGTCAATCTGTTGCTGCTTGCGATTGCGATCCTGATCCTCGTAGGCATCTATTTCCTGAATAAAGTGGGCGAAACCCGCATTATGTTCTATCTGGTACCGGCTTTCGTCGTCTGGGCCCTGTTTTATTATTCGGGAATCCATTCCACGCTGTCGGGCGTGGTGATCGCCATGTTCATCCCGATGAAACCCCGTTATAGCAAGGAGTATTTCGCGCGGAAGATGAGCGGTTTGTCCGATGCGCTGCTGAAAGCCGAGTGCCGGGCCGACGATTTTCCGAACGAGGAGCACAGGTACTACCTGCGGATGATGTCCTCGCTGGCGACCGATTCGGTAGGGATGAGCTTCCGTCTCGAACATCTGCTGGCTCCGTACGTAACATTTTTGATTATGCCTATTTTCGCATTCGCCAATGCGGGTGTCTCGATCGATTCGCTGGAGTACTTCCGAATCTTCCACGTTACGCCGCAGGCCGGTGCGGTCGGCACGGGCATCTTCTTCGGATTGCTCGTGGGCAAGCCGCTCGGTATTTTCCTGGCCAGTTGGCTCGCCGTGAAGACGAAGCTGGCCGAAATGCCCGAGGGAGCCGGCTGGAAGATGCTTTTCGCGGTGGCTTGCCTGGGCGGTATCGGGTTCACCATGTCGATTTTCGTCGATACGCTGGCCTTTGCCGATGCCGAGATCGTCAGCCGGGGCAAGATCGCCATTCTGATGGGATCGTTCGCGTCGGCCGTATTGGGTACGGTGCTGATTTTCCTCTTTTCCAAAAAAAAGACACGTATATGAAGAAATATCGGTTGATCGCCGCAGCGGGACTGTTCCTGCTGGGTGCCTGTTCCCGGGGAACGGGGAGCATGGAGTTGCGTAACGAAACGGATTCGGTCGCTTATGTGATCGGTCTGAATGTGGGATATAATTTGCAGCGGATGGATTCGACCCTCAACGTCGAAGCCGTGTGCCAGGCCGTGCGGGACGTATATGCCCGGACGGCCCGGATGACGCCCGACGAGGCCCGTGCGGTTTATCTGCGTTACGTGAATGTTTCGCAGCCCGAACAGATTCGGGCCTATGAAGAACAGTTTCTGGAGGATTTCCGCAAGAGCAATCGCTCCTATGCCAAGACCGATACGGGGCTGACGTACGAGGTGCTGGAGATCGGTGATGAGTCCAAGACGCCCCGAAGCGACCGGGATACGGTGGCGATCCGTTTTGTGGCCAAGACGGTCGATGGAAAGGTCGTCGAGTCTTCGTACGAACGAGGAGACACCACGCGCACGGCCGTGGGCGATCTGATGCCCGGGTTGCGGCAGAGCGTGCGGCTCGTCGGGGAAGGCGGTCGAATGAATGTATGGATACCCTCCCGCCTGGCTTACGGGGCCGAAGGCGACAAGAAATTGGGCGTGGTCCCGAACGCGACGTTGTTCTACGAGATCGAACTCGTCGATGTCCGCTGACTTCTTTTTCAAGAGGGGGCTGAAAAATAAAATCGGCTGCCCGTAAAATATTTTATATATTTGTGCAGTTATCGAAACGGAAATAACAATTTAATACATAATTATATCAACAAGATGAAAAGAACATTGTGTTTCATGGCACTGTTAGCTGGTGCCGTAATTTTCGCCTCGTGCAGCCGCAGCAACGGTTCGATCACGATGGGCAGCAAGTCGCAGTTCGACTCTTTGTCGTACGCTTTGGGTAATAACGTCGGAGCGGGACTCAACCGGATGATGTCGGATATTCCCTTCGATTTCGACGCGATGACCGAAGGTGTGACCGAAGGTGCCCTCGGAACGGCAAAAATGACGCATCCAGAGGCACTCGATACATTGCGCACGTTCTTTATGGTTACGCGTCCGGAACGCGCTCAGGCTATTGCCAAGAAGAACGCGATGACTCCCGATTCGCTGAAGACACCCGAAGAGTCGTTGGCCGATCCCGCGATGTTCGAGAGCGAGGAGGAGCGTCGGTTCATTTCGTATGCTTTCGGTATCGATCTGGGTAACAATATGCTGGGAGCAGACCTTCCGATTCAGTTGGTTTGGTTCGGTCAGGGTTTGAAAGACATTACCGGCAACGGTGAAGAAGCCCGCATGACCGAGCAGGAAGCAGTCAAATTCTTGCGGAACTGGTATTCGGTGGTTCGTCCTGCCGAGAACAAGAAAGCCAATGAAGAGTGGATCGCTTCGATCGAGAAGAAATCCGGCGTTCAGAAAACCGAATCGGGATTACTTTATAAGATCGAAAAGAAGGGCGATGAGACCCTGATGCCGACGGACTCCCGCGACCGGGTAAAAGTTTATTATACGGGAACCAATTATAAGGGGCAGGTTTTCGACAGCTCCTATTTCGAGAACAAGCCCGAAGAGATGAAGGAGTACCTCAAGCAGATAGATCCGGAAGGTTATGACAAGGACGAAGCTGTCGAGTTCGAATTGGGACAGGTGATTCCCGGCTGGACCGAAGGTTTGAAACTGATCGGCAAAGGCGGTAAGATAACGCTTTGGATTCCTGCGGAACTGGCTTATGGTCGGCAGGCGCGCGGTAAGTATATCTTGCCTAATTCGGCTCTTAAATTCGAGGTAGAGTTGGAGGATGTGATTCCTTTCGTTGAGGAAACGACCCCGGCAACAACGGATGAAGCTGCGGCTGCGACGACTCAGGCAGCGAACTCTGCTCTTCCGGTGAAGAAGTAGTCGCCTCCCGGGGACCGAAAAATAGCCGACCTTTGTAGGGTCGGCTATTTTGTTGTTTTAGAGAGCGGATGGCTTCTGCCTTCGTGCGTGAAAAATTAAAAGGGCAGGTCGTCTACTTCTGCTGCGGGAGTACTGTACGATGGCTCTTCGAGCGGGGCCGCGTCGGGCATCGGCGGGATCCCGGCGTTTTGAGCGGTTTCTTTGGGTTGCAGGCGCCATGCCCGCACATCGGTATACCAGCGGCCGTTATATTCGCGGGATTCGACGTTTACCGAAACCGTATAGGTAGCCCCTTCGCGGAGTTTGGCCACGTCGCTCGGCTTGTTGAAGAACGTGACGCAGATTTTGCGTGAAAATTCCGAGGGCAGCTCGAAAACCACGTCCTGACGCTGCCATTCTCCCCGGGCGGACGTACCTTGTGTCAGGGGCAGGATTTTATATACGACACCTTCGAATTCCATAAAAACAGTAATTTTAGTAGATTACAAAAGTAATGTTTGTGCCGCAAACCCCCAAATTTTTTCCGTAAAAGTTCTTTTGTCCTGTTTCGGGCCGGACCGGATGATTGGTCGTGTACCATCTTGCGTATGCTGCCGATTCCGGTCGGCAGCTT
>ERZ791620.760-NODE-760-length-15287-cov-2.853729_pt1 | contig 15287 bp, 10 predicted proteins | sample MGYA00509962_ERZ791620 | MGnify/ENA primary metagenome ERZ791620 (study PRJEB30046, sample SAMN00715162) | human gut metagenome | study: EMG produced TPA metagenomics assembly of the A metagenome-wide association study of gut microbiota in type 2...
GGTTGCCGCGCAACACCAAGACCCCAGCCCCGGACGCCTATCGGCATCCGGGCCTGTCTTCTATCCGTTTTACAACCGGCTTATTTACCGATCAACTTCTTCACCTCTTCATATACCGTCTGGCCGTTGTAACCGAACTTCTCGTCGAGGACCTTGTAGGGTGCCGAATAACCGAAGTGATCCAGACCGTGAATCATACCGTTTTCACCTACCAGTCCCAGCAATGTCACGGGCAGACCCGACGTAAGGCCGTAACGCACCACACCCTGTGGCAGAACGGTCTGCTGATAGGATTTGGGCTGGTCGCGGAAAAGTCCTTCGCTCGGCACGCTCACGATACGGACCGCGATTCCCTCCTTCGAAAGCAACTCGGCACCTTCGACCAGCGTAGCGACTTCGGAACCCGAAGCGAGCATCACCACAGCCGGTTTGGCGGCATCGACTACGATATAGGCGCCTTTCGAAAGCTGGGCAGCCTCCTCACGGCGGCTGTGATTGAGTGCGGGCAGATTCTTAATATTTTGCCGCGACAGGATCAGCGCGACGGGACGATGCTCCTCGATCGCCAATTTCCAAGCTGTAACGGTTTCCTCGCCGTCGGCCGGACGCAGCACCAACATAGAACGCTCCCCCCGGTGATTCTTCAAATGTTCCATCAGACGGATCTGAGCCTCGTGCTCGACGGGCTGGTGCGTCGGACCGTCCTCGCCCACACGGAACGAGTCGTGCGTCCAGATATAGATTACATGCAGGTGCATCAGGGCAGCCAGACGCACGGCGGGTTTCATATAGTCCGAGAAGACGAAGAACGTACCGCACGCCGGAATCACGCCCCCATGCAGCGCCATACCGTTGGCGATGCAGGCCATCGTCAGCTCCGAAACGCCTGCCTGGAAAAACTTGCCCGAAAAATCACCCTTCGAGAAGGCTTTGGTTTTCTTGAGGTAGCCGTCCGTCTTGTCCGAATTGCAGAGGTCGGCCGAGGCGACGATCATATTTTCGATCCGCTCCGCATAGAAGGAGAGCACCGAAGCCGAGGCGGCGCGGGTCGCACCGTCGGGTTTGATCTCGAGTCCCTTGTAGTCCATCTCCGGCACCTTGCCCGAGAGGAAAAGATCGAGTTTGCGGGAGAGCTCCTTGTGCTCGGAACGCCACGTCTTCTCCCTCTCGCGCTGCGTGCGCACCCATTCACGAAGCTCTTCGCGGCGGGCGTCGAACACCTTGCCGCTCTCGGAGAAGATCTTGAACGGATCCTCCGCATCGCCGCCCAGGTTGCGGACGGTAGCGGCGAAATCGGCTCCGGCAGCCGTCAGCGGCTGACCGTGCGTCGAAACCTTGTCCTCGAAGCTCGATCCGTCGGCCGCAACCGCACCCTTGCCCATGACCGTACGGCCGATGATAAGCGTCGGACGCTCCTTTTCGGCATTGGCAGCGGTAAGAGCTTCGCGGATCTGCTCTACGTCATGGCCGTCGATGGTGATGACGTTCCAGCCCCACGCCTCGTATTTCATCGCTACGTTCTCGGTATCCACCTCATCGACCTTGGTCGAAAGCTGAACGTTGTTCGAGTCGTAGTACATGATCAGATTGTTCATCCCCAAGTGGCCGGCGATGCGGCCCACGCCCTGCGACACCTCCTCCTCGATACCGCCGTCGGAGATGTAGGCATAGGTCTTGTGGGACTGCCACTCCCCGAAACGAGCCGCGAGGAACCGCTCGGCGATCGCGGCGCCCAGCGCCATGGCATGCCCCTGGCCCAGAGGACCCGACGTATTCTCCACACCGTGCAGCACGTCCACTTCGGGATGGCCCGGCGTGACGCTGCCCCACTGCCGCAGGTTACGCAAATCCTCCACCGTATAGGTTCCGGCCAGCGCGAGAGTCGAGTAGAGCATCGGCGACATGTGTCCCGGATCGAGGAAGAAACGGTCCCGGAAAGGATAATCCATCTGATCCGGATCGTAGCGGAGGAATTCGGTGTAAAGTACTGCCATGAAGTCCGCGCCGCCCATTGCGCCGCCGGGATGTCCCGATTTGGCTTTCTCGACCATCGCTGCAGACAGGATACGGATGTTGTCTGCAACGCGCGTGAGTTCGGATTTAGTAACCATAAGAGATTGTATGCTTTTATATTTTTTATGTATTGGCCTCACAGCCCGGGCCGACATTCGGCGCCCATCCCGGACGAATCGGCCGAATATGCACAACTCGGCCCGTTACCGGCAGAAAATATATGGAAACGAAGGACGAAGCCGAAGATCTTCCTTCTTTCCTCATTCTGCTCGTTCGGATCGAACGAGCGCGACTGCACACCGGTCCCCCGCCGCAGTCCCGCGTTCGGTGGTACAAATTTAATACAAATCCGGCTTATCCGACCTGCTTGAGCGCCAAAAATTTCTTCTTTTCGAACTTTTCCCGGGCATAAGGCAAGGTCACTTCGAAGCGGCGCTCTCCCGAAGAGGGGATATCGAACATCGTGTCCATCATGATCGCTTCGCAGATCGAACGCAATCCCCGGGCACCGAGCCGGTACTCGATGGCTTTATCGACGATATAGTCCAACACCTCGTCGTCGAACACGAGCTTCACGCCGTCCATCTCGAACAGCTTTTCATACTGCTTGATGATGGCATTTTTGGGCTGCGTGAGGATCGAACGCAGGGCCTCGCGGCCGAGCGGCTCCATATAGGTCAGCACCGGCAGGCGGCCCACCAGTTCGGGAATCAGACCGAACGACCTGAGGTCCTGCGGCATAAGGTATTGCATGAGGTTGTTGCGGTCCACGGAATCGGCATTCATCCGTCCGTAACCCATCGCCCGGGTGTTGAGCCGCTGGGCGATCTTCTTCTCGATGCCGTCGAACGCTCCGCCGCAGATGAACAGAATGTTGCGCGTATCGACCTGCACGAACTGCTGTTCGGGATGCTTGCGCCCGCCCTGGGGAGGAACATTGACCACCGTACCTTCCAGAATCTTCAGCAAAGCCTGCTGCACACCTTCACCCGACACGTCGCGCGTAAGCGACGGATTGTCGCTCTTGCGGGCGATCTTGTCGATTTCGTCGATAAAGACGATCCCCCGCTGGGCCAGCTCCACGTCGTAGGAAGCCACCTGCAACAACCGCGAGAGAATACTCTCGACATCCTCGCCCACGTATCCCGCCTCGGTAAGTACCGTAGCGTCCACGATAGTGAAGGGCACGTTCAGCAATTTGGCGATCGTGCGGGCCATCAGCGTCTTGCCGGTACCCGTCGGGCCGACCAGCAGGATGTTCGACTTGTCGAGCTCCACTTCGCTCGCCTCGCCCGAAGCATGCAGCAGCCGCTTGTAGTGATTATATACGGCCACCGACATATAGCGTTTGGCATCGTCCTGCCCGATCACGTACTGATCCAAAAACTCCTTGATTTCATTGGGCTTGAGCAAATCCTCGAATTTCAACGAGGTATTCTTCTTCTCCTTGCGACGGGATGCGGCTTCGTCATGCAGCACATCGTTGTCGATGAGCATCTGGTATCCTTTCGCAATACATTTGCTGCAAATATTGCAACCCTTGGACGAACTCAACAGGATCGCACCATCGCGGCGTTTGGCCCCGCAGAACGAACACGCATCGCTCTCGTTGCCGTAAAGGTCTTCTCCGTAATTTTTAGCCATAGGTCTTTAGTTTTCCTTCGAATTTCGTTCCCGGTCCCGGTCGAACTTTCGGACGAGCCTCTGCCGGGATAAAGTCGAAAACAAACTCCCGCCATCATCTCTACCCGGCCGTCGATCGGCCTCGTTCCGACTTCGCACACCGGAAATATCGAACCGGGTTCTTCATTTATTCCGCTCGGCCTATCGAGCGCCCCGCTCTGCCTCCGCTGATCGGAAACGATACATTTTCTCTCCCGAAATCGACCGTCCCCTGCAGATTGAAACAGAAATATTATCCCCGCTTGGTCAGCACCTCGTCGATCAGCCCGTACTCCTTGGCCTCCCGAGCCGACAGCCAATAATCGCGGTCGGCATCCTTTTCGATCTTCTCGATCGGAGCGCCCGAATGGGCCGCAATGATCTCGTACAGCTCCTGCTTGGTCTTGCGGATCTCGCGGGCCGTGATCTCGATGTCCGACGCCTGCCCCTGAGCCCCGCCCAGCGGCTGATGGATCATCACCCGCGAATGGGGTAACGCCGAGCGCTTGCCTGCAGCACCGGCGGTCAGCAGCACGGCGCCCATCGAAGCGGCCAGTCCCGTACAGATGGTCGCCACATCGGGCTGCACCAGTTGCATCGTATCGTAAATTCCCAGACCGGCCGTCACCGATCCGCCCGGGGAGTTGATATAAATCTGGATGTCCTTTTCCGGGTCGGCCGACTCCAGGAACAGCAGCTGTGCCTGGATGATATTGGCCGCATCGTCGTAAATCGGAGCCCCCAAAAAGATGATGCGATCCATCATCAAACGCGAAAAGACGTCCATCGTCGCCACGTTCAACTGGCGCTCCTCGATGATCGTCGGCGACACGTAGGCCGCGTACTGCGAGCGGAAATCATGCAGTTTCAGACTATTGATACCGCAATGCCGGGTGGCGTATTTTTCAAATTCATTCATAACCGAACAGTTTGCAAGTTAATAAAAAACATCGGAAGCCGGTTCAAAAATTTTTCCGCGACTTGCCTCCGGTCCTACTCGATTTCCCGTACCCGGCCAACACACGATGCAGGCTCGAATCCGGCAAAAACGAGGGAAGAAGCAAAAAACAGAAGTATGACTACTAAACAGACTTTGAGGGAGTGATTGCAAAAATCAAACCCTCAAAGCTCTGATCGGATACCAATTTTCCGCTGTTTCTTAAATCTCCTTGGCCAGTTTTGCGAACTCTTCGGCAGAAACGGCCTTTTCGGTCACCTTGATCTTGGACTTCACGTCCTCGACCACCTTCATCTCATACAGCTTCTCGTAGATCTTCTGTCCCTGCTCGCGGTCCTCGAGAATCTTCTTGGCGTAATTGGCCAGCATATCTTCCGGAGCCGTCGGCAATCCGTATTGAGCGAACTGGGCCTGTGCCAACGCCTTGGCCTCTGCAGTAGCCTCTTCGGGGGTTACCGTAAGGTTATCCTGCTTGATGAAATATTTCTGGAGATAATTCCAAGTGAACAGTTTTACGAAAGCGTCGAAATCCTTCTCGATCTCCTCCTTGGTGAACTTGCCTTCGTTGATGACGTACAGCCAGCGCTTGAGGAACTCGACCGGCATGGTCAGCCCGGCTTTCTTCAACAGGAAATCACGCAACTGCAACGTGAACAGATAGTCGCTCTCGCGGCGCAGCTCTTTCGAAATTTCGGCATCGACGAACGCCTCGAACTCCTCGGCGGTTTTGACGTTGCCCGCAGGAAAAGCCATCTTGAAGAACTCCTCGTTCAGCTCCGGTTCCGCGAACTTGCGGATCTTGGTGATTTCGAGAGAAAATTCGGGTTTGATACCCTCCAATTCGTTCTCCTTGACCTGCAATACGGCGGCACGCTGCGCCGGAGTCTTGTAAAGCTCATTGACATTGACCTGCGTCTTGAACCCGACCTTCTTGCCGATGAAGGGCTTGCGCTCCTCCTCGTTCATCGAAATCAGTCCGACGTAAGCGCCCTCAATCTTCATATCACCGTTGTCGAGCGTCACCTCCAGCGCTTCGTCCGCCGTTACCTTGTCGGTATCCACCAGACGGCCGAAACGACGCAGGAAATTGCTGCGGTAATCGTCGTGCATCTTCTTATCGACCTTGATCGTGTAGTAGGTCATCTTATCTTTCGCCGACAGCTCGAGTTTCACCTCGGGAGCTTCGCCGATCTCGAAGATGAATTCAAATTCGGTCCCGTTCTCGAAATCGAAGTCGCCCTGCTCCTCCGAAGGGATCACGTCACCGACATAATCGATCTTCTGCTCCTGCAGATAGTTGAACGCTGCTTCCGAAGCCTGGCGGTAAGCCTGCTCCGCAAGCACGCCCTTGCCGTACATCTTCTTGATCACGCCCATCGGCACCATACCGGGGCGGAAGCCCGGAATATTGGCCTTGCGTTTGTACTCACGCAGGGATTTTTCGACCGCATCGCCGTAATCCTTCTCGCCTACGGTCACCTTGATGAGCGAGTTATTCTGCTCGCGCTGTTCTCTTACGATATTCATATTTCAGTTGTTTTATACGTTACATTTCGGGTCGGCAAAAGTACAAAATAATTCATTAGCAAGCAACAAACACCCGATAAATATCTCCGCACCGATCCGTTTTTCTTTCAGAAAGGGCTTCGGGGAAAAGCACCCGGACCGGCAGCCCCTCCGATCCGTAATTCGGGCGCCGAAATCGACGTCTTTTTCCGAAAAATAGCTATCTTTGTTGCCTATTATAATAAGGACATACCGGCTATAAACGGCCAACGCCGCAGCCGGACAGCATACAAACGATACGGAATCCAATGACAAAAATCGCATGGATCGGACTGCTGGCGATGACGCTGGCCGCCTGCTCGGGACGCACGAAAACCCTCCGAGCGGAACCCCCGGCCGCTCCCCCCGCCGCGCCGCGCACCTACACCTACCGGGTCATCGAAAGCTATCCCCATTCGACCGACAGCTACACGCAGGGGCTCCTGTTCGCAGACGGAGTGATGTGGGAAGGTACGGGCGAATACGGACACTCCCGCCTGCAGCGCATCGACCTCGAAACAGGACGCACGGACGTAGTGGCTACGCTGCCCCGCAGCGAATTCGGCGAAGGCATCGCGCTGCTCGACGGCAAGATCTACCAACTGACCTGGGAAAACAACAAAGCCTACGTCTATGACGCGGCGACGGGTCGGCAGCTCCGCACTTTCGCCTATGCGGGCGAAGGATGGGGCCTCACGACCGACGGCGAGCGGCTCTATATGAGCGACGGCAGCGAATACCTGCGCATCCTCGATCCGGAAACCTTTCGGGTGCAACGCAGCGTGCCGGTCACCTTCCGGGGTGCCCCGGTACAACTGCTCAACGAACTGGAGTGGATCGACGGGAAGATCTGGGCCAACGTCTATGTCACCGACCAGATCGTCATCATCGACCCCGCCAGCGGCATTGTCGAAGGGGTCATCGACCTGCGCGGCCTGCTCCCGGACGAAGAGATCGCCCCGGATACCGACGTACTGAACGGCATCGCCTACGACGCGGCCTCGGAACGTATCTTCGTGACAGGCAAAAGATGGAGCAAACTCTTCGAAATCGAAATCATACCCCAATAAAATACCACACGACGTGACAAAAAACCGCGACATACGACACGAACTCGAACACCGCATCCTGCTGCTCGACGGCGGATTCGGCACGATGATACAGCAATACGGCCTGGACGAAGCCGACTACCGGGGCAAGGAGTTCGCCGCGAGCGAAAAACTTCTCAGAGGCTGCAACGACCTGCTGAACCTCACCCGTCCGGAAACAATCCGCGAAATCCACGAGAAATACCTCCAGGCCGGATCGGATGTAATTACGTCCAACACGTTCAACGCCAACTCCATTTCGCTGGCCGACTACGGACTGGCAGCGGAGGCGTACCGCATCAACCGGGCCGGCGCAGCCATCGCCCGCGAAGCGGCGGACGCCTTCACCGCCCGCAATCCGCAGAAGCCCCGCTTCGTGGGCGGCTCGATGGGCCCGACGAGCCATACGCTGTCGATGTCGGCGGACGTGGACAACCCCGGCGCCCGGGCTTTCACTTTCGAACAGCTCTCGCAGGCGTACTACAATCAGGCTCGGGGCCTGATGGACGGCGGCGCCGACCTGCTGATGCTCGAAACCGTCTTCGATGCGCTGAACGCCAAGGCAGCGATCTTCGCCATCGAAACCCTCTTCGCTGAACGCGGCATGCGACTGCCGGTCATCGTCTCCAGTACGCTCACCTCGTCAGGGCGCACCCTCGCGGGACAGACCATCGAGGCTTTCTATACCTCCGGCGCAGACCGGGAGCCTCTGCCCGTGAGCCTCAACTGCTCGTTCGGCGCCAAGGCCCTGCTGCCCTACCTGGAGCGGCTGGCCGCTGTTTCGGAATTCCGCGTGGCGGTCTATCCCAATGCGGGTCTGCCGAACGTCATGGGCGGCTACGACGAGACGCCCGCGATGTTCGCCGCCGACGTAGAGGAATACATGCGGCGCGGCCTGGTCAATCTGGTGGGCGGCTGCTGCGGCACCACGCCCCTGCACATCTTCGAACTGGCGAAGATCGTGAACAACTACACGCCCCGCCCCCTGCCGCAGCGGCGGCACGTGACCTGCCTGAGCGGGCTGGAACAGCTTCGGATCGTTCCCGAAGCCAACTTCGTCAATGTCGGCGAGCGCACCAACGTCGCCGGCTCGGCCAAGTTCGCGCGGCTGATCCGCGAAAAAAATTACGAGGAAGCTCTCTCGGTGGCCCGCGCCCAAGTCGAAGCGGGCGCCAATATCGTCGATGTCTGCATGGACGACGGCCTGATCGACGGTCCCGAAGCCATGCGCGACTTCCTCAACCTGATGGGTTCTGAGCCCGAAATCGCCGCAGTACCCGTCATGATCGACTCTTCGAAATGGGAGGTGCTCGAAACGGGGCTCCGGGGGGTGCAGGGCAAGAGCGCCTTCCCCTCCGCCCTTTTCCCCCAAGAAAGAAACCCCCCCCCCCCGCCGTTACGGAGCCGCCGCCGTGGTGATGCTCTTCGACGAGCAGGGACAGGCAGACACCTATGCCCGCAAGATCGACGTGGCGCAGCGAGCCTACAAGCTTCTCACCGACGACGGATTCCCCGCCGAAGACATCATCTTCGACCCCAACATCCTCGCGGTGGCCACCGGTATCGAAGCCCACGACGCCTACGCCCGGGACTTCATCGAAGCCGTCCGCTGGATCAAGCGAAACCTGCCCCACGCCAAGATTTCGGGCGGCGTGTCGAATCTATCGTTCGCCTTCCGGGGCAACAACGCCGTGCGCGAGGCCATGCATTCGGTGTTTCTCTACCACGCCATCCAAGCGGGTATGGACATGGCGATCGTCAATCCCCAAATGCTGCAAATCTACAGCGACATCGAACCGGGACTGCTCGAACGGGTCGAGGATGTTATCCTCTGCCGCCGCGCAGACGCCGCCGAACGCCTCACGGAATACGCCTCGCAATTCACCAAAACCGGCGCGACGCAGACACAGCATACCGACGCCTGGCGCTCGGAGCCGCTCGGCAAACGCATCGAATACGCCATGCTCAAGGGCGTGGCCGACTACATCGAGCAGGACGCGCTCGAAGGCTACCGCACGCTGGGCTCGCCCCTAGCGGTGATCGACCAGTTGCTGATGCCGGCCATGGAGGTCGTAGGCAATCTGTTCGGGCAGGGCAAAATGTTCCTGCCGCAAGTGGTCAAGACCGCCCGCGTGATGAAAAAAGCCGTCGCCGTACTGACTCCCTACATCGAGCAAGGTTCCGAAGCGAACGCCAAGAGCGCTGGCAAGGTGCTGGTGGCTACCGTGAAAGGCGACGTACACGACATCGGCAAGAACATCGTGGCGGTAGTCATGGCCTGCAACGGCTACACGATCCGCGACCTGGGCGTGATGGTCGAGTGTCCCCGCATCATCGACGAAGCCGTCGCTTGGGGCGCCGACGCGATCTGCCTGAGCGGACTGATTACCCCTTCGCTCGAGGAGATGATCCACGTCTGCGAAGAGCTGGAACGCCGGGGGTTGCAAATTCCCGTACTGATCGGCGGTGCGACCACTTCGGACGTACACACCGCCGTAAAAATAGCTCCGACCTACTCGGGCCCGGTGATCCATGCCGACAACGCCAGCCGCAACAACAAAATCCTCGGCGAACTGCTCGGTCCCGGCCGGGAGGAGTATCTGGCTCGCGTGCGCGAAGAGCAACAGACCCTGCGCGACCAGTACCGCCGCCGCGAGGAGATCCGCACGATCCTACCCTTCGGTCAGGTGCGCAAGCTGCGCGTGCCGAAACCCGCGTCCGAAATCGCCGTTCCGGCACATACGGGACGGCTGGTGTTTCCGGACATAAGTATCGCCGATGTGGAGCCGCTGATCGACTGGAACTTCTTCTTCCCGGCGTGGGGGCTCAAGGGCCGCGTACCGGAGATCTTCGAAAACCCCGAACACGGCGCCGAAGCCCGCAAGCTCTACGACGACGCGCAAAAGATGCTGGCCCGCATCCGCGAAGAAAAACTCCTCACCCTCCAGGGCGTAGCGGGCATCTTCGAAGCCGTCAGCCGGGGCGACGACATCGTGGTCACCGGCCCGAAAGACAAGAAATACATCCTGCCGATGCTGCGCAGCCAGGCCCCGGTCCGGGAAGCCCAGGCCCGCTGTCTGGCCGATTTCATCGCCGACGAAAAGGCAGGCAGGACCGACTATATCGGGGCCTTCGCCCTCACGGGCGGCATAGGGCTCAAGGAGCTGACCGAAAAGTTCCGCGCGGAGGGCGACGACTACAACGCCATCCTCTCGAAGCTGCTGGCCGACCGCCTGACCGAAGCCCTCTGCGAATGGGTGCATATCTTCATCCGCCGCCAGATGTGGGGTTACGAAACCGGTCCGGCGCTCACACCCGAACAGATCATCCGCAGCAAATACCGGGGTCGGCGCATGGCCTTCGGCTACCCGGCCTGTCCCGACCACTCGCTCAAACGCGAGGTCTTCGACCTGCTGGCCGCCGACAAGACGACCGCCATGCGTCTGAACGACAACTATATGATTACACCTGAGGAGGCGCTCTGCGGCCTGTTCTTCGCCGACGCCGAATATTTCTCCGTCGGCCGAATCGACCGAGAGCAACTGGCCGACTACGCCGCACGCCGCAACATGGACATAGAAACGATCGAAAAACTGATACCCAATAACATCTGATGAATATTACGGATCTCATACAGGGCGCCGTCGCTTCGCGCACGACCCGTTTCGCCTTCGAGCTGCTCCCGCCCCTGAAGGGGGACGGTACGCGCAGCGTCTTCGGAGCCATCGACCCGCTGATGGATTTCAACCCGGCCTACATCAACGTCACCTTCCACCGCGAAGCCCTCAAAGAGGACATCCGCCCCGACGGAAGCCGCGAGTGGCACATCATGCGCCGCCGTCCGGGCACGGTCGGCATCTCGGCCGCGATCCGGCGCAAGTACGACGTGGAGGTGGTTCCCCACCTGATCTGCGGCGGCTGGTCGAAATACGACATCGAGGATTCGCTGATCGACATGGATTTCCTGGGGCTGCACAACGTGCTGGCGCTGCGGGGCGACAAGCGGCAGAACGAACCCCGCTTCGTCCCCTACGCCCAGGGACACGCCCACGCCGCCGACCTGGTGCGCCAGATCCAGGCCATGAACCGGGGAGAATTTATCGACGGCGAAGTCGAGGAGTGCCACCACTCCAAGTTCTCGGTAGGCGTGGCGGGCTATCCCGAAAAGCATTTCGAGGCGGCGAACGCCCAAAGCGACCTCCAGTACCTCAAGGAGAAGGTCGATGCGGGAGCCGACTACATCGTGACCCAGATGTTCTTCGACAACAGCAAGTACTTCGATTTCGTGGAGCGCTGCCGCAAGGCGGGCATCACGGTACCGATCATCCCGGGCATCAAGCCGATCTCGACGCCCAAGCACCTGGAGATCCTGCCCCGCACCTTCAGCGTCAGCCTGCCCGAGGAGTTGGTGAAGACCGTCCGGGCCTGCGGCGAGGACACACAGGCGGCCCGCGAGGTCGGGATAGAATGGGCGATCCACCAGGCCAAGGAGCTCAAGGCGGCCGGAGTGCCGATCATCCATTTCTACACGATGGGACGCACGGACAACATCCGCAAGATCGCCCGCAACGTATTCTAATTCCGAATAGGGCAAAGTAATTGCTATTAAACGCTTAACCATGACACCCGTAGAGTTTCGCCGCCACCTGCACCGCCATCCGGAGCTCTCGTTCCGCGAAACGGAGAGCGCCCGCTTCATCGCCGAAGCGCTCCGCAAGGCCGGCATCCCCTGCCGTCCGATCGCCGGAACCGGCGTACTGGCCAAAATCGAAGGACGCGGCGACCTGCGGCGGGCCGTCGTGCTGCGGGCCGACATCGACGCCCTGCCCATCCGCGAACAGAGCGGCGCGGCGTGGAGTTCCGAGAACGACGGAGTGATGCACGCCTGCGGGCACGACATCCACGCAGCGGTGCTCTACGGCACCCTGCTCCGGCTCTCCGCCGAGCGGAATTTCGAGGGTACTCTTTTCGGAATCTTCCAACCCGGAGAGGAATCGAATCCCGGCGGAGCCTCCAAAGTGCTGGCCGAAAACCCCTTCGAAGGCTATACGGTGCTGGCCGTCGTCGGCGAGCACGTCGAACCTGCGCTGGACGCGGGCACGCTGGGTTTCCGCGCGGGCAAGTACATGGCCTCCAACGACGAACTGCGCCTCACGCTCGAAGGCGCGGGCGGCCACGCGGCCATGCGTGCCGAACACCGCGACACGGTGAGCGCCGCCGCGCAACTGATCCTGCACCTCACGGCCCTGAACACGCCCGAACGGGTCGTTTCGATCGGCAAGGTCGAAGCTGCGGGCGCCACGAACGTCATCCCGGACCGGGTCTATATGGAGGGAACGATGCGTACCTTCGACGAACGGGAACGGGCCGAAGTGAAACGCAGGATCGAAGAACTCGCCGCCGCGAACGACGCCTCGTACGGCGTACGAACCCGGGTACACTTCACCCCCGGCTACCCGTGCGTGGTCAATGACCCGGAGTTGATCCGGCAGGCCGTCGCACTGGCCGAAACCGAAGGAATTCCCTTTCAAATGCTGCCCCTGCGCATGACTTCCGAAGATTTCGGCTTCTACGGCACCCGCTACCCGGCGATCTTCTACCGCCTGGGCGTCGGTCCCGGAGCCGGAAAACTGCATACATCCACCTTCAATCCCGACGAGGCGGCCATTCCGACCGGCATCCGGTTCATGGAACTCCTCGCCCGTAACTATTTCAACCGATGAATAAACTGAAAAATACGAAGAAGTCGGCCGCATTCGACCGCTCTTCGCTGATCATTAACCTGTTCCGGGAATTCCCGAACAACAAGTTCTCCCTCAAGCATCTGGCTTCGGCCTCGGGCGGCGCCACCAAGGAGGGCCGTCTTCGTACCCGTGAAATCATCACGGAACTGCTCGCCCAGGGCACTATCGAGGAGTGCGGGCAGGAAAAGTACCGTCTCAGCGGCAAGGAGCGTCCCCGTCAGGAGGGCATCGTACAGATGATCTCGACAGGAGCGATGTATATCCGCTCCGAGGAGTTCGAAAACGACGTATATGTCAGCCAGCGCAATTCGCTGAATGCTCTGGACGGCGACCGCGTGGAGTTCGTCATCACCCGCCGCTCCCACGCCGGGTCCCTCGAAGGCGAGATCACCCGCATCGTGGAGCGCAGCCGCAAGCAATACGTGGGCACGGCCGACGTGAGCGACCACGCCATCTTCGTCAAGATGGATCCCCGGCGCATGCCGATGGACGTCTATCTCTCCAAGCGGGACAACCCTAACGTACAGCACGGCGACAAAGTCGTGATCCGCATCACGGACTGGGCGCTGGGTTCCAAAAGCCCCGCCGGAGAGCTGGTCGAGGTATTGGGCCGCGCCGGAGAGAACAATACCGAGATGCACGCCATCCTGGCCGAATACGGCCTGCCCTACCATTTCGAGCAAAAGGTCGAAGATGCGGCCCAGGCCATTCCTTCGACGATCACCAAAGCCGATTATGCCGCCCGGCGCGACTTCCGCAAGATAACGACCTTCACCATCGACCCGGCGGACGCCAAGGACTTCGACGACGCGCTGTCGGTGCGCAAAATAAAGGACGGCGTCTGGGAAGTGGGCGTGCACATCGCCGACGTGACCCATTACGTGCGGCCCCACTCGGTGATCGACGACGAGGCCGTGGAGCGCGGCACGTCGGTCTATCTGGTGGACCGCACCGTGCCGATGCTTCCTGAACGGCTTTCGAACGAGCTGTGTTCGCTGCGCCCCCACGAGACGAGCCTCTGCTTCTCGGCGGTGTTCACGCTCAACGAAAACCTCGACATCCTCGAAGAGTGGTTCGGACGCACGGTGATCCACTCCGACCGCCGTTTCACCTACGCCGAGGCGCAGGAGATCATCGAAACGGGACGCGGCGACTACGCCGAGGAGGTGCTGACGCTCAACCGGCTGGCGCAGGCGCTGCGCAAGGAGCGCTTCAGGAACGGCGCGATCTCGTTCGACCGCGAAGAGGTGAAATTCCGCCTCGACGAGAACGGCAAACCGTTAGGCGTTTACTTCAAGGAGCAGAAGGAGTCGAACCAGATGATCGAGGAGTTCATGCTGCTGGCCAACCGCCGCGTGGCGGAGTTCTGCGGCAAACGCAGGACCGAGAGCGGCCGCTCGGCGGAGCGCACGATGGTCTACCGCGTGCACGACACCCCGAGCGAGGAGAAACTCGACCGCTTCCGGCAGTTCATCCTCCGCTTCGGGCACATCTTCAAGGCTACGAAGGGCCGCGCCGTGGCCAAGGAACTGAACAAGCTCTTCAAACAGATAAAGGGAACCACGGAGGAAAACGCCGTGGCGACGATGGCCGTGCGCTCGATGGCCAAAGCCTATTACACGACCGACAACATCGGACACTACGGTCTGGCGTTCCCCTACTACACGCACTTCACGTCGCCGATCCGCCGCTACCCCGACATGATGGTCCACCGCCTGCTGGCGCGTTACCTCGCGGGCGGCAAGCCGGCCGACAAAACGGAACTGGAAGACCTCTGCGCACGCGCTTCGGACCGCGAGGTCGTGGCCGCCGAGGCGGAACGCGCGTCGATCAAATACAAGATGGTCGAATTTATGAAAGAGCACATCGGCGAGGAGTTCGAGGGACACATCTCGGGGCTTACCGAATGGGGCGTCTACGTCGAGCTGGACGAAACCCACATCGAGGGCATGTCGTTCCTGCGCGACATCGAGGGCGACTTCTTCACCTTCGACGAGCAGCTTTACGAAATCATGGCCCGCCCGACGGGCATCCGCATGACGCTGGGCAGCCCGGTACGCATCCGCGTGAAGCGCGCCGACCTGCAAAAACGACAGTTAGACTTCGAACTGCTGCTGCCCGGGGCCGCGGCGCGCCGTACGGAAGAGCCCCGCGGCAAAGGCCCGAAGGTGCGCACCTCGTCGCGCCGCAAAGGACGGTAGTCACGGAACGAGCGCCGGTTCGGCCGTAATACCCATATCCCCCGAAGGCTAAATATCTAGGATTTAGTAATGCTTA
>ERZ791620.810-NODE-810-length-14549-cov-2.596661_pt1 | contig 14549 bp, 7 predicted proteins | sample MGYA00509962_ERZ791620 | MGnify/ENA primary metagenome ERZ791620 (study PRJEB30046, sample SAMN00715162) | human gut metagenome | study: EMG produced TPA metagenomics assembly of the A metagenome-wide association study of gut microbiota in type 2...
TCCTTCCACTCAGCCTCATCGGTAGGCGGAAAACCGGTCTTCGGGAAGATACAACACTCCAGCGTACCTCTGAAGAACACCGGACGTCCGTTTACGGTAATCTGCGTCCCCTTTGTTCCCAGCTGTCTGAGGCCGAAGTTCTCTTCGCGGACATCGTTGCCAGCCTTCGTTTCCAAAGCCATCTGCAAGGTGTATACATTGGGCTGGAACTCATCCCACGTACGGAAATCGGCCGACATGTCATACAAGGCTTCCACTTCGTTCGCTCCTGCCCGAAGCTGCACGGGCAAGGTCATTTCGGGCAACGTACGACCGTCGCCAGCATGCTTCACCTGCAACGTCAGCTGGCCGGAATAACGCTTACCAGTAGCATTCAGGCGTATGGTGGCACGAATCTTCTTTTCGTTCATCAAAGGTTCAATGCGAACTTCGTCGATATAAGCCTTGGAACGGGCTGTCAGCACCATCTTGCCTACCACGCCATTCCAGTTGGACTGCGTATTGTCCGAAACGCTATGAGCATCTACACCGGGCTGTATGTCCTTGATGCGGTTGTCCACGCACAGGGTCAGCAGATGTTCGCCCGGCTTGAGTCCGGCCAGTTCGTAGCAGTGCGGAACAGCCAAGGAGTTCTGCGTCCCGATTTTCTCTCCGTCCACCCAAAGTGTTGTTTCCCAGTGGCAACGCTCCAGATGAAGGATGACCAGCTTGTCTTTCCAGTCTTTGGGCACCGTCACCTTCTTCTGATACCAGGCCTTCCCTACATAGTATTTGTCGGGGGTAAGCCAGAATACCACCTTTGTATTCTCCGGCGAACGATATTTTTCGTAAAAATCACTTTTGTACCAACTATCGTTCCACATCGATCCCGTCCAGGGAGTATTCACACTGACAGGGTCGCCTATCCCGTTCGTATTCAGCGAACCGGGCAACAACAAAGTTTCCGAAAACTCGGTTTTATACCATTTCTCTTCCAGTCCGACATCATTGGCATCCAGCCGGTAGTTCCATTGTCCTTCCAACGACTGTACCGAGGTCTGAGCCAACAAGCGGATACTCACAAAGGCTGCAAGCAGCCATGCGTTTTTCAACAGTTTCATAGAATTGTTATACTTATTAGTCAAAATTATTGCTTCACTTTGGCTGCAAGTTTTTTAAGTTTGTATGCTACTTCAGGATAAGCGTAAACTACATTATGCAGTTCCGACGGATCATTATCCAAATCATATAATTCAGCACCGCTGCACTTAGTAGCCGGAAGATATTTCCACCTTCCCATGCGTATTGAGATGTCTCCACCATTATTCTGAGTAACAATATAGTTACGATACAAAGGTGCATTCTCCTCAAAAAACAGTTTAGAACCATCTTTACTGTCATTACACTGTGCCACATCAATAGGCTTACCTACAAGCGAAGGAAGTGTAGCCAACATATCCAAATAAATAAATGGCTGCTCCTGTACAAACGGATGTTGGATGCGAGAAGGCCATACACAAATAAAAGGAACCTTGTTACCCCCCTCGTGAAGAGAATATTTCTCGCCACGCATCACACCGTAAGGATTATGACCATTGATATTCTCCAAAGCCCCGTCCTTATAACCTTCTTTTATCATTGGAGCATTGTCGCTGGTAACGATAATAATTGTATTCTCATACAATCCTTCCTTTTTCAGACACTTTACCAACTCGCCCACACAATAGTCAAACTCTTCTATCACATCGCCATAAATTCCTGCTTCGGACTTGCCACGAAAAGCATCAGAAGGGACACGAGGTTCGTGTGCATTGTGCGTTGCATAATACAGAAAGAACGGTTTATCCTTATTTTCACATACAAATTCCCGTGCTTTATCCAGCAGATTCTCAGCCATATCTTCTTCCTTCCAAAGAGCTTTTGTACCTCCGGTCATCCAACCAATACGACTAATACCATTTACAATAGAATGATTGTGCCCCAGATGAGGATGCAACTTCAACAACTCTGGATGCTTCCGACCGGTAATACTGCCTTCCAGTTCTTTCGTGTAAGACACTGTTATCGGGTCGTCAGCCTCCAATCCAACAACTTTTTCATTTTCAATGTACACACAAGGTACACGGTCGTTGGTAGCCGGGAAGTAATAGCAATAATCAAAACCTACAGCCAATGGCCCCATCTGAATAGGTTTGTTAAAATCAACCGGTTCATTGGGACTTCCCAATCCAAGATGCCATTTTCCTACGATTCCGGTTGTATATCCCAACTGTTTCATCGTCTTTGGCAAAGTATTCTTCTGTACATCTATAGACAGCGGTGCATCTGCCGGTAAAATACCGACATTCTTACGCCAGGCATACTCTCCCGTCAGCAATGCGAAACGCGAAGGGGAAGAAGTGGATGCCGGAGCATAGGCATTGGCGAAACGGACTCCCTCGGAAGCCAACTGATCTAAAGCCGGCGTTTTTATCTTGGCAGCACCATAGCAGCCCCAATCAGTATATCCAATATCATCAGCTAAGATATAAATCACATTTGGCAATTGCTGAGCAGACATTTGCAAAGCGCAACAACTGATAAATGATGATAAAAGCTTTTTATTCATATCTGCATTTCTTTATAAATGAACAGTAAATAAAAATAAGGTGCAGAATTATCTGTCAACATCATCTGTCACCTTATTTTATAAAAGAGTATTGAGTATTATTTTTTTCTCGGCTTATAATAAGGATTTGCTGTCGGCATCTTAGCATTGCAATCCTTCCTCCACCGATGCAACATCTTCTGCATCTCCGACGCCTTATCCTTCTCCGTCTTGCTCAGGTCACGGGTTTCGGAAATATCGTTCTTCAGATTGTAAAGTTCGACATGACCGTCTTCGTAGAACTCGATCAGCTTATAGTCGCCCATCCGGACAGCACCGGCCGGTGTATCGCCCTTGCCACCATAATGGGGATAATGGAAAAAGATAGGACCGCGGTCGTACGTCTGATCGCCCTTCAGCAGAGGCAACAGACTTTTACCGTCGACGTGCTGTTGGGGTTTCAGAGGAAGTCCGGCTATATCAAGCAAGGTAGGATAGAAATCGACTGCCACCACGGGAGTATGACACACACTTCCAGCCTCTACCAGCTGCGGATATTTGATGATGAACGGTTCGCGAATGCCGCCTTCGTACAACCATCCCTTTCCTGCGCGCAACGGAGCGTTGCAGGTAGGCGAACCCTCGGCCGTTGACAAACCACCATTGTCGGAAAGCAGACAGACAATGGTATTCTTGTCCAGCCCGTTGTCTTTCAGCGCCTGCATCACACGTCCCACATTCTCGTCCATCGAATAGATCAAGGCTGCATACTCGGCATCGCTCTGAACGGTGCGTTCTTTCCAATGACCGGCTTTGTATTCGGCCTTTTTGTACCACTCCAGATCCCGGGTAAAGGGAGCTATTGTGTCAAGTCCCATTCTTTGTGCTTTCCATTTAAAGTACTTCACATACTCGGGTTTGGCCTCAATCGGTGTGTGCACAGCATAAAAGGCCAGGTACAGGAAGAAAGGTTTGTCGGCACTGCTGTTTTTTATCAGCTTGATGCTTTCGTCGCCCAATCGGTCGGTCAGAAATTCTCCTTCAGGACCATCCGGCAGATAAGGATTGCGGTAAGGCGAACAGTATGCCCCCTTGCCGCCTTGTGAACGACGGATGCCATTGGGCGATCCCTTCAGCCAGCCGCCAATGTTCACATCGAATCCCTGATATTGCGGATAGTACAGCGAATCTTCCGCACAATGCCACTTGCCTACATGATAGGTGGCATAGCCATGCTCCTTGAAAGCCTCGGCCATCGTCACTTCTTCCAACGGCATATTCAGAGGCATCTCGGGTGCGAGCATCTTATATTGTTTCAACTGTTCCGGAGTTCGGCCATACTGATAACCGGGAATCCAGTCAGTAATACCAGTACGTGCCGGATACTTACCCGTCATCAGGCTGACGCGCGAGGGAGAACTGATGGACGCAGCTGCATATCCGTCGGTGAATATCATTCCTTCCGATGCCAATCTGTCGATATTGGGTGTCTCGTAGAAACGACTTCCGTTATAACCGACATCGGCCCAACCATAATCGTCGACCATGATGAAAACCACATTCGGCTGACGGTTGTCGCCGGCAGCGTGGAGCATGTTTGCCGCCAGAGTAACACCGCCGGCAAGAGTCAAAAGGCGTTTGTTCAAAATATTCATATTCAAAGCATTAATAGTTTAAAAGTATTCATATAATTATTTAGACTACCAAACAACTATTTATTACCAATAAGTATCAAATTGGAAGTCTTTACCCTCTAAGCGTAAACGCGCAATCCGCATCATGTCTTCAACACCAGGCCTTTTCTGATTATTGCCATAGTTCTTTTCAATCTCCCGTAACTGAGGAATAAAAGTTTTAGCCATATCCATATTCATCTCCAACAAAACATTCAATGCATAAATAGTCAAGAATCTGTTTTCCCCGACAAGATATTCATCAAACAATTTGCGCGCCACCCTACTATCTTCATTCTCAAGTATCGAACCTGCTAACCAGATTTGTGCGGGCGGATAAGTTAGCGTTGGCAATATTTTTTCCAATTGCGAAACATAAGACCGTAAATGTCGCCTTTGAGTAAACAGTCCCACAGAAGCCCAATAAGAGACAAATTTATTGTCAGCTTGCAGAGCAGCAATCTGTTGAGGAATCACTTCCTCCCCCATTCCACTCAACATAGCAACGTTCACAATTTCTTCAATAGGATATTTTTTTTCACTCAACCGATAATAATAAGGTAATTCCTCTACACATTCACTGGCTAATGTATACTGCGGTATAAAATTAGCGTCGCGTGTCTGTATCAGGTGTTCCTTCAGTGCCGAACGCATTTCCTCTACAATGCTTTTGTATGCCGGATCAAAAGCCAGATTGGTCGTCTCCCACTTATCTTTCTTCAAGTCATACAGATACTCTACAGCACGTGGCTCCATAATCGCCTTCTGACAGGCATTCATCTTACCGGTACGATAATCCGACCGCATCTGATGCTGAATATCCGACACATCGTAATAAGGTATCCAACGCACAAAAGGCTGGTAAGCAGTAAAGACCCGCGTATACATGTAACGTCCATCCGTAACCGAACGAGATAACTCGACATTGTTATCTACCGCATCGCATGCTCCAAATACATACTTCTTACTTTTTTCCTGTATGGCAGGTAAAAACGGTACCCCTTCCATATAGGTAGGAAGTTCGACACCTGCCAAAGACAATACTGTAGCTGCAAAATCCTCAAAACTTACAAGTTCATCAGTCACCACTCCACTACCCCACGGCGTCAGGTGTTTGTACATTTCGGGAATCCATAAAATGAACGGAACCTGATATCCCATACCCGACGCACTTCCTTTTCCGCGAGGTATACCTTCACCGTGATCAGAGAAACAGAAAATGATTGTACTGTCCCTTAGCCCATCCTTTTCCAAATCAGCCAGAATCTCTCCAAAAGCCTGATCGGTCAACGAGATTGCGTTATATACTCGCGAAACATGTTTACGCATTTCCGGACTGTCTCTATAGAACGCCGGCATTTCGAAAGGCGCAGTTTCTGCAATCTGTCTTCCGTTGTCAAGATGAGACAGAATCTGGCGTTCATAATAATCCCAAGGATTGGTCATTGTACGCGATTGATGGGAATGAAAAACATTGAAGACCGAGAAAAACGGTTGTCCAGGCTTACGTCCACGCCATGAAGCTTTATTACTGCTTTCATTCCAAGAACGACGCGTCATTTCCTTATGATTTTTATGATTATAATCTGTCTTGGAATTATTGGATGTATAGTAGCCAGCTTCCCTCAAATATTCTGGAAAACCATGAACGAATTCCGGGATTTCATAATTACTACGATGATTTCCCGTACCATACCGTCCTGGACGACAGCCAGTAATAAGACAAAAACGGCTGGGCGAGGACACTGTCCCCGTTGAATAAGCATTCGTAAAACGTACGCCCTCGGCTGCCAATCCATCCATTACCGGCGTTTTCGCCTCTTCGTTTCCATAACAGCCTATAAATTGGGGAGAAGTGTCTTCATATGTCAGCCATAAGATGTTGGGCCGCTGTTGTGCAAAAGCATTAGATGCCAACCCCAAACTTCCTACCAATAAATTCAATTGCCAACCTTTCATAATAGATTCCATTTATTTAAGTTTCGCAAGTTTATTAATCGGTTGTAGTTAAGGAGTTAAGAAGTTAAGCCAATACCTCTGTGAAAAGGATACAGACCATACACTTAATCTATCGGCTTTAACTCCTAGCCCACCTTGGTGGGCGATAACTCCTTTTAACTTCTTTAACTCCTGAAAGTTTCGCACTTGCGAAACTTGAGTTCCATTTATATTAAAATTCTCTATATTCAAATTAGAATCATATATCCACAGGACTTTACTTTCCAGATTGTTTTTGGAGATCGCGTGGAGTGAAAAAAGTCACCTTTTCATTGTTCATTAACTGTCTGTGAGTCTCCTGTGTTACTTCATGCCAAATTCCTTCATCCCACAACATAGGAGTAATCACTCCTTTTTCCCATTCATTATAAGCTTTGATCATCTTCTCACATAATTCCGGTTTTTCTTCACTCAAATCAACATCTTCTCCTAAGTTATCTTTCAAGTTGTACAAGCGTTGTCCTATACCTTCTACATTTACCAACTTATAATCTCCCATCCGTACAGCCGATTTCCTTTCTTTACGCCAGAAAAGAATTTCATGAGGATTACCTTTTTTCTCCTCACTCAAATAAGGCAAAAGATTTACACCATCAATAGGATTTTTCAATGTACAAGTATCAATCCCTGCTGCAGCTATGGAAGTAGCAAATATATCCAAGGATGAAACCAAACCATCAAAACGGCCTTTATATCGATCGCCATAAACAACAAAGAATGGTACCCTGATGCCACCTTCATACTTATTTCCTTTAAATCCTTTCAACGGATAGTTAGAAGATGTATTATCATGTGCTCCACCGTTATCACTCAAAAAGAATATCAAGGTATTGTCGTACATTCCTGTTTCCTTCAACTTATTTATCACCTTTCCAATACCACGATCAACTGCCCAAGTCATAGCAGCCAATTTTTGCCGTGGATGATTCTTAAAACGTTCCATATCCTCTGCAGTCGCCTCCATTGGAGTATGTACAGCATTAAAGGCTAAATACATCATAAATGGTTTGTCGTTTTCTTGTTGCTTTTGTATATAATTTACAGCTTCATCTGCCAATACGTCTGTCAAATAGCCATCAAAATTCAATTGCTCCCCATTCAATTGTAGATTATGTATGTCACCAGGTTTATCATCCCTGTTAGGACGATAAAAATAAGAACGGCTACCTGCTATAAAACCATAAAAATGTTCAAACCCTCTTTTGTTTGGATGGTATTCTGCCGCATTCCCCTGATGCCATTTGCCAATGCAGGAAGTATTATACCCATTTTTCAAGAAAACATCTGCAATTGTTTCTTCCTGTAAACCTAATCCTAATTTGTTCCCTAAATTACACTCGTAACCACACCTTTGCTGATATCTTCCAGACAATATTCCGGCTCTGGAAGGCCCACTTACTGATGCAGACACATGTGCATCACTGAAAATCATTCCCTCAGAAGCCAATTTATCAATATTGGGAGTTTGTAAATCTTTGCTTCCATTAAAGCCAAAATCGTTATAACCGGCATCATCTAAAAGGACAACCAATACATTAGGTTGTTCTTTACTATTCTCTGCAGAACATCCAGAAACTGCACATGCAGCCAAAGCCGCAGTTGTATAAATCACTTTATTATTCAACATGGTATTATTTAATTACATCAAAAACATATTTTATTCTCCCCAATAACGGTTTATCCGGAGAAATTTTTATAGAAGGAAAATTGGGATGATTAGGAGCATCGGGAAATCCCTGAGGTTCTAGCGCAATCCCAGTATATTTTGACAGTGGAATGTTATTTTTCCCAATGTCTGATCCATCCATAAAATAAGCATCATATACCTGAAGCGATGGTAAATCGCTGTAAATGGAAAGTCTTCTTCCACTTTCTGCCTCCGCTAGTTCGGCCACCAAAACCTGTTCTTTGCCAACAGAAGGAAAGGCATATGCCAATGAAATATCCGGTTGTGAAACATTCAGAACCTCCGAAGATAAAATTGAATCTAAAACATTCATACTTCCATCGAATCTAATAGAATCCTTACTAACATCTATCAAGTTACCAGTAGGTAGTAGTTCTTTATCACATTCGATCAACGTACACTCTTTCAGTTTCAGAACATGATTTAAAACATTAGTAGCAAAATTACCATTTAAATTGAAAAAAGTATGATTGGTGATATTCAGAAGAGTATCTCTATCCGATTTTCCTTCAAAAAACATATCGACCGAATTGTCTTCGGTCAGGAAATAAGTTACTGCAATCCTGATTTCACCCGGATAGCCTTCTTCACCATCACAAGAAACATAAGTGAACTGAACTCCTTTTTCTTTTTTTTCATTTATTACTAGTTCACTAGACCATATTTTTTTATGAAAACCTTCTACTCCTCCATGCAAATGATTCTTAACAGGCTGACCATATACATCATTCGAAGCCAAATGATAAGTCTTTCCATTCAATAGAAAAGTAGCATTACCAATCCTGCCACATACCCTTCCAACAACAGCTCCATGATACTGTTCAACAGCCTTTTGGTAATCGTCTACTGTATCAAATCCCAAAACTACATCTTCCAACTTACCATTACGATCTGGTACATACATAGCAACCCAACGAGCGCCATACTCTGTAAAATAAGCACAACACCCGTTCGAGTTCTCTAATTTTATAAATTCACCATGTAACATTTCGTACTATTAATTAGGCTTTAAAGATATTCAAAATGAATACTCTAACTCTAATACTTCCAAGAATCATACCACTTCAATTCAGGCACTCCATTTTCATCAAAAGAAATCGGAAGCCAAATATGCCGAGAATCTCCCAAATTGTTAGGATTCCATCGGTCAGCCATAAAAATCCAGACATTTTTCTTCCCATGTACCGGCAATATGAAAGTGCCTTGTGAATTAAACGTCTTATTGGCCTTTTCTCCAATACAAGGATTCTCCAGTTCTGTCCAGGGACCCCAAATATCGTCGGCTACAGCCATACGAGCTGCATTCGGTGCCCATCCGGTACAACCGGAAGTAATCAGCCAATATTTCCCTTTATGTCTGAAAATGGTAGGTGCTTCGTTGCCCTTTCCTGGCAAAATACGTACATATCGGCCTGTGTAGTTGCAATAGTCATCCGACAGTTCGACAATATGCAAAGTCTGGTTTTCTTCGGATGCAAAAATATGGTAGGCCTTTTTATCCTTGTCTACAAAAATCGTCATGTCTCTTACCATTTGACCTTTTCCCAGATCTCTTACAGTATACAATCCTTTATCGACTACACTACGCCATTCAGGATCTCTACGTTTTATGTTTTGTTTGGACGATAATTCTTCTACATCATCCACAGACATGTTCATCGGTTTAATTCCCGAACAGGAACGTCCTGCATGCAGAAACTTAAAAGGCCCCACAGGAGAATCGCTAACAGCAACACCATATTCTGCAGCAGCATATCCTTTCCCTTTCAACTCCAAATGAAACCACATCACAAACTTTTTAGTGACTTCATTGTATATCACTTTAGGACGTTCGATCAGACAGCCATCTTCAATCTTATGCCCTGATCCTTCTGGATACACGGATAAGGCTATGCCTTTATTCTCCCATTCATACAAATCTTTAGATGTATATACCCCCACACCTTTCAACGGAGAAGCTTTCGAATTGAAATGCATACTTGTACCATACCAATAATATGTACCATCGTGATAAAGAATTCCACCGCCATGGACATTAATTATATTTCCTTCTGTGTCTTTCCACACTTCACCCGGCTTGAACTCTTGTGCAAGAGCACTACACAGGCTAACCATTGTAAGACATAATATAAAAAATATATTCTTCATAATCTATATAGTCTAAAATTTCAACATAGAATAAGGCGTATTACATACAGCCTTATTCTATAATAACTATTACTTATACTTACCAACCCGGATTCTGTGTCAGATTAATATTTTTACGTAATTCCTCGTCTGCTATTGGGAAAAAATACATTTTATCTTCCCATCCTCTTTCCTGAGTAATACGTTCATATTTAATTTTACCATCAATCTTCGTCAATTTCATAAAATCCACAGATTTGAATAATTCCTTACCCATTTTCCAGCGACGAACATCCCAAAAACGATGACCTTCAAACGCAAGTTCGACCATACGTTCATTACGGTAATAATCCATAAAATCATCCATTGAGACTGTTTCTGGTATTTTCGGCATTTTCCTAAACGTCTTTAATTCATTCAGTTTCTGTATTGCAGATTCCGGAAATTCAGTATTTGTCTGGCTGGGATTGCCGAAATAATTTGTAACACATTCCGCATAATTTAAATAAAATTCTGCAATTCGATACATTATCCATGAATGACGCAATGTATTCACTTTACCCGGACGTAAATCAATAGCAGGATCACAATATTTGCGTAAATAATATCCTGTTGGAGTCGCTCCTACCAGAGGTGCTCCGTTTAAGCCTCCTTCAAAAGTCTCAATTGGATTCGTATTCCAATTAGGCCACTTGGTTGTTCCATTTGTTACAATAGTCAACGCCATACGCGGATCTCGTCCGGCATAAGGGTTCTCAGGATCAAAACCACTACCCTCCTCATTCCAATATTTGCCTGTTGCCTGCATCCGATATGCATCTACCAATGTTTGAGTCGGACAATTTCCTGAATTACCTCCTTCAACTCCTATAGGAAAATTATTAACTTCAAAAGTATTCAAATTCCCTAAGCGGCGAGTATATATAACTTCTTTGTTCTTAAAATTATTAGCACCAGTTAAATTAGCATAATTATCCAATTGAATACCATTTTTCTTACATTCATCAAGCAAAAGTTTATTTGCCAACGCCGCCTGATACCAAAGTTCTTTCTCATCGGCATTGGCATCACGGAACAAGGGACTGGCCGCATACATCAGTGCACGGGCTTTCAAAGCCATTACTGTCAGATTAGTAATGCGTCCGGTTTCTGCATAAGGCAGGGAAGCATAGTTGACCGGAAGATGGTCTACGATAGCATCACACTCGTCAACAATGAATTTAAAAATCTCGGTTTTAGAAGTGCGTCCCACCATATTTGCCTCTTCTGCTGTCAGCGTTTTGGTAATCAAAGGCACATCGCCGTAAGTCTTCACCAACTCAAAATAGAAATAAGCTCTCAAAAAACGTATTTCATACTGATAGCGGCGATAACGTTCCATCTGTTCCGGATAATCCAGATTATGTTTGAAATCCTCAAACGTATAATTCTCCCAAGTTTCCAGATACAGATTAGCAGAACGGATGCCCCAGTAAGAGTTTGCCCATGTAGATGTCAGTGGTCGTAAAGCCCCCCAAGCGCCATTATAAAAGCTATGTACATTTGACGCCGGCCATGCACACTCAGCCTCATCACAAGCCGAAGCCAAGGTTGCTCCATTATCGTATCCTCCCAGTCCATTCTCCAAGCGGGAATACACGTTGGTCACATAATTATTGACACGCTGGAAGTTGTTGAAAGTCTGGTCTTTGGTATATTCTGATACTTCATTATATTCCAACCAATCTCCGCAGCCGGTTGTACCCAGTAAGATACCTGCTGCCACGAATATCTTTATTAACTTATTCATAGTTGATCCAATCTTTATTCATTAAAAACCTATTTTTACGCCAATGTGAATCGAACGGTCAGAAGGATAGGTAGCTCCTATGACTTCCGGATCGAATACATCCATCTTGTCTATCGAGAACAGATCCATGCCTCTGACATACAATTTTGCCGATTGCATTTTCACCGCACTTACCCAGTTTTGGGGAAGATTGTAATACACCTCGCAATGACGTAACTTCAAATAAGAAGCATCTGCCAACCACAAACTATTCGATTGGTTATTATTTGCTTTGTTTTCAGATGTCAATCTGGGATATTTTGCATTCTGATTTTCCGGAGTCCATCTATTCTCGTAGTAATGTTCCGAAATGGTACAATTGCCAACCAAAGGCCGGTACACACTTTTGGTATTAAGCCATGCGCTGTAATTGGTCACACCCTGAAACAGGAAATCAACTCCAAAGCCTTTGTATTCCAGTCCGGCATTAAAGCCATAATACACTTCAGGCACATTCATATTATAGCCCATTGCTATCATATCGTTGTTATCAATGAAACCGTCGCCATTCTGGTCCTTGTACTTGATGTCGCCAGGAGAAACCTCCGAGAAGAGTTGCTTTGGGCTACTTTCAATATCTGCCTTGTCCTTGAAGAAGCCTATTGCTTCCAAACCAAAAGGTTGTCCTAATGGTAAGCCTGTAGTTTTAAGGTATTCTTCCGCAACAGGCCCTTCCAGTTTTTCTACAATTTTATTTTTAGCTACTGTCAGACGAGCTCCACCTGTAACCAAAAAATCACCATGTTTCTTTTCGTAAGCTACCCCTAATTCTACACCTTTACTGTCTACTTTTCCCATAGGAAGATAAGCTGTATTCATACCCAACACAGATGAGATAACTCCACCTTGGCCAACCATGATCTGGTCTCTGCGCTGATAATAAATATCTCCAGTAAAAGTCAAGCCTCCAAACACTGTTGCATCAAGGCCTAAATTATATTTTATAGCTCGTTCGTGTTTAAAATTTGTCACAGGCATTCTACCTTCGGCTACACCTGCATAATAATTAAAATTGTCACCAAAATAATATGCACCTCCACCTGCAAATGCATCAGTAGTAATATTCCACTCTGGTACATAGTCCGAATATAAAATACCGGCAGAAGCTCTCAATTTAAGGAAGTCAAGCCATGAAATATCTTTCAGAAAACTTTCTTTAGACAGGACCCAAGCCAAAGAAACCGTCGGTGAAAACGAAAACTTATGTTTCGAAGGCAGACGATTGGAACCAGAGGCTACCAATGCTAGATCCACGTAGTATTTATCAAATAAGCCATAGTGAGTGTAAGATGAAATATTTATTCTATTAAATGTATTATGTTGTCCACTCTGTACACTATGATTAAAATGCCACATCAACGATGAATACAATTTGCTCTTGGTAAAGTTTTTATTATAATCTAGTTGAGCTATAAAGTTGAAACGACGATACATAGGCCCATTCATATTCTTAGTAAAAGCCAATTCCGAATCTTGTCCACCTTCGATACGAGTTGTTCCCATAGGGACACCATCTTCAAAGTTAAGAATATCAGATGCATACCTATAACTTTTTCTACGTGTTTCCCAATAAGTCGTAGCGTTATCATATCCTAAGCGAATACTTGCCCCTAAGCCAGAAGTTAGAAAATCCAAATTCTGCTTTAATGTTACGTCTGCCATTAATGTACGAGCATGGGAACGATCATATCCTTTAGCCTGCAAGTTTGCCACAGGATTCATTCCTGGCCATGTTAGATTTCCTCCCCAAATTCCATCTTCAGTCTTTATCGGATAGGCAGCAGCTGGCAAAGTATACAAATTATCCATGATCGTATTAGGCTGAGAATGATTGTACTCGGCAAGACTTCCCAGAATGTTAACCTGAAGATCTGTTGTACTGGACAAATCAATATCTAAATTAACTCGAATATTTGCTTTAGAATATTCATTCTGATTAGAATATCCCTCATTTGTATTCGTATTTTTAAAGAAACCACTATTATTCTCTAAATTCAATAGAGTATAATATCGCATTCTGCTTCCACCTCCCTGAAAACTCAGATTATAAATATTAGAATGTCCGGTCTTCCCGATTGTTTCATTTACCCAATCCACATTAGGATACAAATAAGGTTTATCTCCATTCTTAAATGCATCAAGCTCGTATTGCGTATAACGTACTCCTAATCCATCATTCTGATAGGCCTCATTCATAGCCAAGGCATAAGTGTACGCATCGACAAATTTCGGCAAACAAACCGGAGTAGAGAAAGCATGATCATAGCTAACATTGATTTTCATTGTATCGTAAATACCACGCTTAGTCTTTATCAAAAGGGCTCCATTTACTCCTTTATGTCCATATAGAGCAACCGCTGCAGCATCTTTCAAAACCGAAATACTTTCAATTACAGACGGATCCAAATTATTAAATGCAGTTGCTCCTAAGTTTTCTGTAACATCACCAATTTTCACTTCTACAGGATAAATATACCCATCAATAACATATAATGGTTCTGAAGCAGTACCACCAATATCTGATAAAACATCATTTTGACGAATATTAATCCGAGCATTCTCACCAGGTCGCGCATCTCCACCACTAACGCTAAGTCCATTTACCATACCACTCAATGTACTTGCCAAGTTACCAGAAGCAAGGTCCTGAATATCATCCATTGGCACAGT
>ERZ791620.822-NODE-822-length-14383-cov-2.357552_pt1 | contig 14383 bp, 15 predicted proteins | sample MGYA00509962_ERZ791620 | MGnify/ENA primary metagenome ERZ791620 (study PRJEB30046, sample SAMN00715162) | human gut metagenome | study: EMG produced TPA metagenomics assembly of the A metagenome-wide association study of gut microbiota in type 2...
CACTGATTATCAGTGCGTTTTTTGTTTAAAGTTGATAAATTTTTGAGGAGTTGACAAAAAGTTGACAAAAATGGTTTTTGATGTTGGGAAGCTCTAAAAACCAGATGTCATGAAAAGGAAAAAAATAGTGATCCTGCCGAAATTGAACGATGCAGGTGGTAATTTGTCAAAAAAATGGTTTGTCTATTATTCTGTTCGTGATCCCCGGACGGATAAGATGGAACGTTTTAAGGATCATGTCGGTTTATCCCATCCGGATGAATCGGTACGGCGTGAACGTGCTGACAAAATTATTCAGGAACTTACTGTTAAATTGAAGAAGGGGTGGACTCCTTTTCTGGATGATACTGAAGCTATATATGAAGATCAACTTCAGTATAAACATGTGGCCGACATATATGGTACCCAAAAGGCTGCTAATGCTACTTTTCGAATGTTTGCATCTCAGTATATCGAGGAAAAGAAGAAAGAGAAACTGGAGGAGAAAACAATACAAACGTATGTTAGTAAATTACGGATGCTGACTGTATGGTCTGAAGCCAACAAAGGCCAGATTGATATTACAGCTTTTGATAATGCGTTAATCTTGGAGTTTTTCAATTATCTTGTAAATAAGAAAAAACTGGCAACCGGTACAATAAATGACTATCGTCAAATTATAAGTTCTGCTTTTGATTTTATAAAAGATCAGGGTAAAATCTCGGAGAATCCGGTTTACAATATTCCTTCAGGTGTGGATAAAGATATGGCACCGCGTCCGGTTGCTGAATGGGATATCGAGATATTCCGGGAAGCTATTACAAAGAATGACCCACAATTGTGGATGGCCATTGAATTTGAAACATATTGTTTTCTGAGACCAGGAAAGGAATTACGACTATTGAAGATCGGGGATATTGATTTTGCAAGAGGATTGATTAATGTGGATCGATTCCGGGCAAAAACGAATCGGGAACGTTATGCAACCATTCCACGACATTTTATGCTGAAACTGCGGAATATCTACCAATTGCAGCAATACAACCGGGATTACTATGTGTTTGGTAAAGAATATAAACCGGGACTTACACCACTTGGAAAGAATAATCTGAAGAACCGTTTTAATGGTTTCCGGACCCGATTAAATATGCCGGATAGTTACAAGCTGTACAGTTGGAAACACACCGGTAATTCACTGGCAGCAGACAGCGATATAAACATGTTGGCTCTACGCGACCAGAACGGACATACATCGGTACAAACCACAGAGATCTATCTGAAGCATAAACTCGGTGTTGTCAATAAGGAAATTCAAAACAAGTTTCCCTGTCTTGATACTTTGTGATTGCGACCTATCAACCTACCAATTGCAAATGCAATTGCATACAAATGCTCACAACTCTCGGAATCAAAACCGCAGAAACAGTAGGACTTTTATGCGGTTTTGCTGTCTAGTAGGACGCGACCTGACCTGTCATATTTCCTGAAAAGTATGTGTGAAATTGCGTTGAGTGATAGGGCGGGGCCTCCGGGTGAGTATAGTCAAACCGTTTTATTTTTTTTGAGTTGATGACAACAATGAGTTTATTAGCAGTGTTTTATCTAAAATAGAACTGTATTAATTTCATTGTTTATAATCTTTCTGAATTACAACCTTTTTAAACGATTTATCATGTTTATTTCTTCGTTGTGTTTTTGCAATAGATCGTTGGAAATAACTGCTTGTCGATTACGTGGATCGGAAAGATATTCAATAAGGATTTTAATATTTTCATTGATATTCATCAATGTGTCATTATCTTGATTTGTAGTGGTTGTTGTGGTGTAATAGTTTGTTTCCATCGAACCGGTAGATGTAAATCCACCTGAAGCATACATTGGAATAGCAGACATAGTTTGAAAATCCGGTCTGATCGGAGCCAGTTGTTCCGGAGATAAGATACCGGAGCGGACCATTTCCAATTGTTGAATAATTGGTCCGGTTGTTTTGTCTTTCAGCATCCAGTTGGGAGAAATCCATTCCTGTCCGGCTTCTCCGGCAATGTACATTTTTGCGCCATCGGTTAGACCACCTTTTGCATATTCGGGAAGTGGCTGACTGGCAATGACTGCTATTTGTGCAGCCCCCATAATACCGGCAATAATAGATAATGGAATATTCGGAAGGGCTTGGGCTATTGCAGCAGCAGTGCTAATTATAGCCGAAAAAATTGATTGCGCTTTGTCACGTTTTGCCTGTTTTTTAGCTATCTCAGTTTTCTTTTTTTCTAAATCAGCATCCAGTTGGGAGGTACGGGCGTTATATTGTTCCTGGCTTATTTTCCCGGCGTTGAGCTGTTTATTGAGTAGTTCTTTTTTTCGGTTACAACTCCTTTCATATTCTTGTAGTTCTTTTTTTTCTTTATCGGCCTGAATCTGATTAAATTGTCCCCAGATATCAGCTAATTGACCGGCCAATTGAATCGCCTTTCCTATTTTCCCCTCCAGATCCTCCCAGTCTTCGGGTGACATTCCGAATATATCTTGTGGTTCTTCGTCTTCTTTTATGGAGGCTAATTCTTCATCCATTTTTTCTTTTAAAGCCAAAGTATCAATTCCATATTGTTCAGCAAGTGCGATTAATTCCGCATATTTTTGCCTGACACTAGCTTTTTCCCGTTCCGAGGAAGACATTAAAGCCTGATTAATTCGGTCTTGTGCTGCAATGGATGCACTAACTTCATTTTCCAGTTCTCTGTCAATAATGGCTTCTATCTTTTCTGAGTATGCATTATACACTTCTATTGTATCAATCCCGAATTGTTGGCAGAGAGCAATTAGTTCATTGTATTGTTGTTGAGTTTGCAAAATTTCTTTTTCTGATTCTGTAAGGTTTTCCAGATAAAGTTTTTTCCGTATTTGAGAGATTGCAGTGGCAAGCTTTTGTTCGGCTTCTAGTTTTTTGTTTTGAAGTGGATTTTTATTGTCTTTTGATGGTAGGGGAGTATCGTTTATGTCCCTTGATTTGATTGCCTGATTCAGTTGTTTTTCAGTTGCGATTAGTTTATTTTGAATCCGTTCATATTCTTCACTTTGTAAGGTCGCATTTTCCAAAGCGGTACGATACAGATTTACTTTTTCCTGAAGTTCTGTAATAGTTTTAGTACCAATCTTATCAGCGTTTATTTCAGCATTAAATGTTTCATTAAAATCATCTAATTGAGATTTAAGTGACGCGTTACTTTCTTCGAGTTTCTGGATACTTTCATTCATTTCATCAGCTGCTTCCTGACCGTTTTTTAAGGCATCATTTTGCTGTAATTTTTGGAAATTCTCATAATTATTGACGGAAGGTTCACCAAATCCACCGGAGAGAAAGCTGTTTTTTAGTGTTTGCCAGAATCCGACTTTAGTTGCAGTCTGCTTTAATTCGGCTTGTTCGGCTTTCAGTTGGTTTAATGTGGCCTCTGTCAATTTTATACGATCGCTGATTTGTTCCCGAAGACGTTGACGTTCTTCTGTACTGAGGCGATTAACATTGCTGATTGATTTGGCAAATTCTCTATTTGCATCGGTAGCTAGTTTAGTTGCTGTTTCGGATTTGGAAAGGATACTATTTTTGAGTTTTTCGGCTCTCATGGCACTATCGGTATGTTTTTCCATGAAATTCACGGCAGTGATCAAAGCATATATTCCTGTAACTATTGCTCCGACTGGATTAGCAACAATTGTTTTCCAAAGTAAGGAAAATGAAGTCCGCAATTTCAACACTCCCCGGGAAACGTTTCCTTGAGTCATCCTGTATTGTTCTGCATAGGTATTTAAGTAGGCTGTTGCCGTTGCATTCTTCATTTTTGCAGCAGCTTCGAGCAGATGTGCTGCACGGTTTTTCATGGAAGCTAGCGTAGCAAGAATAGTTTTTCCCTGAAGGACAACAAAAGCAGTAGCCAGAGCAAGAATAAGCTGTTTGTTTTCCCGGAAGAGCGTCGGGGCTTTTGAAAGATAAGTGAGGAAAGAAGTGAACGCATTGGTTCCCATGGTGATTGCCGGAGCTACTTTTTCTCCGAGATCAATCATCACCAGTTTAAGACGATTCATGGCCTGAGCGCGTTTGGCTGCCCTGTTGTTCGTATTTTTTGCTGCTTGTTCCAACGCCTTGTCCGTTCCGGTAACAGCCTCAGTATAGCGTATTACATCATCTTTAGCCATAACGAGAACTTCAGCCATTTTCGCGTGTTCTTTTCCAAAAAGGTCGGATGCTTTTTCCCCTTTAGCAAATCTGGTTTGAAGTTCATCCAATGCATCGTTCATGTTAAACAGGCCGGACTGATAACCGATTTGTTTATCTTTCATTGTTAGCAATACCTTGTCAAAGCTGTTACCGGCCTGAGATGCATCTTTGAATTTCGGGGCAATAGCTTCGACTACACCGATTGTCTGATTGGTTTTCATACCCATGAGGTAGGCAGAGGTACCGCATTTTTCTATTGCATTGGAAAGATACTGGATATCTCCCGAACCGGTCTGAGACCCCGCGGCTAGTTCGTTGATGATCCTGCGACTGGAGGAAGATTTTTCATTGAACTGATTCATGACATTAGCTAGGGATGCTGTTGCCGGTTCCAGCTCTATCTTTGCAGCTTCGCTGAGAATAATAGCGTCTTCCGTTACGGCAGCCAAAGCTTCTTTGTTTTTGAGCAGTTCCGGCCGTTGTGATCCTATTTTTGTGAAGGCGTCCAGAATATCAGTTGCCGATTGTTTGATTTTTATTCCGGACTCTGTTGTTTTTACAGACATCTCTTTTGCCTGATCGCCTAACCAGGAAAGATTTTTCCCTCCCAGTCCGGTCAGGGCAGAAAGGTTGTCCAAATTTTCCTCAAATTTTTCAGCTTCTTCGGCACACTTTTGAAAACCTAATGTTGCTCCGGTGAGCGAACCAACAAAAGAAAGAATAATACCGGAATATTTCTTTAAGCCATTGGCAACGTTATTTAGAGAAGACCACCGTTGCTCCGTTGTCCGGAGTTGCTGGTTGTGTTCCTGGATAATGGCTTTAAGGGTGCGGATTTCTTTGGCTTTCGCGTTGTATTCATCGCTGCCGCGTTTCATACGGGCAATATCATTGACTGCCTTTTGCATTTCAGTCCGGATGGATTTTATGTCATTGCTGACTTCCCGGCCGTTGATGTAAATGTTTACACGTTTGTTAATTGTGCTTTTAGATGCCATAATTGTAATATTTTATGGCAATGGTAAAGAGGATCAGAGGGGAGAAAAAGGACAAAAATAGCCCGGCGGATTGCCGGGCTGTGATATTAGTTTGATACTTTTTTACGCTGAATTTCGTCTAACACGATTTCCCCGTATAGGAATAATACAGCTTCTACTGCTCTATCCATACCTTCATTGAAATTAATCTCCAGATGTTCTACGGGTATGGTAGAAAAATACATGAAATCTTCGACGTTGTCACGGAGTTCCTGTAACTGGGCAACAAACTGAAGAATTTTATTTTTGTCCATTATAAGCCACCTTTTCTTTGTGTTCTGCAATCATCCGGCCTGTAAGTTCATGAATAGCTATAATTTCGTCGTACGAGAATGTTTCTTCGCAGCAATATCCCTTCCATGTGAAGAAATAATACTCTTCCCTTAGCTGAGAACCGTAGATAATGGTTTCATCCCGCTGGATCTTGATTGGTTCGTTAGTTTTCATAAACTACCTCCTTTCTGACAACTTCGATCAGAATATGTCCAAACCGGATAAAATCTGAAAAAATATCCTCGCAAAGTTCATGGGCAATCAGTTCTTCATTCGTATAATCTGATAAAGGCAGATTGGTTGATAACGTGGGATACATTGCCAGAATACAGGCATTGACTTCTTCAAGTTTGTGTACACAAGTCTCTAAGATTTGTTTTTGCTCCGCGACAGTGGGAGAGGTGTTTTTCTTTTCCATAATACTGAGTTTTTTGCATTTTTAAGCACAGAAAACGGCGTGCCTGTCCCGTTGCAAAAACTCTCAGTAGGGTTTCCTTTCGCCATTACAGCTAAGGACGGGGGTACACGCCGCATGCGTTTATCATGTGTTGAGTGATAGACATAAAAAATCCGCAACTCGGATTGAGGGCGGTCTATCTCCACCTTCGAGTATTGATTTGAACATTGCAATGATAGGTAAAATTTTTGAGATGGCAAAAATTGGAGAGAAAGAAAAACGGAGCTCTTAAAGCTCCGTTTTTCTTATTTATCTTTATTCTTAAAATCCTGCTTGGTTTTAAACATCTCAAGAAGTCCTTCCCTTTCCTCTTCAGACATTTTTTTTGTCGACTTTTTTAGCAGCCAATGATAAACATTCTGATTACTAACTGTTAAAACATAGGCCTGAACAAATTCCCATCCTCGTGCTCCCATCCAATTCATTGCATCAACCATAGAATTAAATACAACAACCTCACCTTTGTTATTTCTTAAACGTTGATCCGATACAAATTTTCTCACTTGACCGAAATCAATAGTAATAGTCACTTTACTACTCAACATTTTTTGAGTTCCGACAATTTGGCAATAAAAATATTGCATTTCATCAGGCATAGAATCTTCTTGTGTTTTGATTATAGGTACGTCTAACTCATTTATTTCAGATGAATGAATTGACTCCGGTTGAAGTACTTTTTCTGGATCTATCTTCAATGATTTAGTAACAGGGATTGCTGCAGTCTTCCCTGCTACTCTACCAATTACGATTTCACCGTTTTTCAAGGCTTTCTCCAAATCAATAATAAAGCTGAATGTATAAGCATAACAAATATTATCTATTTCCTTGAAATAAAGTATTTCTTGTTGTGTATTACTATATTGGGAAGAGACACTGTAATCAGACCTTGTACGTACAAAACTGAAAGCAGCATCTTGTGAAGATCCCTTTTTCAAAATGATGGCGTCATTAACACTGACAGTGTCATTTGTCGAAAGAACGACAGAATTCTTTATTTTTTTTTGTGCAAATAAAGAACAGCTTATACTCAGGCAAAAGATCAATAATATATGTTTCAATGTCTGATAATTTAAAGGTTAATTTATTGTTTTAAACAGTTAATGTTCTTGCAAATATATGAATTATTCTGAAATTCTGCTTTTGTATTCTACTTTTACAGAATTCTGTGTGCTTTCCATTAGTTTCAATTATTAGTTTCAGCCCAACAATTCAGGATTAAGGTTATAAAATAAAAAAAAACCAGTTTACCTGTCTCATTGCAAAAACTCTCAATAGGGTTTCTTTAGCCATTACAGCTAAGGACGGGGCAGATACTGTATGTGTTTATCATGTGTCGAGTGATAATCACAAAAAATCCGCGACTCGGATTCGAGGGCAATCTATCTCCCCACCCTACTGAGTTTTTTTGTATAATAGGAAAAGCTTTGAGGTGGCAAAACAAAGAGGAAAGAAAAACGGAGCTTTTAGGGCTCCGTTCTTTAAATTAGTTATTTACAACTTCATGTCTGATAGTGGCTAATATACCTTTTTTTACTTTTTCTTCTTGTTTCTCCTCTGCCAAAGGATTTTCATTTGTAATGTTTGTTTCAGAGGCTTTGAAGTGTCCCTTCAATACAATGAATCCAAGTCCTAAAATATTTATAGTCGTTGTAGATAATAATGTTACAATTACCATATCGGACAAGTCAAATTTAGATGTATAATTCAAGAAGGAGGAAGACAATGTAAAATCTGAATTATTTAAAAGTATTATAAAACCTACAGATATTAAATAGAATACAATTGTTCTACTTGCCCATTTTTCTAATCTTCTTCGTGCATCAGTATTTTCTTTTATACGATGCAAGGCCATTAAATTTTTACATTTACTAATTAATGCGTCAGATGGTTCTCCGCCTGTATTGACAAGTAATACTTCCAGTTGGTCTAATAAATTAAGATCTGGCTTTTGGGTTTTTCTTCTCAAATTCAAATTTTCCCACCACTTTTTTTTGGGGGTGGGACTTGAAAGAGGATTTGTTAATTCAACATTATCTCCACTCATGCCTTATTTTTGATAAAATTCTTTTGGAAATAAGTTTTAATTTTCTCATCATCAATCACCTGATTCCATTTTTCTTCAGCAGTATTCCCATTTGGATATACTGTTTGAAACCATGGACCGTCATCGCGATGTGACCAATCACTCAGAGCTTTTGCAGAATAATCTTTATATGTAAATGTAACAAACTCAACAACCTTTTTTAAAGGATCAGTTTCTGGTAAAGCATCATAGTCACTGTTAAATGCAGGTTCTGATGGTTCAATATCTAGATTTATTTTTTTATTAATACGTGGAAATACTGGACCAAATGGCCATGCTTTAGGAGTATCATCATCAAATATTCTATTTTCTGTAATAGCTAAATATACTCCGTAACTGATATACATGAATTTCTGCAATTGAGTTTTATTCAACCACACTTTGTATTTATCATACGTCACCCACCTGATTAGTTCAGCAAGTCTAATACTATCTAATTGAAGCGTATTCATATAAATTATATATAAACTAATTTATTACAAAGGTCTAAAAAAACAGATATCTAGCAATCGAATTAATAATAATTAACACAATAAATTAACATTAATTAATATTAAAAATTTGGATTTTTGATAGGTTGTAAATTTGTATATTGTTTATATTACTGACAATTAGGTTGTTGTGTTTGGTTTTGCATATTTATTCGGAAATTTTACTTTGTTTTTGAATATCCCGGAGCATTGTTTGTGCCGGTGAGCTACCTGATAATGCAGATTGTGTGATGCTTTTCCGGAGTTCGATATCAGCTTCGTAATAGCCCTTGTAATATGCTTTATATATGTTTCCAATCTCGGAGCGAATTTGTGTTTCGAACATTTCCGGATCTATTTCCAGAATTATTGCAATCTGTTTGGGGGTGTAGAACAGTCCTGCCAGTTTCTCGATTGTTTCCAGTTCTTGCTGTGTTAAATTCATGTTCGAATACGGTTTTGTCAAAATTGAATATTTCGTCGGAAATAAAGATTACACCGCGTTCCAGTTTGGGGTTTGTTGTTGCGTTCTGGCTGCTGACTACCGATATCTTCCAGACTTCATTTTCGATTGTTACAACTTTTGCATGTACGCGAAGAATTTTATGCGAGAAAGTGGCAGATAGCATCTGAAGCGGTTTGGCTTTACAGACCTTTACACGCGGATCGAGGAGGAAACGGATAGAAAGGATTTCACCTTTTTGATATTTCCGGATGATCTTTTCGATAGCATCCTGACTGATTGACCAGGTACACATGTTGATATGTGCCGGACCTGTTTGCTGAAGAATGTAAAACATTAGTTCGTGGAGTGAAAACCTGCCATAACTCCAAAAGTTTATGCAAACATTATGTTCCAGAATTCCGATCTGTTTCCGCAAGGATGTTTCTGAGTCAGCCAGATTCCTGCATTCAGGAACTGATAAAAAAAGAACCGGTTGATTTTCCGGTTCTTTTGTGTTTTGCTCTGCTTTATTCAGGCTTTTCAGATCAATCAGCATCGTTCAGCTTTGCTTCGATTTCCGCAAGTTCTTTTTCTTTCTCTGCTATCCTTACTTCGAGTTCCCTGCGTTTCGGACAATCCGGCATAGGGTTTGGTTTATCCGCTTTTTTCTGGCTCTGATATTCGAGCTGATTTTTTGCCCGGGTAATAGAGCTGCGCAGGTTGTTCCGTTTAATGATTAACTGGCCGGAATCAGTCGGATCTGAAGCTGCTTGCTGATTTGGGACCGGATAAAGCTCTTTTTCATCCGGAACAATATCCTTCTCCAGATAAGCTTTTTTAGCAGCGTAGAGGATATCCATACGCGCGGAAATGGATTCGATTTTTTCGATAATTTTCCGGCGTGTTTCGATATTTTCCGGCGTGTTTTCGTCCGGTGTATCGTTTTCCTGTTTTTTCAACATTCCGCGCTCGTTGTAAAGCCTTGAAAACTCTGCAATAATCCTGTTTATTACCGGAGGGTAGTTACCGGCAGGAACCGGATCACCTGCGGTCATGGCTCCGAGCGTTTCGGCTGCGGCCTTGGCTTTGTCGGCAAATTCTTTTGTTTCGTTAGCTGCTTGCTTTGCTTCTTCCGAAAATTCTTCAGCACTGTTTTTATGCTCTTCGGCTGCATTGGCAAAATCTTCAGCATCTTCTGCGAAACTTTCGGCTTTGTCGGCAAATGTCTCAGCCTTATCGGTTAATTGGGTATTGGTCGGATTCGGGGTAGTTTCATCAGATCCGGAATCCGGGACCTGCTTGTTATCAGGTTCCTGACTTTCTAATGTCTGGTTGAAACCAAGGCCGATCAGTTTTCCTAATTCGTAGGCGAGCTTTTCTGCCTGGAATTTTTCCCTACCGGGAAACAGGCGTTTCAAAACCGGATTTTTCCCATATTTTTGATAGAGAAAAACTCCGTCGTCGTAATTCCGGTCGCTATTTAGCCAGTTGGTTATTTCGATTTGTTGATTCTTAATAAGTCCCATTTTTGTAGAAATGTGGTCCCGGGAGAAACCGGGACCTGGTTACGCACCTGGTTCAGTTACAACAGCAGATGGAATTGTGCCAGTGTACTGGCAAATATTTGCTGTTTTATACGAGAATATCATTCCGGCACCCGGACGCTCTTCAGTCTTCTGTCCGGTGGTCATCCCGTCGATACTATCCAGAATCGCTCCCCGCAGTGCGTCACCTAACAGGAAATTATTGCCATTGTTGTCCGGAGCAATAAATACCAGGTTCTCATTTTTTGCAAGATTGATGAAACCAAGTAATTTACTTTGCAATCCCGGATTATAAATACGCAGCTTCATGATGAAGCTTTTCCCGTCTTTTTCTCCTACACCTTCGAAATCCAGTTTCCCTTCATCGTCGGTTATGTAGAAACTATTCATTTTTTTTCCGACTTTCATTTTTATATCTCCGACTAAAGCTCCCATTTTCTCCATAGTAATGTTTTCAGTGTCGGTGGTTGGAGGTGTCGGCCAGGATAGTACGTCACTTTGTAAAGCGAAATATACCAACTGCGGAATACCGCCCATATTCTGACCATCCGGGAGATTTTTATCAATATCAGTAAAATCTACAGCCATTTTTATATAGTTTATTAGCCCGAGGCTATGGTTAAAGAATGACAAATTATGCTCCTTCGCCGGGAGTCTTTGTAATGTTCGTCCAAACAAGTTCGTCCAGAGCGATTCCAACACCTTCCTGCCAGTCGGTCAGAAGGGATACGGTACGTTTGCTCTCCTCGATTTTGAAGGTTTCTTTGTTCATTGTTTTGTCAGTAATGTGCAAAAGATTTGCCTTTGGGGTGATGAACAAGTCTGTGCATGATCCCATGGACGGGAGCGGACATACGCGACTGGGTGAAAAATCAATACCGAGATCGATCTGCTTAGCAGAGGTGATGTCGTAGAATCCCTGTGAGCGTTTGTCGCGCAGATATGCACGTGCAAAAACCGGAGCCATACAAACAAGCATCTCTGTACCTTGGTAAACGTCCGAAATCTGATCGATAGCAGCTTCTACCTGGTCGAAGACAGTTGTTTTTGATAACGCACCGATATCGGTAAGAACGTGTGATTTATCGGCATCTACTCCTTTCTGTATACAGCTTTTCAGACCGTCCATAACATCTTCCGGTTTGTTGGCTGTTTTGGCAGTAGGAGCTTTGTACTTGCCGGTGTAGTAGGCTTTCATCTCCAGATCCTCATGAATTTTCGGAATATATACTTTCTCGATCATGTAACGGATAAGCGGCCAGTCCTTTTTGGACAAATTGTTTGAAGCCAGAAAACCCAACCAGGTGTCTTCGATATCGTCCGGAAAAATATCGATATCTATTTTCATGTGACGTTTCCGGATTTCGTTCGGAACGAATATTCCCGGATCGGAAGGAGTCCAGTCTTTCTGGAAAGATTGTACAAGACTCCCGACAGTGACGGAAGACATCCGGTAAATCGTCTCTTCCGTTTTTATCGGAGTCATAAAGGAGGGAGTAACAGCACCCTGGGTCAGCATCCGGAGGATGTTGTTCATGTTCTGACCTGAGTTCAGATAATAGGCACCGAAAGCGGTGATAATTTCAGATACATTCATTGTGTTATTGATGTTTAAAGGTTAATCTTTCATGTGTTCGAGGGACATCATTTTATCCCAGTCAACCCCGTCGTTTTGATTCTGAGGATTTTCAGACTGTCCGGAAGCCGGAACACCCGGTTTTTCTGCCAGTTTCCGGGATAAAACATTTACTTTTTCTGCCAGGTCTTTTGCTGAAGCAACATCCGGATGCAGGGCGTTCAGTTTATCGACTGCATTGTTGTAGTTTGTTTCATGCTGAGTGAGTTCAGTGATCCGGTTGTCCTTTCCGGAAATAGCATCTTCGAAGGCTTGAAGTTGTGCCTCATTCAGATATGCGCCTTTCCCGTCCTGGCTTTCCAGAGATGTGACAGCCAGAATCGAATTGAGTAGGGTGAATTGTTTCATTGGTTTTTGGTCTATTTTGGATTGTGTAAAAATCAGAGTATTTTCTTTGCTGAAGAATTCGCGGATTCCGGAAACAACTTTACCAACGAGTGAGTCGTCGTCAGATGCGGAAGAATCCGGAAGTTTGGGAAGCCCCATCATGTTGAACTTTTCAGAGACTTTTGCCAGATTGATTTTTGTGGTTGTAGTGTTATATACTTCGTCAACGAAGCCCCATTCTTTTGCTTCATCGGCTGTCAGCCATTTTTCTTCTTTCATCAGGTTCAGAATTTCCAGAACCGGCTTTCCGGATCTGTCTGCATATGCTTTTGCAGCTACCAGAGTCATTTTCTCATTTTCATCTTTAACTTTTTCCAGGTGAGTAATCAGATCGGATATCTGATCTTCATTCATGCCTCCCCAGGCATCCACCCAGGACATGACTTTATGTATAAGATAGAAAGATGAATTGCTGATACGGGTATGTTTTGCACCCAGGCCTATTAAAGTAGCAGCACTGGCTGCGTACCCTGAAATATCTACAGTTACACTTCCGTGAGCTGCAAACTGATCTTTGATGTTGATTGCCATCAGGAAGTCGCCACCACCACTGCAAACATGACAAATAACCGGATTTTTTCCGGCAGCATTCAGGTAAGATTTAATGTAACGATTTGAGTAGCCCCATTCCCCGATATAGGAATCAATGTCGAATTCTGTAGTCGCCATAATATTGTTTTTCAGGCAATATTATGGCTATCGGACAGGTGGAAAAAGGACAGTTACAAACTTATTAACGGGGAAGGGAAGCGTAATTTTCGGGAAAACTCGAGTTTTACACAATTCAGGTCCTCAAATTCTTCGCCGGTGTCTGATTCAATTTCATAACGCAAGGGTTCATTCCGGGTGCCGTCAATCCGGGTGATATTATTACTATCGGATGTGATCACAACGAAGTTGTTCAGGAGTAATTCGGTGTAAAAGTTGTCTTTATCGGATCGGGCAACAGTGCATTCTATTTTCAGGTCGTAATATTCCCCGTTTTTATCATCTTTCCGGGTACATTTCCGTTTGGCAGAATCCAGAATGAAATTAACCTGAATTAAACGTTCCTGATCTATAATCTGGCCAGAATCACTAATATTTGAAACCGGACAGACATATATTTTTACTAAACCACCTGTATTATCCATATTGTTGTTATTAGAGCTGTCTTTTACCGACAACCTTCAGCGGTGTCCCGATATCCGACAACATTTCCATAAATATTCTGCTTAATTCGTTCCTGAAATTTCCGATCAGCCGTTTTTGTACCAGGGAACCGTTCCGGTCGAAATCTTTTTTAATGGAATCATATCCCCAGACGTCTTCCGGGAAGCCGAAAGTTTCCTGAAAATCCCTGATACATTTCGCAACCGAATAGCCCAGGCTTTGATGGTATGCGATGTGAATACGGGCCAAAAACTTGATTCTTTTTTCAAGAAAGGAATTTAGTTTCAGCGTTTCTGTTTTAGTGAGTGTAAATCCATACCGGAAGAAAGTATCCTTTGTGATTCTCAGCTCCACGGTAGCCGGAAAGTTGGATGAAATGATTTTATCCAGGCGCGTGGATCCTTCGCGGAGCATCATGGTGACCATGTCATTCAGCTCGGGATCTTGCCGGATATCCGCCGGATTGCCGTAATTGTTTTCCAGATATGCCTTTGTATAGGGTTTCACTGCAACTTTAACTGTATAAATTTCCATTTTCAACCGAATTTAATATCTCTGATTTTGTCCGGAAAAGACAAAAAACTATTTTTTGAAATTGTTTTCACTAATTTTTGCGACCTACCGACCTACCGACCTACCACGGCCGGATTTCAAAAGCTAATATACTGAAAATAAAGCAAAAAGCAAAAACGGAGAGGTGAAAAACATGA
>ERZ791620.824-NODE-824-length-14359-cov-2.603607_pt1 | contig 14359 bp, 12 predicted proteins | sample MGYA00509962_ERZ791620 | MGnify/ENA primary metagenome ERZ791620 (study PRJEB30046, sample SAMN00715162) | human gut metagenome | study: EMG produced TPA metagenomics assembly of the A metagenome-wide association study of gut microbiota in type 2...
TCTAATTCGCGCTTTTTAAAGCTTCGGAGAAGAAACTGGTAGCGGAGCTGAACCAGAAAAGTTTCCTCAGCAATCTGCTCGTTTTTGCAGGTATCGTACTGCTTGTCACGGCCGCCTCGTACCTTATTTCGGTGATAAAGTCTTCCTGACCCAGGAGGCAACATGCCCCATGCAGAACAGTTATCAGCATTCCACTGTCCAACCGCCTTTAAACAACTCCTTCAAATAAAGGCGGTACAGACAAGGAGAAATTGCTCAAATATATTGTGATTCGATAATTCGGATTAGATTTATTTGATATTCTCAACCTTTCTCTTTCTTCCCCCCAACTCTCGCCTTCCTACCATGGATTATCGTTCCGCCTTATCCTCCCCTTTCCATAACTCTGGCATTATTTATCAAACATCACATTTTCATTCTCTGTTTTTTCTACCGAATAGTATCAATTTACGACTGCATAATCCATCAAAAAAAACATTTAGTGCAAACCAACACATCAGGTAATTTTTTTTTAAAAATAATTTCAATATTTTTGTGGTAATAATATAATTAGTTAATTTATAATATTATGTCACAAAACAAAACTGTAGTCCCCGGGATGGAATCCGGAGGAAACTTTGGAAATGAACAGCCCACAGATTTTTATTCAAGGGGCAATAATGGAGGATATTCTACAAAAGGCACTATAGTTCCTGGAATGGAAAGTGTTAATAAACCTAAGGCACACGCTTCCACGTCTTTTGAAGAAAGCATGCACACGCATACTAAGCCTGGCAAACCAGTTTTCGGTTTTCTATATTCTATTTCACGCCAAGGCATAGGTGAATATTGGCCTCTATATTTAGGACAAAACACTATCGGCAGTTCTCCCAAATGTGACATATGCTTGCAAGAAGGTACTGTATCAGGGGAGCATGCCGTGTTAGTCGTTCGTAAAATGAAAAATCCAGAAAAGACGATAGCCTCAATCAGCGATACCCGTTCTACAAATGGAACAATGATAAATGGAGAAAGTCTTGGATTTTCAGCAATGGAATGTTTCAACGGAGATATAATAACAATTGGAGAAAACTACGAATTGGTCATTTTACTGATTGACGTAAAAGCTTTGGGTTTGAAAGTAGCCCCCAACTTCATACCGATCAATAATCCTGGAGAATTCCCAAACAATGAGCCGGATCCCTATTCACCGGGAGGGAACACGCAACCGGGGTATGATGATACAGATTTTCCGCCAAAATTTACAGGAACGACCGGGAACTACAATCCTTATAATTCGGACGGAACTGTAGGAATGGACGGAAGCGGTTCGATTAAGCCCGGTGGTACGGTAGGAATGTAAATACTAAACGGAAACTTTAGTAAATATAACAAGGATGGCAATTATAAGATTACAAAGCGAATACGAAAAACAAAACCACCTTTACTATGAGTTTGACTCTGCAGACAAGCCATTAGGTGAAGGAGGCATGGGAAAGGTATATAAAGGAAAATGTGTAGATGAACGAACCGGCACGTTCAAATTGGTCGCAATCAAATTCATGTTCAGCGATTTGCCGGATCATGTGATTGAAAGAGCACGGCGCGAAGCATCTATCCAACTACGCAATGACAACCTGATAGAAATGCTGGGGTTCATTGAAACGTCAGAAAGGAATGTAATAGGCGAAGTTGTAAAAAGATACCATGTAGTCAGTGAACTATTAGAGGGGGTAATGCTGGACGATCTATTACAAGGGAAAGTTACGGACCAAAACGGAGTTGTCATTCCTTTTGCGGAGAAGTTGTATCGGGATTATCAAAACAATCCTTACCAATTTGCAATAACCATTATAAGAAGTATCTTGTCGGGAGTCATGGCCTTACACGATGCGGGATATATTCATCGCGATATAGACCCTACTAATATCATGATAACCAAAAAAGGACATATCAAACTGATTGATTTTGGTATAGCCAAATACATCAACTCATTGAATACGCACGACAAGGCACTGACCACTGCAGGCGTATTCATGGGAAAACCTTGGTATGCTGCGCCTGAATTAGTATTGGGAGATGTCAAACATCAAAACGTCACTACCGATATTTATGCCATTGGCATCCTCTTCTATCAGCTTTATATGGGAACACGTCCTTTCGAGGGTGCCAACCACGAAGTACTTGACATGCAACTGCACAAACGGATGCCATTGAACACGATACCGAGTAAGAATATACGAGCAATTATAGCAAAGGCCACCAACAAAAAACAAGAGCTCCGTTTCCAAAGCGCAGCTGAATTCAGGGTAGAAATAGACAAACTACCTCCAACTTCGCCTAAAATTATTGGCATAAGTAAATATAATCAAACAAGAAAATGGCTATCAATTGGAGTAGGCTCACTCATTATCATTGCTGCCATAATATGGATAGTAAAAGGGACAAGAGAGGAAGGTACAACAACAGATTTCTCTACCCCAGCAATTGCAACCACTCCCCAAACAGAATATAGCAAAGCTGTCGAAAAATTGAAATCTGCGGAAACGGCTCACGAAGGATTGAAGGAGTTGAATACGCTTATGGAAGAAGGGAATTATGACGCAACCTATTTATTAAGCCGATTAAAATTCGACGGAAAAACAAGAAAAGAATACGACAACGTTCCCGATTCCATTTGGACTTTACAACTAGCTTCGAAAATCAAGGCCAATAGCCAAGAAGCTCATTTGTTACTCCAAAAATCGGTAGAAATCAATCCCAACGACTGCAATTCGCTTTATGCCTTAGGGTTAGATTTCTTAGTAGGCGACAGAATATCCTTAGACCCCAATACACGAGATCTACAAAAATCAAAAAAATACTTAGACCGTGCATTGGAAATCGCGACCAAAGATCAAAATGAGCAGATAATACAGTCTGTAAAGAAGATATACAAAGATTATGCAAAGGAATTCAAGAATTTAGAATAACAGTTTAATAATGCAGACACCAAAACAAAATGTAGTACAACGTCCAGGTGATCCATACATTTATCTATTTGTTATGGGCGAATGGTATTGTTATAATCCATCTGATGAACCGTTGGGAAGTGGAGCAATGGGAACTGTCTATTTAGGATTTCGTTGTAAAAATGGAGAAAAAATAGCGGTTAAACGCGTAAAAGATTGCTTTGCAAACAATAAAATGATTCGTGACCGTGCCAAGCAAGAGGCATCATTAGCATTTCGCCATCAGAATTTGGTAGAAATGATAGGCTATTGCGAATACGGGCCGAATAGTGGACCGGTATTTATCCTTAGCAAATTCGTTGCCGGAATGCAAATAGACACCTATGTAAAACAATATCTAACAGACGCTACGGACAAAGTTGATAAAATTTGCCATGTCATATACCCTATCTTGGACGCATTAGACTACGTACATTCACGTGGAGTTGTTCATCGTGACATCAAGCCTTCAAACATTATGATAGAAAACGAATCAAATATCCGTCTGATGGATTTGGGAATTGCGAGAATGAATGGAGGCAATCAATTTTCAGCCTTTGGATTCATTGGTACGCCCCAATATTCGGCACCTGAACAAATCACCCGCGACAAAAACAGCAGCACAATGATTAACGCAGCAACAGATATTTATGAATTGGGAGTAACATTTTATGAATTGCTGACAGGAGTCAACCCATTCGATGCGCCAACTGAAGCTGAAACCCTTTCCAAGCAAATGAAAGAGGCATTGCCTTACAATGACAAAATCCCCAAGAGACTGATGCAGGTCATCTGGAAAGCGACCGAAAAGGACCAATCCAAACGCTATCAAAATGCTACTGAATTCAAAACAGCCATCAAACAAGCGATGATGCCTCCCGCATCCACTACGACACAATTGCAAGATTGGCTCGAACGCAACCAAAATATCTGTATTGGAGGTATTGCCGGCTTGGCTGTTATCATCATATTATTATTAATATTCATTCTATAAACAATGGAATTAGTACAATTGAAAACCGAATCTCCACTTATCACTGGATTTGCCGAGTCAAGGATAGGAGGAAGAGCTGAAAACCAGGATTCGTTTTCTTGGGCAGACACCCCAAGAGGATTCCTTGTGACAGTATGCGACGGCATGGGAGGGGGTCCCGGAGGAAAAACCGCATCCAGTATTGCCGTAAAGGAGATCATAGCAGGAGTGCAAGAAGCCGACCAGCAAGAAAAAGTCTCCAACATCTTAATTAAAGCTATCCGACGAGCAAATATGGCCATTATCGCAGCAGGCAACGAACAACCCATGCTGCAAGGGATGGGATCTACTTGTACCGTTCTGTTGATAAACTCACAATCGGCCACCATTGCGCATGTAGGTGACAGCCGTGTTTATCAGCTAAGAGGACACAAGAAAATATTCCGCACATTCGACCACTCGATGGTTTTTGATTTAGTAAAGCAGAAAGTCATCACAGAAGAACAAGCACGGCTGTCTGCTCAATCCAACGTCATAACGCGCGCATTAGGAATCAAACTGGATGTGGAGGTAGAAGTAGTAGAAAGGCCTTACGAAGTTGGCGACCGTTTCCTGCTATGTACCGACGGGATACATGGAGCCATGGAGGAAAAGCAGATTATCAAACTGGCAACCAACCGCAAATTAGTGTTGGCCAATGTAGTCGATAACATGGCAACGGAAATAGACAACATTGGACACTCTAGTGGTGGAGGACATGATAATCTGACATTAGCAATCGTAGAAACAAAGTTAAACTCTATACAGAAAGAAAAAATGAGTAAAAGAATCAAGCAAATATTAGCACTGATTGGCATGGTATGTGTCATAAGTCTCATAGCAAATATATACTTGTCTGTCAGCATGTCAGGCTATAACGAAAAAGAACTTGTTAGAAGCAACAAAGCATTAGAGAATCGGGTTGATTCTATTACAAAAGTAGCTAATAAGTTAACAAAAGATACAACAAAGTTCAGAAACGTCCTTCGGGAAATCGAATTGCAACTAAAAGACGAGAACGCTTCCAATCTCAAGGAAAATATCGAAGTGATATTGAAAAAGAAATTAAAAGACTAAAGTAGCAGGAGGAGATTATCATGAAAGCATTATCTATAGGAAGAGACCAGAACTGCGACATTGTGATTAACGACAGTACGGATGTAATAAGCAGAAGACATGCAGTGCTCACCATTTCCTCTTCAGGGAAAATCACTATCATGGATCAAAGCCGGAACGGCACCTATGTGAACGGCATCCGAATTTCGCCTAACGTACCAGTTCCTGTCAGCAAGAAGGACATTTTCTCTTCCCCCAAAAAGGCAAATCTGGAGTGGAAGGCCGCCCCTGCCACAACCAATCAGCCTATGCGATACATCCTAATAGGGATTATTACGGTAGTGGTTGCGGTATGCGCATGGCTGGGTTATACCTATTACACCCCGGATTCTACCCCCACCAATAAAGGAAGTCAACCTACCATAGAAGTCCAAAAGGATTCCACAGATATGAAGAAAGAAGAAACTGCTAAAAAAGACTCAACTGATAAAGCCAAAGAAAAAGAACAGGGAAAGAAAAAAACTGAATTAATCAATCCTGACAAACCCAACAAAAAAAAGGGAGAAAAGGATAAAAAAAAGAATGAAGACAAGAATGAAAACAAATCGAAATCAGATTCCACAAAGAATGACAGACCGATTGGATAATTAAAAAACGATACGATTATGAGATTATTAAAGATAGGAAGAGACGCAGCTTGCGATATAACTTTGCATAGCGACAAAGTAAGTTCCCTCCATGCAGAAATCACCATTCTAAACAACGGTGACATCTTGCTGGAAGAAAAAAACAGCCGAAACGGTACATTCCTCATGAACAAACCGATTAAACCCGGTGTGGCTATTTCTGTCCGTCGGGGAGACGCTATCCGATTTGGCGACGTGGAGTTGATGTGGAACCAGATACCTATGCCCGAGAATAACAGCAACTTTAAAGCGATGTACGGCATCGGTACCAATTTCCGGAACGAAATTCAGATTTCCGGTAACACAGTCAGCCGCTACCATGCGACATTAAAGATAGGCAAGGATGGAAAGCCCTACCTCCAAGACCATAGCAAGAACGGAACAACGGTAAATGGAAACAAAATAACCCCCGGGCAGAATATCCGCATCAAACGTAAGGATGTAGTAGTATGCGGTGGCGTTCCAGTAGATATAAAGTCTTATATTCCACCATCCCCGTTTAAATCCATTGCCGGCTTTCTGGCCGTGGCGGTAATTCTTGTCGGCATAGTATTTGGAGTTATGCAGTTTATCAAGCCCAATCTCAAACCTAAAGATTACATCCCGGCTGTTGCCTATGTACATGGTTACTATCATTACAATGTAAAGATTGTAAATGATCCTTTCATTCAGATAATGAAAGAATATAAAGTATCTGATTATCCGGAAATATTTAGCGTAGGAACAGATTCAGAAGGGAATTATGGCATAATCGGAAATGATTATTCACCAATGGGATATTCAGGTACCGCTTTCTTTATTTCGGAAGATGGCAAAATGATAACCAACAGACATGTGGCATGCCCGTGGGAATACATTTCCCAAGATGAAAAGACGCAAATTGAACTGCAAATTAAACTTCTTAGAGATATGTGGTTACCCATCAATTCATTAAGAACAGATAGCGAAATTGATCGTTTTAACAGATCTTCTTTCTTACTGAAGCCATGGCTAATTGATTTGTACCAGAAAGGAGTTTCGTTAAAAGTGTTGAGTTCATTGATATCGACATACAAAGAATCACCAATCGAAATTACCGGAGCACATGACTACATTGCTGTAGGATATTCCAACCATTTTTACAATTCAATGGATGAATTTGATCGGTGCACAGTAATTAATGAAACTGAGGATGAGAAAATAGATTTAGCTGTCATGCAGCTCAACAGCAAACAGACACCAGCTACGATCAAAAATATCATTGACATATCAAAAGCCATAACAGACAGCAAAAAGGTCGAACCGTTGGAAGAAGTTTATTATTATATTGGCTATCCCGCCGGTACAGGACTAAATCTCAACAACAAAGATGGCGGATTGAAACCTCTGCTGAATGAGGTAAAAGCCAGCAAAACACCAGGAAAGTATGAAGTTGATTTACAAGGCGAAGTCATTGGCGGAGCTAGCGGTTCACCTATATTGGATAAAAAAGGCCGTTTGGTAGGAGTTATAAACAAATCTATTAACAATACAACAATGTCAAAAGGCGTATTAGCCAAATATGTGAAAGAACTATTGGAAAAGACAGATAAGTTAGAACAATAATGAGAAAGACCTTATTTATATGTTGGGCATTTTCCTGGATGTGCTGTTTGACACAAGCTCAAACAGCACTCTGGTCCACTACTCCTCAATACGAATCGCTGGAGGAGTATGGTAATCTGTATAAAATCAGAAAGCAGGGCAAAGTCGGTCTGGCCGATATCACAGGAAAAGAACTGATACCTGCCGAGTATGACTCGATAACGCCCTTCTACGGATATTTTGCATTGGCATTACAATACGAAAAAGAAAAATATGTAGTAAAGGGTATTATCAGCCAAAAAACGTATGAAAAAATCGATGTTACAGGCCAATATTATATCACCGAAAAATATCCATTCTTTTTAGAAAACAAACTGGTCATCTTTGATGCCAACAATAAATATGGCTATCTGCAAACAGACGGAACTTTGTTCAAAGAATGCCAGTACTACAGAACCTATCCTTTCTATGAAGGATTGGCATGTGTTTATAAAAAGAAAGGAGAAATTGCATATTTACGCGAAAACGGGACGGAACTGTCTACGCAATTGGAGACAGAAGGATATATCCTGGTCAGTGGGACTTCATTCAACGAAAAAGGGGAAGCTTTCGTACAAGGCAAGTCTGTAGGGGTGAAACGGTGTATCATAAATACATCCGGCAGAATCCTTCGAGAAGCCAAACAGGCTGGAAACGGAAAACTAAAGAACTATGAGTTCCGCACTTCCACAAGTGCTAATGAAACAATGCAATCGACACCCGTTTCCAACGATGCCATTCAAGTATTTTCAGACAAGAATGGGAAAGGTTATAGAACCCAAGATGGAGTAATGGTCTTACCGGCTCAATTTTCAGAAGCAGCCCCGTTCAGAGAGGGATATGCCAAAGTAAAACTAAACGGGAAATACGGAGTACTGAAACTCGTCAACAATTCTATCATAGCCAATATAGATAAATCGGTTGTCAATATAAAGGACGGAAAAAGCGAAAAGGTCAGCTACACCCTTTCAATTCCAAACGAATACGCAAGTAAAGAATTTGCATTATCAGTATATAAAGGGCAGGGAACCGGAGATAAAATGGATATTTCCACAGCTGTTTCAGAAAACGGCCGAAGAGGTTACACATTCATCCCGTCACCTAAAAACAAAGAAGAGAAGGAGGATTCATATCTATTTGAATTACGCGCTGATGGGCTACTTCTGTGTGAAGACGTACGAAACGTAAAGTTCAACTATATCGTTTCTGCACCCCTTGTTTTGACTGAACCACAGACAACAGAAGATATTGTAATAGACGAATTCGGTTATGCACGGGCGAACAGCAATAACGAAATCACTATATATGCGGTTCTTACAAACAGATCGTTCGAAACTTTGAATACAACTGTTACCTTCGAAGGAAACGGCATAGAAATAGTAACTAAACAAGTATCTGTTCCTCCTGAGAGTAGTATCAGAGTCTCCACTGCTATTCGCAATATTACAGAGCGTAAATCAGTTGAGATATTTGTCAAAACATCCGATGGAATAAGTAAGAATAAACAAATCAAAGTCAAACCATTTATTTAATTTTAACAAGCATAAGTATGAGAAAGATTTTCTTATTTTTATTCATGGCCGTATTTACGCTTACCGTATCGGCACAGGAAGAGGAGGAATTTGCCACAACAATAGTAGATTCCCCATATCGCATCTATTTAGGACCTAAGGCAGGAGTAAACTTTGCTTCTATGACAGGACTGTCAGACGAGTTTGGATTAAATCCGAAAAGCGGAATAGGATTTCAAGGCGGATTGGCTGCCGGTATTCATTTTGGACGCCGTACGCCCAAGGCAGAAGGCGGTACAGGACGATTCGGTATACAACTGGAAGCAATGTACTCTCAACGAACCATTAAAACTGATTATGAAAATCTGAAATTGTCCTATTTTGAAGTGCCTATTTTGGCTCAGTATTTTGTCATGCCGGAACTGAGCATCGAACTTGGCCCTACCATCTGCGGCACATTGAACAGTTCTCCTGAGAAGATTCAAAGTGGAAACATTGTAATACAAACAGAGGAAATAAAAGGTTATGACGTAATGCTCACTGCCGGAATAGGATATAAGAGTAAAAATGGATTTACAGCAAGTGCACGGTATAATTTAGGCATGAGCGAACTTGCCGGGAATTTTAATGGAAAAGTCAGCACGGTTACCGTATCAGTAGGCTGGCTGTTCAATCTTATAAAATAACGATAATAGCAAATTGTATGAAAAAAAATCTATTTGGGGCATTTGCCCTCATCATGGCGTTTATTACTTCATGTACGAATGACGATATTACTATCAGTCACACAACTAATTTCAAAATCAATCCATCCACAGTTATCGCTCCATTCACGTGGGAATGGCAAGCTGGAGATTTGGAATCGTTCGATACAGACTATCAGTTAAGAATTCGCTTGCTGATTTATGGAACTGATGGCATTCTTGTAAAAGAAGATACACAATATTTCACTAACTATTCTGTCATTATGAATTCTGGTATCGCATTGCCTCAAGGTTCATATACCGCTATTGCCATTACCGACATTATAGGAAAAGCATCAGGCACTGTTTCTGAATATTGGACATTAAGCGACCACCAGAGATTGGCCGACACTTATATTAATGATGCCGGATATATTGGAGGAAAGAACAAAATTCTTGGCATCTCCAAACAAGATTTTTCTGTCGACGGAACATCACAGCCAGACATTACAATAAACGTACAGCCTACCGGTGCCATTTATTTTATCTGGTATCAAAATATACATACATTTCCGGATGTAGTTACTATAGGCTTGGAAACCTCAAAAATAGCTGAACAATGTGTATTCAACATGGATGGCAGCTATTCAATCACGGCTCAAAACAACAACGGAAGTTTTGACTGGTGGATTGATTTTATTGATGTAACAGACTATCCCTCCTCAAGTGGCGTATATGGATATTACTATATTCTGCCTGTTTCCAACCAGAATCTAAGATTTACCTGTTTAACAGAAAATGAGCAGATCGACCTTTCGAGTATTATGACCATTACTCCACAAGCAGGAGATGAATGGGCTTTCATTCTTAACCTGAAAGATGAAGAAAGTGGCAAAATCACTGCTGAATACGGAAAGGTAAACGGCAGTGATACCAGAAGTTTAAGCATACCCCATATAAATACCTTAGAAGAAGTTTATACTCCAGCTAAAGGAAATAAGTTGTATCTGAAAGATATCAAATAATCCTTTCTAATAATAAGGTATGATAAAAAGACTTTTCTTTGGACTATGCCTGATATTTTTATGCAGTTGTTCATCCGACAATGATAATCCATTGTCGGATGAACTTGTGAACAATCCAGTGATTGGAGTTTACGATGAAGAAAACAGGTGGATTTACGGCCAAATGAATCACTATTACTTATGGAGAGAACAACTACCAGATTCTTTGGCATGTGATTATACCACAGACCCTGTAACATTCTACAAAACTCTGTTATCTCCCGAAGATCGTTTTTCATATTGCAAGCGAAACACAGATTACACCGGAAATATAGAAAAAACGGATTATGGTTTTGCTTACCAGGAGTATCAGACTGGAGACAATAAGCGATTTCTTCAAGTTTTGTATGTCACTTCCAAAGAACTTAAGCAGACACTTTCCAGAGGAGAATGGTTACGTGAAATTCAAACGCAAGAAGAAGTTCTAACATTTGAAAAAGGAACGTGGATCGAAGGTAAGTTTCATCCTGAAGGATGCATTTCGATAAATACTAAAAAATGGGATAGCTATCAGAATACTGTCTATATAGATTCAATTTATACCATAAATAACCGTAAAGTGGGGTATTTATGTTATTTAGAATTCAATGCTGTTGCTGACTTAGAAAACAGCATGCGAAAATTCTACGAAAACTCTATTGAAGAATTAGTTTTAGACCTGCGCTATAACCCCGGAGGATATGTCCGCACTTGTTGTTACTTATGCAACTCTATCATACCAGAAAATGGTTATGGACAAATATTCCAACAATGCAGCTATAACGACCGTGTTACAGCAGAATATAAAGAGACAACTGGAAAAGGATTAACCATAGAATATTATGAAACACCCAATAATGGACAAAGTTCATATATAGGGAGCTCTATGTATGGGCTGAAACTTAAAAGGATTTATATTCTAACTTCCTCATACACAGCATCTGCCAGCGAAGCCACTATCATCTGTCTCAAGCCATATATGGATGTCGTATTGATTGGCGAACAAACTTATGGAAAAGGAGTAGGCTCATGGACTATCAGCGATAAGAAATATAAATATGAACTGCAACCTATTATATTCAGATACCATAATGCTATGATGGAAACAACTCCTGATAAAGGAATTCCTGTCGATAAGATAATCCCTGGCGGATATGAAACAACCAAAATGGAATTGGGTGACATAAACGAGCCATTGCTTTCTGCTGCGTTTAGCCACATCAGAACAGGAGATTTTTCAGACAACACTTTGAACAAAGAACAAATCCAGACAAAAAATGTAGGATTATCACCGATAGGTTTCCCCTCATTTTTTAAAAATAAATAATAGTAAAAATATATCATCATGAAATTAAAACATTTACTTCTTATTACTTTTTGCTTGCTGAGCTATAGCTCAATACACGCAACTATCGTGCAGACAATGGTGTTAAAAAACGGATCTGAGTTGGAAGGCTATATCTCCACGCAAAGACCCGGAAAGGATTTCACTTTCATTGCTCAAAAAGCAGTAGTCTATGTAACAGGTGTCAGTTCATGCAGAGATAATGAAATAAACATCAAAAAACTGTCACCTGAATGGGTAGAATGGGCACAAAAAAACGATGCGTTCGAAGGAGTAGGCGATAATCGCATTTTGGTTTTAAGTGATATCTACATGGACGGAAAAGTCATAAATCAGGTACGTGTGTTGGAAAAAGGAGCCAAAGTCAAATACCTTGCTTTGGGAAATAATTCATTCTCCCTCAACTGGGATACGATTGCCGTAGTAAAAGCAGAGAAACGTCCCAAAACAGCTTTGAGCGGCATCAATAGGGTATACAAACTGGACAATGGACAGGAAATTGAAGGGCAATACGTAGAAGAAGTACCAGGAAAAACGCTCAGCCTATACAGAGATAATGGAGTGGTTGAGGTATTCGAGACCAATAAAGTCGTAAAATATTCCATGAAAAAAATCAACCCGAACCAAGATTTGTTTGAACAAAGTAAGTTGATTGACGTTGTTCGGTTGAAAAACAATGAAACCTATCGGGGAATCATCATTGAGCAGAATTTCAACTCCAAAGACGCTATAGGGGACTATCTACTGATACAAACAGAGAATGGAGAAACAAAAAGCGTACAGTTGGCCGAAGTAACAGAATATGGAAAAGAAGTCAACCCTAAATATAAACCTCTCTTCGATATCCTTTTAAGACCAGGCGAATTAGTTATCAACCGACAGGCAACTCATGAAGTCAAAGTAAGTGAAGAGGGAAGTTATATCATTATCCAGCCCTGTGATTCTTGCATGAATTTGATTAAATCAAAAGAATCTGTCACCAAAATAAGCATAGAAACACGTTTTGAAAACGACACACAGGACGAAGCGATAGAAATAGTAAAAATCAAAGAAATACCAATTGACAAAAAAAAGAAAAATATTATATGGGGATTCACATATAAGGACATAGTAAAATCAAATATCCGACCGGTGAAAGTACAAACCAGTATAAACAGTACCTACAAATCCGATTACGAGTTTAGCGATAAAGGCATCTACGCAATATACAATGCTAAAAAAAAATCCGTCATACTATTTAAAATAATGTAACATATGATACCACGGGAAGTAACAGTCGGCAGGGCTTCCGACTGCGACATACTCTATAGCCCTAATCAAGTTTATGTCAGCAACAAACATGCCTTGATTTACAGCAATGGAGAGGGATTGTTCTATAAAGACATGAGCAGCAATGGTACCGTAATCAACGGTAACATGGTTCATCACCGGACGGTACCGATAAAAATAGGCGATTCAATCTTGTTAGCAAACAAGTACCCCTTAACTTGGGACAAGATTCTGATGTATTTTCCACAAGAAAAACAACCTACCAAAATCTACCCGTCATCACCTGGAAGTACAGGTACTATCATTAATCCTCAGACTAATGTTATCAAACAGGACGAAAAGAATACCATGAAAATTGAATTAGAAATCAACAAATTCAATTGGGGAGCTTTTTTCCTTTATCCGTTATGGGGATTTGCTAACGGCATGTGGTGGACTTTCCTTATCGCCATGTTCTGTTGGTGGACATTCATAATACCTAACATTATCTTCGGTATTAAAGGCTCAAAATGGGCATGGGAAAACAAAAAATGGCGCGATATAAACCATTTCATAACAGTACAAGACAGTTGGAAGAAATGGGGAATAGGAGTATTTCTTGCTAATATTTTTTTGACCTTGATATATTTCATCATTCTATCTGCTTTATTCATGTAAAAAATGTATAGAACACAGCCAGATTCCTCTTTACTATGCCAAAGAGGAATCTGGCACTTCCAATCTTTATCTTTCTTCCTCTCAACACCAACTTCCTTCTTCCTGTCATGGGTTTCCCCTCCGGCCAATCACTCTCCCCGTGTCCCCGACATTATTCATCAAACATCACAACAAACCACACCACATCCAAAGCTTGTGAAAGACGTTTCACGCTCCCCACACCCCATTCGGAACAAAGTTTCGAGAATCTTCCGTCACGCCTTCACCCGGAATATAAACATCTAACCACAAACCTCTTACGGTGAAACATAACGTTTCACCACATTTTTCACGTCTGTTGAAAGCCGGGAATTCGTTTCACAGCAACTCACTGCCACACAACCGATTGCGTTGAAACTTCACCTTGAGAAACCTGAAACACACAGTTCTCGGAGCATTCGGAGCGGAAATAGCAGACGGCTTCACCAAAGAATGAAAAATATTTCCAAATCGGAAGAGATGCTGGGATTACAGGCATGAGCCACCG
>ERZ791620.842-NODE-842-length-14147-cov-25.804002_pt1 | contig 14147 bp, 10 predicted proteins | sample MGYA00509962_ERZ791620 | MGnify/ENA primary metagenome ERZ791620 (study PRJEB30046, sample SAMN00715162) | human gut metagenome | study: EMG produced TPA metagenomics assembly of the A metagenome-wide association study of gut microbiota in type 2...
GTTGCTCAGGTACTTAAAAAAAATATTTTATAATAGTGTTGCGGAATTAAGGTTTCTGTTTTGAACAATTCTTCTGATACGGAAGGAGCCGGTGAATATTTCCTCAGAAGATGACAAAATTTGTGTTCCAACTCTTGAAAATAAAGTTCATTTTCCCAAAGAGTGTCATCGGCATCAAAAGCGATAAATTCTATTTTATTTTTCATGTTTTATTATTAGAATAGGAAGAGGGAGCAAATCATATCATAATGTATTGTTTTGTCCGTCTTTTACGTTCTGTATAAATTCGGCAACATTTCGTCCATCCACCAAGCCATGGTGGACACTGATGGATATAGGAAGCAAAAGTTTCTTTTTTTCTTGTATCAGCTTACCTGTGGAAATTTTGGGTATAGAATCTCCTGTTTGAATTGAACCGGCATGTTTCATCTCGGAAAAGGCAAACCAAGGCAGAGCCGAATAACGGATGACATCCGCTCTTGCTGTGTCCTTGGAAAAAGAAAGTCCGGTACTGTTTTTTACTCTATGCATTTCCTTTTCTGCATTTTTAATAAATAAGGAAAGATCTGTGTCATACTCAAAAAATCCAAAGCCGAAAGTTCCGTCCTCTCTTCCGATAGTGGGCGAAATATTGATTTTATCATATTCTACTACTTCTCCGTTTTCTATACGTAATTTGAATGCAGTAGTCGCATTGATACATTTCAATAGGAAGTGCACAGAATAAAGAAAAAAAGAAACTTCCATATTTTTACTTTGTTGATATATGCTTGTGAAATCAACAGTCGTGGTAATTCCCCAAAAAGGGTCATCGAGAGCCGAGAAGAATTTAAAATGCTCTTTTCTATTCCAATTGTCCAGGTTAATAACTCGCTTCATTTTCTATTTACTCTGTTTTTCTTTTATGTGTATTATTTCTGTTACAACTATTTTAACGATAAAACGTATTGTTGCAAATATACAAAAAGTATTTTAACAGAGATGTTCTTTGTTTGCTTTAAATCCATTTTATTATCTCCTGTTCTGTGTTAAAGTTAAGAATGGATAACAGCAACTATTTTAAAAGGTTATTCAGGACTGGTAATCAACTATATGTCTGTTTTGTTTATAAGGGAAAGAATTATTTAATCAAAAACAAAAGCAACAAATACCTGTCGGGCAAATTTGTTGCTTCTGTTTATTCAGGAAGGTCACATGACAAAAGAGTCTTGTAATTGAGTTTGTTTTATTACATCAAATTTTTCTGATGGAATATCCAGAAAGGCTTTGCACAGTGTCATTAATGCCTTTTCTCTATCTTGTTCCCGTACCAGCACTGAAAGATTGTGAGTACTGCTGCCATATGAAATCATGCATACCGGCATCTCTTTCAGCGTTTCTATAATTCTGGCTTCCAACCCTGTATGCTTTTCCCAATTTAGATCGCCAATAACGCTGACCACAGACATTTCTGTTTCCATTCCTATTTCCGCATACTTATGTAATTCACGATATATCAGGCGTAATGTGTCGTTGCTACATTTCACAGCCAATGAAACACTCACATTAGAGGAAGTCGCTAAATAGACAGGAACCTTATATTTCTCGAACACATCAAATACTTTGCCAATAAATAGATAAGAAGTAAGAACCCCCAACGAACGAAGTTTGACAAAGACCACACCTCTGCGTGAAACAGCAGCTTTTACTTTTGTTCCTGTTTTTTCTGATGATATCCGTAATGTATCTTCCGGTGTTTTTATCAATACAATGGCCATACCGGCAGTGCGCGCCAGCGGAATACATTCCGGATGAAGCAATGCAATGCCGCTATCAATAAAATTCTCGGCTTCACCGTATGTAAGAGTCCGAGTATGTTCCATACCTCGGAAACAAATTTCATCAGAACGTAAGGATGTCATAATTTCATCCGCATGGAATACAGCCCCGATAACAGTGGCATAATACTCATTTCCTATTTGTGGGAATAAATCCACTTCATCATATGCATTTTTACACAAACGGCTTTGGGTAATAAGAATGGGGACATCGGGACAGTCTTTCATCAGTTCTTCTACATTTTTTTTCACATACTTTATATCCGGTTTCCGATCAAGTCCTAGTCGCATGAAATGACATGAGTTCAAGATGAAGTTCTTTTTCGTACATTCTTCTAAATAATGTGACAGAATAAGAGAGGATATCATTGCTCCGTGAGCCATAATCTCATGATCGTCAATGATGTTTGGATTTTCATTACATAAACGGGAAATTTGATCGATGTGTACTTTTATTTCTTTGGCAGCTTCTGCTTTCTGCATTTCGGAGGAAAGAAGATTGTCCAGCCAATTTCCACAATCATTCTCGAAATCCTGCAATTGATTCATAACCTTTTCGATATCGAGATGGAATAAAGAAATAGAAACAGCTTGCAGCTTTTGGGCAATGCCGGTAAAAGTGTCGAGCACTATAATAGAACGTTCGTTCATGCTAATTACTTCAGTCCGATGTTTCAGTTCGGTGGCAGATTTAATATTTTCTAAATTATATACTTTCATTTTTGTATTGCATTTTATTCTTTTGGAGTTTCTTTTTCATTTTAACAGGCAAATTTCCATATTGGAAAGCTATATTCTTACTAGTTTCATCTTTATTAATTTGTTAATCAGTTGTTTATTATTGTTTGCTCGCTACCTTTTCTATAAGTTGATAGCGTTATACTCTATATAAATCAAAATCGATGCCATTGCAAAAATTGCACTTTTATCTTTCGGCTATTTCATTTCCCATTTTAGAAAAAAGGCTTTCATATTGAAAAAGTATAAACTAATCAACAAGTATATACCATATTGATAATAAGATATTTAAGTTGGTGGTATGACTTTTGTCATCTAACTGAAAAAAAGAATTATATAAAAATGAAATTGTATATCATATCAAACAGACTGCCCGTGAAGGCTGTCGCAGAACAAGATACCTTTGTTTTCTCACGTAGTGAAGGAGGTCTGACAACGGGACTAAATTCCCTACAGGGCAATTACGAGAAACATTGGGTGGGGTGGCCCGGAATCTGTACAGACAAAGAGGAAGAAAAACAGGATATCTGTCACCGGTTGGAGGAAATGAATCTCCATCCCATATTTTTATCCGATGAGCAATATAAGAACTATTATGAGGGATACAGTAACAGTACCCTGTGGCCTTTATGCCACTATTTCTTTGCCTATACATTATATAGAAAGAGTTTCTGGCAATCTTACCAAGAGGTTAACGCTTTGTTTTGTCGGGAAATCATCCGCCTTGTGGAACCGGATGATTGGGTCTGGGTACAAGATTATCAGTTGATGTTACTTCCGAAAATGCTCCGCCAAGAGCTTCCCCGGTTGCATATCGGCTATTTCCATCACATTCCGTTTCCATCTTATGAGTTATTCCGAATTCTGCCTGAACGTGCCGAAATACTGAAAGGATTGTTAGGAGCCGATTTTATCGCATTTCATACACATGACTATATGCGTCATTTCATCAGTGCAGCCGAACGGGTACTCCATATGGATTTCAGTTTGGATGAAACCCGGATAGGCAGTCGCATTGTGCGCGTTGATGCACTTCCGATGGGGATAAATTATGACCTTTACCACAATGTGTCACAACAAAAAAATGTTTGGAAAGCTATAGAACGAACCCGTCTCTTGTTTGGCAAACATAAACTTATCCTATCGGTAGACCGTTTGGATTATAGTAAAGGCATTTTGCACCGTCTTTATGGATTTGCCTCTTTTTTGGAACACCATCCCGAATATCATGGCAAGGTAACACTGGCTATGGTCATAGTTCCTTCACGTGACCATGTAGGCAGTTATGCCGAATTGAAAACCCGGATTGACGAGGAAATAGGTTCTGTCAACGGACGATATTCTACAATGAACTGGACTCCGGTCTGCTATTTTTATCATGGTTTCTCATTCGAAGAATTGGCTGCCATGTATTTTATAGCTGATATTGCATTAGTCACTCCTTTGCGTGACGGAATGAACCTGGTTGCCAAAGAGTATGTTGCTGTCAAGCAAGACAATCCCGGTGTATTGGTCTTAAGTGAAATGGCCGGTGCCGCTGTGGAACTGACCGACGCCTTGCTGGTTAATCCCAATGATACGGAGCAGATAGAAAATGCCATTTGCCGGGCATTGGAAATGCCGTTTGAAGAACAGAAAGAACGGATGCACCGTATGCAGTCTATTGTATCCGTACAGACTGTCAATAAATGGGCTGCCGATTTTGTAAATGAATGGCAGGAAGTGGCACACAAAAACAAAACCATGCTTCTTAAGAAGATAGGATCACAGAATATGCAGGAAATTCAGCATCAATACTTACATGCTAAAAAGCGTTTGATTTTATTGGATTATGACGGGACGCTGGTTCCTTTTCAGAAAAGGCCGGAAGATGCCTCTCCTACTCCGCAATTGCTGGATACATTGCAGAAACTGACTGCCGACCCCTTGAATCATGTGGTAATAAACAGCGGACGTGACCATTTTACTTTAGAGAAATGGTTGGGTGCACTGCCTCTTTCCTTTGCAGCCGAACATGGGGCCTTTTATAAAGAGAATGGTGTATGGCACAAGAATGTACACGCGCAGGAATGGAGCTCCGGATTACTTTCTATATTAAAATTATTTGTCAGCAAGACTCCTCGCTCCCATCTTGAAGTCAAAGAAACGGCACTTGCCTGGCATTATCGTGAGGCCGATGCATGGTTGGGCAGATTACGTGCGCAACAGTTGGTCAATTCCTTGATATCTATTTGCTTGAAACAGAATTTGCAAATCATGCAAGGTAATAAGGTGATAGAAATAAAATCTCCCGAATTTACCAAAGGTTCAGAAGTAAACAGGCTTTTGCTTGCCACCCGATATGATTTTATCCTGGCAATGGGAGATGATACCACGGATGATGATATGTTTAAAGCCCTGCCTGTTACTGCTGTGACTGTAAAGATTGGTACAGCATCCGAGAGTGCACGTTACAATCTGCCCGTACAGACAGACACCTTGCCGTTTTTACAACGGCTGACAGATAAAAGCGTGGTGAAAGCAGCCTTGAAAAGTGGTTTGAAAGGGCAGCTATCATCGGCTATAGATTTTTTAAAACGGATAATAAACCACTAACATTACAAAAAAATAACCATGGACAATTTGAATTACGGTGTAATCGGTAATTGCTGCACAGCCGCACTGATTTCCGAAAAAGGAAGTATTGAATGGCTATGTTTTCCAAATTTTGATTCACCTTCTATTTTTGCAGCTCTTCTGGATCGTGAAAAAGGCGGGACTTTTGGTTTTGAAGTTTCAGAAGACTATCACACCATCCAATCGTATGTTCCCCATACCAATATTCTTTCCACTACTTTTGTGTCAGAGCAAGACGAATTTGCGGTAGTCGACTTTATGCCTTGTTATGAGTTATATGATAATAAGGAATATTATCGTCCGGCTGAGGTCTATCGTTATATCCGCCGGATTAAAGGTCGTCCCCGCATTAAAGTCAATTACCATCCGGCTCCCGACTATGCTCGTGGAAAAGCATTTTTTAATGTAACTTCCCGGTATATTGAAACCTATTCTTCTTCTAACAACAAGGACAGACAATATCTGTATTCCTCTTTGCCGTTGCAAGGTATTGTAGACCAACAGGAATTTATATTAGAGAAAGATGAATTTTTTCTTCTTTCATACAATGAAAAGGTGATTCCTGTTGATATAGAGCGTGAGAAACTGGAGTATTGCCGCACGTTGGTTTATTGGTTGAACTGGACGGATCGTACAAGAAAGTTCACTATTTACAACGATATAATAGAGCGTAGCTTACTCACCCTGAAGATGATGTCCTTTTATAATGGCGCAGTATTAGCCTCTCTTACTACCAGCCTGCCCGAAGCTGTGGGAGAAGTACGCAATTGGGATTACCGTTTTTGTTGGTTGCGGGATGCCTCCATGTCCATAGAGACTCTTTTCAAGATAGGTCATGCCGATGCAGCCCGCAAATTCATGAAATTCATACAATCTACTTTTGTTGCCGAGCATGACACTTATCAAATAATGTATGGCATTCGTGGGGAAAGGAAATTGACTGAAGTTATACTCGACCATCTTTCAGGATATAAAAATTCCCAACCGGTGCGTATCGGCAATGATGCTTATCATCAAAGGCAGAATGATTCATTCGGCTATCTGATGGACTTGATTTACCAATATTACCGGTTGATGCCAGGTACATTGGATGAAATAGAAGATATGTGGGAAATGGTGAAAAGTATTATGACGACTGTGATGGAAGATTGGAGAAAGCCTGATAAAGGAATTTGGGAGATACGGGGTGAAGGACAGCATTTCGTTTCGTCCAAAGTGATGTGTTGGGTTGCTTTGGACAGAGGAGCCCGCATAGCCCGTATTCTGAATAAATATGAGAATAGCCGACGTTGGGAAGAAGAAGCTGATGCAATTAAAGCGGATGTTATGAGAAACGGATGGAAGGAAGAAATACAAAGTTTTTCACAAGCATACGGCAATCTGGATTTGGACTCTTCTTTACTGTTAATGGAACCTTATGGATTTATAGATGCTGATGATATTCGTTATCATAAAACAGTGAAAGCCGTCAAGCAATCCTTATTACACAAAGGATTGATGTACCGCTATAATACTCATGATGATTTTGGCTGTCCTTCTTCGGCCTTTACCATCTGTACATTTTGGCTGATTCGTGCACTTTATGTCATCGGGGAAAAAGACGAAGCACGCTGTCTGTTCGATGAAATTTTGCAATATTCAAACCATTTGGGTCTGTTCAGTGAAGATATTGATTTCGAAACAAAAGAACAATTGGGTAATTTCCCACAAGCTTATTCTCATCTGGCGCTGGTAAATACTGCTGTGTTATTTGCGGAAGAAGATAAAAGGCTAATCTTTAAATAAGGAAAAATTTGGAGAATGACTGATAATCCGGTATCTTCGTACAATTAAAATCAGGAAAATGCGTATAACAAAAAAACGGAGTCCAAGGTTAATCTTGCAGTCTTTAGTAAAAAACGGATATCCATATATTATTATATGTATATGGTGTGTGTTGTCTGGCGGATGTGTTCAGAATAAATCCCAAGATTCATTGAAAACATTAAAAACAGAAATTCGACATATTATTAAAGATAAGAAAGCAACTATAGGAGTGGCTTTGATATTGGATGGAGAAGATACGCTGGCCATAAATAATGCCGAAAAATATCCCATGATGAGCGTTTATAAGTTTCATCAGGCATTGGCTGTATGTGATTACCTGCAAAAACGGCATATTCCACTTTCCACTTCCCTATATCTTGATAAAAAATATTTCAAACCGGATACATACAGCCCTTTGCGTGATAAATATCCCCAAGGCAATTTAGAACTTCCGATTAGTGAACTTTTAGTTTATACAATGCAGTCAAGTGACAATGTAGCCTGTGATATCTTATTCGATTATATAGGTGGTGTAAACGTGGTGGATGAATACATTCATTCATTGGGAATAAACGATGTTTCCATAACTGCTACCGAAGATGAGATGCATCAAGACATGGATGATTGTTACAAAAACTGGACAACACCAATGGAAGCAGCCAATCTATTGGAACTTTTTATGACTCAAGATTTCATGAGAAATGAATATACAGATTTTCTAAAGCATATTATGATAGAGTGTGGGACAGGCAAAGACCGACTGCCTGCTCCCCTTCCCGAAAGTGAAGTCAAGATAGGACATAAGACAGGAACTTCCGATAAGAATGACCGGGGAGAATACATTGGCATCAATGACATTGGCTTTGTAATTCTACCTGATGGAAGCCGATACGTAGTAGCTGTATTTGTCAAAGACTCAAAAGAAAATATGGAAACGAATGCTAAAATAATCTCTGATATTTCGGCTGCTGTTTACCGATATGCCGGGAATCGTTAAAATAGTGCTGTTTTGCACTATCTATAGAGACAAGAATGTTATAAATATAATATTATGGATTATCACATCATTAAAATATCTAGAAATAAAAAGCAATATCTGGACTTATTATTGCTTGGGGATGAACAGGAAACAATGATAGACCGGTATCTGGAGCGTGGTGACTTGTTTGTATTGGAAGATAATGGGATAAAAGCCGTGGGCGTTGTAACAAAAGAAGGTCCGGAAATTTGTGAATTGAAGAATATAGCGGTTACCCCTATTGCCCAGCGACAAGGATATGGAAGAAAACTAATAAACTACCTGATAAATCATTATTCAAAAGAATATACTCAGATGATAGTGGGAACAGGAGACGTTCCCGGTGTTCTTGCATTTTATAAAAGTTGCGGCTTTGAATATTCTCATTGTATAAAAGGTTTTTTCACGGAGAACTACGATCATCCCATTATTGACAATGGGGTTTTACTAAAAGATATGATTTATTTGAAACGTAAAATAGGTTTTTAAAAGAGTGGAAATTGCTGGATAGAACATTATTTCGCTCCTCAAGCTAAAGCCGAGGAAATATTCAGAAGAAAACATGCAGGAAGCAGAATCGTAGAAGAATTGATAACATCCAATCATCGTGAGGCTGAGCTATATAGTAAGTATAAAGCATATTATGGCCATGCATTCTTTATCTGCAAAAAAAAGGATTCTCACTGAGAAGGTGAGCGAATGACGATACACCTTCTTTTTCTTTGCTTTGTTTGCTTAAATATTTTATGTAGATTCTCTATAAATAGTCTCAGCTTCTAATATAATGGTTTTATCAGGTAGTTCCGGGTGCTCTACTTTTTGTACAATTAGTCTTGATGCTTCTTCCGCCATTTGTTTTACTGGTTGTTCGACTGCTGTAATGGATGGATGAACTAATACGCACAAATCCGTTCCCGAAATACAAGCTATGGCAACCTCATCAGGTATTTGGACTCCATGCTTTTGAAGATTGCTTTTTGCTCCGAGAGCAGACATTTCCGTAAAGCAAAATAGTGCATCGAAAGCAATGTGTTGTTTCAATAATTGTTCCACTGCCTGCTCACCTCCAGAGAAGTCGACTCCAGCATCAATGACATACTCTGGACAATAAGGAAGATGAAATTTTTCCAAGGCATCCCGATATCCACGTTTCCTTTCTTGGGAGTTTTGAATATAGTCGGGTCCTGCCAAGTGAACAATTCTTCTTTTTCCTCTACGTATCATCTGTTCGACCAAAAAGAACGATTTTAGATAATCATCGATTTTCACTTTGGAAATTGGCAAAGAAGACAAGGTGCGGTCAAAAAAGACCATAGGAATGCCTTTTTTCATAATTCGCTGATAAGTTGCAAGATTCTTTTCTGTATGACAGACACTGATGAGAATGCCCTCTACCCGATAGTCTTCAAACATCTGTAGATTGGCCAGTTCTGCATTCGGATTTTCATGTGACTGAGCCAATGTAACCCGATATCCCTGTCTATTCAATTCCTGTTGGGCATAGGTAATGAAATTCATATAAAAAGGAGTCAGCATTTCCGGAACCACTATACCGATAGTGCGCGTGCTTTGTTTTCGCAGATTGACGGCCAGTTCATTGCGGGTGTATCCCATTTTCTTGGCCATCGCCAAGATTCTTTCCCGTGTTTCTTTACTGACATTTTGCTTATCGCCCCGTAAGGCACGCGACACGGTCGATTTGGAAATACCCAAAGCTTGGGCTATGTCGATGATGGTAGTGTATTTCATGGCGGCATTTTTTATTAACGCTACAAAGATATGAAAAAAAAGCAAGTTTTTGGGAACGGTTGCGGATTTTGGGAACGGTTGCGGGAACGGTTGCGAAAGATAAATGTATAAAATTTATTTTTCATCTGATTTCCAGTGTATAGTTTTGTTTCAGAAATCATTAAAATCTAATAAGCAATACACATGAAAAACGATTTGAATCAATCGAAAGTTCCTTTCATAAGCAAGTTGGCTTATGGCATGGGAGATGTTGGCTGTAATTTCAGCTGGATGTTTGTCGGGAATTTCCTGATGATATTCTATACCGATGTTTTTGGAATCAGTATGAGTGCCGTAGCTACATTGATGTTATTTTCCCGTTTCTGGGATGCCATCAACGACCCGATTATTGGAGGGCTAAGCGATAAGACGCATACCCGATGGGGACGCTATCGTCCTTGGCTCTTGTTTGCTGCTCCGTTAACCGCTTTAGTTCTGATTCTTACTTTCTGGGCACATCCGGACTGGAGTCAGACGCATAAAATCATTTACATGGCTGTGACTTACTGTATTTTGGTCTTAGGATATACCTGTGTAAATATTCCCTATGGAACGTTGTGTGGTGCAATGACTCAGAATATGACCGAACGAGCACAAATCAATACTTCCCGGTCGGTTAGCGCTATGATAGCTATTGGAATTATCAACATCATTACGATTCCATTGATTGAATGGTTGGGTAATGGAAATGCCCGGCAAGGCTATCTGCTGATTGCAATTCTTTATGGAACTATCTTCGCTGTCTGTCATATCTTTTGTTTTGCCAAGACAAAAGAGGTGGTAGAAGTGCCTGTTGCCCAGAAAATTCCGTTACGATTGCAACTGCAGGCCGTTGCTAAGAACAAACCTTATTTGTTGGCGTTGTTGGGACAGGTGCTGTTTGGATTTATCCTTTACGGGCGGAACGCCGATTTACTCTATTATTTTACCTATGTGGAGAATGATGCTGTATTGTTCACCTATTATTCTATGGCCATCATCATCCCATCCATCATTGGAGCAGCCTGCTTTCCGAAGGTATTTCAATTGACTTCCAACAAGGGTTGGGCAGCCTCTGTGTTTGCCTTTGGTACGGGTATCACCATAATTGCACTATTCTTTTTCAGTCCTGTGACCTCCCCCATACCTTTCTATTTATTTGCGGCACTTTCCCAATTCTTCTTCTCCGGTTTCAATACCGCAATCTATGCAATTATTCCTGACTGTGTGGAATATGGAGAATGGCGTACAGGCATCCGGAATGATGGTTTCCAATATGCTTTCATTTCTCTCGGTAATAAGATTGGCATGGCATTGGGTACTGCGTTACTGGCATTGTCATTAGGATGGGCCGGCTATGAAGCTAACACCACACAGAATGAAGCCGTTGTAGCTATTATGAGGCATTCATTCAGTACCATACCAGGAATATTATGGGTAGTGACTGCACTTGCGTTGTTCTTTTATAAACTTGATAAAAGAAGCTATAATCGAATTCTGGCAGTAATTAAATATAGGTTCCTGAAACGCAAAAAGAATCAGCGAGAATATGATGTTATCGCTTTAGGCGAACTGTTGGTTGATTTCAACGCCTTGCATTCCAATGATTTTGATAGTGTGGTGTATGAATCAAACCCTGGTGGTGCTCCCTGCAATGTCTTGGCCATGTTAAGCAATCTGCAGAAACGAACAGCTTTTATAGGAAAAGTCGGAGATGACTTTTTGGGACATGCTTTGCAACAACGCATTGTTAGGATGGGTATTTCTACGGAAGGGCTGTCGAAAGACAAGAAAAGGAATACTACTTTGGCTTTTTTGAATGACTCGAAAACTTATCCCCACCAATATCTTTTTTACCGCAATTGTACGGCCGACATGAATCTGGATGAAGGGGATGTGGATGCAGATATGCTGTCACGCACTCGTATTTTCCATTTTGGTTCCCTTTCGTTCACACATAAACGATGTAGAAAAGCTACGCGTAAAGCTATTAAAGCAGCCAAATCAAAACATCGGTTAATATCCTTCGACCCCAATTACCGTCCTGTGTTATGGCCCGGTGAAGAGGAAGCCCGCAAGTGGATGTTGTATGGATGTTCTGTGTGTGACATTTTAAAAGTGGAAGCTAGTGAACTGGCATTTATTACCCAGCAAACTACTATTCAGAATGGAGTGGACTTTTTGCAGAAACATTATTCTATTTCTTTGATTCTTGTGACATCAGGAGAAGCCGGCAGTCAGGCATTTATGGGAAGTCGAAAGGTATACCAGGAGGCATTTCTCACCAATCGAACCATAGATACAACCGGTGCAGGAGATACTTTTCTTGGATGCTGTTTGGCCTATATTTTGGAGCAAGGCATGGAGCTTTCTGACCATCAGCTACAGGAAATGCTGTTTCGAGCTAACGCAGCTGCATCACTGGAAACTACTCGTAAAGGAGCTATTCGAGCCATGCCTACTCAAGCGGAACTTGAAGACTATCTAAAACAATTGACATCATTTTAATTTAAATAATAGGAGATTACATTATGAAAGGTACAATGAAGGTAGCCGTTATGAACGGCATTGGTCAAATGGGTTATACAAACAGAGATATTCCTCAGCCCAAAGACAATGAAGTATTGGTTAAATTGGAATATGTTGGCATTTGCGGATCAGACATGCATTATTACGAAACCGGACGTATCGGTGATTATGTGGTAGAACCTCCCTTCGTATTGGGACATGAACCGGGTGGAACAGTGGTCGAAGTGGGAAAGAACGTGAAACATCTGAAAGTGGGTGACCGGGTAGCTTTGGAACCTGGAAAAACTTGCGGACATTGCGAGTACTGTCGTGAGGGAAAGTATAATTTATGTCCCGATGTGGTGTTCTTTGCTACTCCTCCGGTAGATGGCGTGTTTCAGGAATATGTAGCTCACGAAGCCGATCTTTGCTTCAAATTGCCCGAAAATGTCTCTACTTTGGAAGGTGCATTGATCGAACCCTTGGCTGTAGGCTTTCATGCAGCCAATCAAGGGAATGCACATGCCAGACAAACAGCCCTTGTTTTCGGTGCCGGCTGTATCGGATTGGTATCCATGATGGCTTTGAAGGCAGAAGGTGTGTCTAAGGTTTATGTAGTCGATATAATGCAGAAACGTTTGGACAAGGCATTGGAACTGGGAGCGACTGGTGTCATCAATTCTAAAGAAGAAGATGTGTTGGAAACTATGGCAAAACTTACCAACGGAAAGGGGATAGATTTGGTGGTTGAGACAGCAGGAATGGAGATAACCACCCGTCAAGCCATTCACGTGACTAAAAAAGGTGCTACCATTGTATTGGTGGGATATTCCAAGAGTGGTGAAATGACTCTTCCGTTGAGCTTGGCATTGGACAAAGAACTCACATTCAAGACAGTGTTCCGATACCGGCATATTTATCCTATGGCTATTGAAGCCGTAGCATCGGGTAAAGTCAATTTAAAGGGAATCGTGACCAATGTCTTCGATTTCGGTGATATCCAGCACGCAATGGATAGCAGTGTACAGGATAAGGCTAATATTGTAAAATCAGTGGTGAAATTTTAATTGAATACACTTTTAGAGTGTGCCTGTCAAGTACAGGCACACTTGCAAAATCCTTAAATAATCATATCATGAAAAATTTAGTAATAGGTATCGGAGAAGCTCTTTGGGATATATTGCCAGATGGAAAAAAGATAGGTGGGGCACCTGCTAATTTTTCTTATCATGTATCTCAGTTTGGTTTAAATAGTCTTGTCATTAGTGCAGTAGGCCATGATAAGTTGGGTAATGAAATTCTCAGTGATTTCGATGGGAAGCTTTTGAATCATCACATTTCAAAAGTAGAATATCCAACCGGGACAGTTCAAGTAGAACTGGATAACGAAGGAGTTCCCTATTATGATATTCGGGAAAATGTGGCATGGGATAATATTCCTTTTACAGATTCAATGAAGGGGTTGGCTCAACGTGCAAAAGCTGTCTGTTTCGGTTCGCTTTCTCAGCGAAATATAGTGTCGCGCACTACAATTCACCAGTTTTTGGATGAAATGCCGGATGAAGGGACTTATAAGATTTTCGACATCAATCTGCGTCAAGGATTCTATACCAAAGAAATCCTATGCACTTCTATGCAAAAATGCAATATATTGAAGATTAATGATGAGGAATTGATTGCTGTCAGTCGTATGTTTGGTTATCCAGGTATTGACTTAAAGGATAAGTGCTGGATTCTATTAGCCAAATATAATTTGAAAATGCTCATACTTACTTGTGGAGTCAATGGAAGTTATGTCTTTACTCCTGGAGTTGTTTCTTTTACCTTAATTCCGCAACACTATTATAAAATATTTTTTTTAAGTACCTGAGCAACAA
>ERZ791620.846-NODE-846-length-14065-cov-1.960956_pt1 | contig 14065 bp, 8 predicted proteins | sample MGYA00509962_ERZ791620 | MGnify/ENA primary metagenome ERZ791620 (study PRJEB30046, sample SAMN00715162) | human gut metagenome | study: EMG produced TPA metagenomics assembly of the A metagenome-wide association study of gut microbiota in type 2...
TTTCAATTATGTTTGAATTATCACTTTATTTTTTTTGACTATTGTAGTATACTTATTAATATGTACAGCTATGTAAAACGAAATGAGGGTAAAGTAATGGAGCATTATCTCGATAACAGCGCAACTACGAAGGTGTCGCAAAAGGCGGCAGAAAAAGCGTTTGAGATAATGACCGAAAATTACGGCAATCCTTCGTCACTCCATTTGCGTGGAATGTATGCAGAGCAGGAGCTTGTAAAGGCTCGAAAAGAGGTTGCAAGAAAGCTTGGTGCAACTGCCGACGAAATCTATTTTACAAGCGGCGGTACAGAGGCGAATAACCTTGCAATTTTCGGTGTTGCCGAGGCTAAAAAACGCAGAGGAAAGCGGATTGTTGTGTCTGCCGTTGAACACAGCAGTATTATGGAATCCGCAAAAAAACTTGAAGATAACGGCTTTGATGTTGTCTACATTATGCCCCGTGAGGACGGCACAATTCACAAGGAAGATGTGCTTGAAAATGTTGACGAAAACACAATTCTTGTGTCTGTAATGTGCGTCAACAACGAAACGGGCGCAATTATGAATATTTCGGATATTTTTTCTGCCGTAAAGGCAAAAAACAGCGATGTAATCTGCCACACGGATGCCGTTCAGGCGTTCGGCAAAATCTCGCTTTCTGCGTCAAGACTTCATGCGGATTTAATCAGCGTGAGCGGTCATAAAATCCATGCCCCGAAGGGTGTGGGTGCAATCTTTGTGAAAAAGGGTGTACGGCTTGTTCCGCTTCACTACGGCGGTGAACAGGAGAAAAAACTCCGCCCCGGTACAGAGGCAATTCCGCTGATTGCCGCAATGGTAACCAATAGTTTGGCTGGCTGTTGACAACATCAAATGGATTCATTTTGACAGGCAAATTTTTAAAGCCCTTTTTATAACGCATGTAGATTGCCTTTTTTTGGGAAATATGTTCTTCTAAATAAGGCAGCTGACCCCGTACGACGCCTGCGATAACGTTGCTCATGCGATAGTTATAACCAAGTTCTTCATGCTGGTACCATGGTACATTTTCACGGGCTTGAGTCGACCACTTGCGCACTTTATCGGCTGCTGTTGCGTCATCTGTTAAAAACATTCCACCAGACGAACCGGTGATAATTTTGTTGCCGTTAAAAGAAATAGCGTTATAGTTACCAAAATTTCCCGTCTGCACACCTTTATAAGTCGCGCCCAGTGATTCGGCAGCGTCTTCGATGATAACTGCGCCATGTTTATCACAAACGGCTTTGAGTTCATCCATCTTTCCGGGACTACCGTAAAGATGGGCCAAAACGACAACCTTTACCCCTGGATAAAGTTCAAAAGCCTTTGACAATGCTGCAGGGTCTATATTCCATGTAGCATATTCGGCATCTATAAAAACAGGTACTCCGCCTTCATACACGACAGGGTTAACTGTGGCCGCAAAAGTCATATCGGAGCAAAAAACCTTGTCACCGTTTTGCACCCCGGCCAATTTGACTGCCATATGCAAAGCCGCAGTACCAGAGGCAAGAGCAACGGCATATTTGCAGCCAATTTTTTCGCATAGCAGCTGTTCCACTGCGTTGATATTTTCACCAACAGTAGACATCCAGTTGGTTTCGTAAGCTTCCTGCATATATTTAAGTTCTTCTCCGTGCATGGTAGGCGAACTGAGCCATACTTTCTTTATCAGCGGAGAAAACTTCTTTAGAACATTTTCTTTCAACAAAAAGCACCTTCTAATCTGTTTGTAATCTGCCCTTACTTTTTTAACGCATCTCTGTTAGGCGTATAAGTAGGCACTATCTCCTGCAATTTTCTTACAACTGCATCACCTTCGGTGATCTGTAAAATATCGACTATCTGCCTTTGTAATTCTGCTTTATCAACGTCTTTTATCTTGGCTATAAATATTTTACTGTGCGTGGTTTTTTCGGTACCATCTTCGGCACTCAAAAGTTCTTCAAACAGCTTTTCACCGGGTCTTAATCCGGTTATTTTTATTTCTATATCTTTATCGGGTATAAAACCCGATAATTTTATCAAATCTTTGGCAAGATCATAAATTCTTACAGGTTTTCCCATATCAAGCACGAATACCTCTCCACCTTTCGCCATTGCTCCGGCTTGAAGTACCAATTGACTTGCTTCAGGAATAGTCATAAAATAACGTTTCATCTCTGCATCTGTAACAGTTACTGGTCCTCCTTTGGCTATTTGTTTTTTAAACAGTGGTATTACACTGCCCCTGCTGCCAAGTACATTACCAAAACGTACTGCTACAAATCTTGTACTGCTTTCTTTATTCATACTTTGCACAAACATTTCAGCAATTCTTTTGGTACAACCCATAACACTAGTTGGATTCACTGCTTTATCTGTAGATATCATTACAAATGTTTCAACTTTATGTTTGGCAGCTGTTTCTGCTATTACTTTAGTTCCTAAAATATTGTTTCGCACTGCTTCAGCTGGTTGGTATTCCATTAAAGGCACATGTTTGTGGGCTGCGGCGTGAAACACTACTTGAGGTTTAAAATAGTCCATTATAGCGTTAATTCGTTCTTCATCTCTAACATCTGCTATAATGGGCACTTTTTTTAGTTGGGGATATTCTAAATTCATATCCTGCATTATTTCATAAATACTGTTTTCTCCTTTACCAACGAGAAGCAATTTATTAGGATACATTTTAGCAACTTGACGCACAATCTCGCTGCCAATGCTGCCACCAGCACCAGTAATAAGCACTGTTTTCCCTGACAAGTACTTCGCAACGGCTACGTTATCCAGTTCCACCGGATCTCTGCCTAGTAAGTCTTCAACATCAACAGGGCGTAACTGACTTACGCTCACACTGCCTTCTATAATTTCATATACCCCAGGTAAAATAGTTAATTTGCAGCTTGTTTTTTTACAAATGTTGATAATTTCTTTGATATTTTTTCCTTTTACTGAAGGCATGGCAATAATAATTTCATCAATTTCATAGTTATCGGCAAGCGCTGCTATATCGTCTCTACTTCCTAATACTTTTGTACCAACCATATATTTTCCTATTTTGGTTTTATCGTCATCAATAAAACCAATAACTTGTCTTTTTCCTATATGGTACTGATTTAATTCCCTGAGAAGCAGTGCACCGGCATCACCTGCGCCAACTATCAATACTTTGTCTTTTTTACTTGATATAAATTTATGTTTGGATTTATTAATAAAACAACTGTAGATTCTAAAGAACAATCTACTGCCGCCAATAAATAAAACAAGAATAGAAGCAGTAAAAATATATAAAGAGCGTGGTAACGCCAAATCTATATAAATAGAAATCCCATACCAAGACAAAGCTGCAACAATATTTGCAGCAACGATGGCAACAAGTTCTATGCTACCAGCATAACGCCATACTCTACCGTATAGTTTAAAAACAAAATATACTACCAAATGCACAGCCACTACTATAGGTAATTGTGAGATAAGCATTTCAAGATATTTTTGAGCGATTGCAGTATCTTCAAAGCGTATATAAATACTAAAAAATGCAGCACTTATAATACAGATGGTATCTAAAATTACAACCAAAAGTGGCAATAACAAATATCGCAAATTTTCTCATCCCCATATCACTTACATTAAACTTACCGGTATATAGTAATCTTACACACTTCTAATCAGAAATATTTTTTTCATCAAACAAATTCCATTATCTTCACCTAAAACAGAAGTGCAGACAAAAAATAATTTGTATATTTACCGTATTTAGGTATTTTAAATTTCATTTATTTCATTTTTGCATTTTATCCTTAAATTGTTTTTTTATTTCAAATAATTTCAGCTAAAATTATACCACACGAGTCCCCCCCCGCAAGACATTTACAAATAAATGAATCAAACTTATTCTGGTCTTGCTATTACTTTTGCATCGCTCTCTACGCGATCGCGATGCTTAGCTAACGCGATACATGTTTATAAAAACCCGCAGGACATAAAAAAACAACGTCGCTTTCAGCGACGTTGTTTTAATCTACATTTTTCTAACTAATCCATATATTCTTTTAATATTTTTCCAGCAAATAAATGTCACCGATTTCTTTGATTTCATTTAGATTTTGGAGTTTATCCTTATCTTTTAAACGGCGCAGTTCCAATCCTCGTACCAAAACATATTTTTGACCAGGATCATTTAAAACTCTGGCTAAATCACCACTTTTAGGTTTTACTTCCTCACCCGGTACACCAGTATAATACATAAACCCAGGCCTCAAAAATTTATCAACATAAACAGGTTTCTGCTGATCACATTTCGTATGATAAACTCTAACGATTTCTTTAACACTGAAACGATTGGCAACCATTGGCAACAAAAAGGAAAAGGCAACTACCATTGTCAAAACACCGGTAACCACATGCAGCCAAGCTGAAAAATTAATATCTCGATAACGCCACAACGCCCAAACTATACTTACGCCCAAAATAAAAGTCACGCTGCCCAGCACAATTCCTCCGAAAGCAACTTCAGGCAATTGCTGCCCGCCAATAACCCATCCGGCTGTAAGCAATAAAAATATTATTCCGCTGCCAAAAATCCAGGACCAACGGATACCATAATTTTCTTTTTGCATTCTGGCAATATTCCAGCCAATCACAATCGCCAGCGCTGGAAACATAGGTAAGATATAAGAAACGAGCTTCGTTTGAGAGATAGTAAAAAATATCAGTACGAAAAGCCACCAGATATTCACGAAAAGCATTTTTTCCAGATCATCAGATCTGCTGTCTGTAATTGATGCTTTAATAGATTGCAGTAACAGCCCTGTCCAGGGAAACAAACCCAGGATTATAACAGGAAAATAATACCACCACAAAACCCGGGTCGGATGCTCAGGCGTTGTAAAGCGGGTAAGATTATGAAACCCTAAAAATGTATTAATAAATTCCATTCCATGCACTTGATACATCAAATAATACCACGGTGCCGCAATAAAAAAATACAGCAGTAATCCGCGTAAACAGTGCATTTTAAAAAGCTTCTGCCACTGCCCGGTACAAAGAATATGCAGAAATATTATCGCGCCTGGAAAAATGATCCCGATCGGCCCTTTTGTTACCGTGGCCAGCGCCATACACACATACATCAGCCAATACTGCTTATGCAAGTAGCACAATAAAGACCCGGTCAGGAAAAACAACAGCGTCGTATCTGTTACCGCCGCCTTGCCAAGATAAAAGAACTGTACAGATGTCGCTAAAACGAGCGCCGACCAAAAACCAGTTCTTTCGTTAAACAGCCTGGTAATGGAACAATAAAGCATTATTACAGTCAAAAAGGCCATTAATGCTGCAGGAAACCGCGCTGCAAACTCTCCATCCCCAAACACATGCATTGCACCAGCTACAAGCCAGTAATACATTGGCGGTTTGTCAAACCAATATTCATTATAAATACGCGGTGAAAGATAATCATTAAACTGGATCATCTCACGCGCAGTTTCAGCATATACCGGCTCATCCGGGTCAAGCAGCGGTATACTGCCTAATCCAAAAAAGATATTGAAGGCAACTATAATTGCTAAAACGAGCAAGCTTCCCTTCTCGATCCTATTCATTATTTTCCTACTTTCCCCGTTTTACATAATCATGGTAAGTTTTTTGGATACCTTCTTTTAACTGCATCTGCGGAGTTACAGCAAGTATTTCCTTTAAACGTGCATTAGACAGCGCAGAACGGAAGATATCACCCTGCCGCGTTTCCGCATAACGAACTTCAAGTTTATCAGCAGCAACTTCGGCAAAGGCGCCCAAAAGTTGATTTACCGAAGTTTCATGCTCTGTAGATACATTGATAGTCTGGTATCCCATGGCTGCCAATCCCGCTTTAATAGCTGCTGCAACATCGCCTGCATAGACAAAGTCACGCGTTTGTTCCCCATTACCATAAACGGTCACAGCTTTTCCTGCTGCCAAAAGTTTACAGAAAATACTGACGACACCACCTTCGCCGCCTTCCCCCTGACGTTCGCCATAAACATTCGCAAAACGGAAAACAACTGTATTGATACCATAAAGCTCATGGTAAACACGTAAATAATGCTCTGATGTCATTTTTGTAATACCATAAAACGACATTGGCATCAATGCAAGGTCTTCATGTAAAGGAACATTTTCATTATTGCCATATACTGCCGCACTGGAGGCAAATAAAACTGTTTTCACCTTATACTTGCGGCAATTTTCCAACACATTGATCAAGCCTGCTAAATTGATTTCGCAATCTTCATCAGGATGTTCGATTGAATAAGGTACCATTGTCTGGGCAGCCAAATGCACAACTGCATCAAAATTTTCTTTTTGAAATAACGTTTCTATTTCCTGCGAACGTATATCCGCTACGACAAGCCTCATTCCTTGAGGTACATTTTCTCTGAACCCGCTTAAAAGGTTATCTAAAACTACAACTTCATAATTTTTATCACTATTTAACAATTCTAATAAATGCGAACCGATAAATCCAGCACCGCCGGTAACTAAAAGCTTCATTATTGATCTTCGCCCTTTCTGAGATTTTTCATAGATAAAACATTAGAGCCAAAGGCGCGTATTGAAACTACTGCCCCTAATAAAAACGGCAGGGATTCAGCTGTAAACCGCCATAAAACTGCCATAATACCAACAAGACCACCAGGTAGCAGCTCAGAAAATAATACAACGAAGCCCGCCTCTGCGACACCTGAACCTCCGGGAGTTGGTGAAAAATACAGCACCAAGTTCAGCAAAACCATTCGCCCCATAACCTGCAGCCAGTCAAATTTGATATTCATACCCAGAAAAAACATTGGTACAGTAGCATAAATACATAACAGACTGAGCCCCGATTCAATAAAGGCCCGCATTACTTTCAAAGGATTTTTGCCCATGATAAAAGATGCCTGTTTAAATTCTTTATACCAAATAAAACAATTCCTCCTGAAATCGCGTGAGAAATTGTTCGTTAACCCAATGATCCAAAACTCCGGATATCTGGTCCTCATAAGCAGCACTGCCGCAATCGGCAGCGAAACAAATAAAACAGATACGATAGTAATGACACTGGTCGGCATCCAGTCAACCAAAGCATGATCACTATGCAGAACAAACGGCACCAGCAAAATCAAAAAAGTGATCGACATAATCGTACGCACAAAAACAACGACCGTGGCCTTTGCTACCGGCACGCCCGCCTTGCGCATGAACATGATCTGAGCTACAGCACCGCCGCTGGCTCCGGGGGTAACAAGCGCCAAAAAATAATTGCTTAAAACAACGTTCACCACTTGTCTGGTAGTTAGCTTTTCATCAGTCACAGCAGCCAAAGTCATCAGCCGCAAACCATCAAAAACCAATCCCAATCCCAAAATGCCAAAGGCCGCAGCAATACACCACGGTTCAAACATCGTCAGATATTCTAACGCTCTTATATCAAATGTAAAATAAATAACTGCCGCAGAAATAGCAATAACAAAAACAAACATCCATAGCAACCTGCGGATCAATTTTCTGTGCATATCAAAGCCCACCAAAGTTTATCAAAGTTACTTTCTTCTGCTCCAATAAACATTTATTTTTTTCAGAAAGAAAAGCCTGAAGCTCATCTTCCCAATGATACTGCCAGGAAAAAGTTTTTTCCAAAGACTCTGCATCCATCCCCGGATGAGTCATGATCTCACTTACGCCATCAGGCAGATTCCTAATGATTTCACCTACTAAGAATTCGTTTAAATTACCTCCGGCCAGCATTCCAAAAAAATGCTGCGGATAGACAAAACGAGCCTGTCTGGCTTTCATTTTCGCCAAAGCGCTGCAAAAGCTTAAGCCTTCACGGCCGATCAGGCGGCCAGCAGTGCTGTTAAATCCACCGCGCCAAAACCAGCCTTCCTGCGGTATCCTAATTTTTTTAATACCAAATGCACTGCACAAATCCAATACGATGTCGGCAATTCCCGGCAGCACATGCAGATGCTGATGGCTGTCGACGTGAGTTATTTCCAGACCACAGCTTAAGCCGCGTTCCAGTTGTGCTTGCAGTTCGCTGACAACTTCTGCTTTTTTTATTCTGCCAGCATACCACCGTTTGGCAAAAACTGTATAATCAGCAGGCAAAAGCCCATCTTCATCAACAAGTGTTCGTAGCTGCCGTGCTTGTAAAAGCGGTTTACCACCTCCTACTAAAGTAAGATGGATACCTACTCCTAAAGCAGGTGTTGCTTTCGCCTGAAGTACTGCGTCATCAAAAGCAGCGCCGCTACACATTAAAGACGTACTGGTAATAAAACCGTCCCTGCAGCCTTTTATAATACCAGCATTGATTGCCGGATGCAGTCCGAAATCATCAGCATTAACAATTAATTTTTTCATATATTTCAGCCTCCTGAAAGGCTCTAGATTTTTTTATAATTTGCAAAATGGACTTTTACAAGCCGTTCCAGGGCACCGCGTCCCAATTCTTTCAGCAGCTTGCGTGCACAGTTTGTCGCAGCGTCACTGCCGCCTTTAGGCAATTCATTTCGCCCAACCTGCTCGGCCAGCTCCTGCATTATTTCCAATGTTTTCCCCCGCCCCAATACAGAGCCAGCCGCCACAGCAATATCTGCCTCGGCCCTGTGCTGCTGTACTATATTAACATCAGGAAATTCCTGCTGTAAGCTGGCGCGGATGTCGTTAGACGCTGTAAATTGATCAACCAGCGCATAATTACATTGCGGGCATTGCCGCAGAACATTTCGCAGTACAGCTATGTGACCATTGCTTAACAAATGGTTGAGATTTTTTCCATCTGCACGCATTTGCTGATAACGAAAATTATACATTTCCGGCTTCAAAGCTAAAACCGTGTTGATCGGAGCAGCTTCGACAATCAGCTCTGCCAGCCGCAGAATTTCTTTATCATTGATCAGTTTGCAATCTCTGACTCCCAAACGGACTAGTTTTTCAGCCGTAGTAATATCTACTAATACTGCTGCAACGACTAAGGGGCCGAAAAAATCTCCTTTACCTGATTCGTCACTGCCTGCCCAAATACCTTTAAAATCGGCACAATTTCGTAAAAGTGTATAGTCATTTCCAATAGCTGGTACGATAGCCACTTTATCGGCAGTATCTTTTCCTGTCAAAACTGCTTCCAGCTGGGACCTCAATTCTGAAACCGTACCGCCCCAAACAAACTTAATCCCCTTTTTACCATTATATACTGATAATACTACTTTACTATCACTGTTTGTTACTGTCAACTGTATACCATACTGCAGCTTTTTTTCAGTAATTGTAAGATTGGCGTCAAAACTTTTGATCTGCTTTTTTAAATTGTCGATATAAGCAGCAAAATCACTGTTCAAGTTGTGCCTCCGCAGCAGCAGCTGCTGCCTGCATAATAGTTTTCAGGCTGTGTCCGCTTTTTAAAGCCAAAACTTTACAATCCTCAAATTCAGGAGCAATATTCACAATTTTCCCATCCATCTGTGCATATTTAATTCTCACTTCACCTTCAGGCAACGACACAATAGTAACCTTCCTGTAATTGATATGACGATGCACCGCATAATAACGTACTCCCAGCGACGTTGTTTCAGTCAGCAAAATATCAGTCAGCTGATCCAGGTTCTGAGGATCGAGCAGCACCGATAAAGTTTGAGCAGGCCGTCCTTTTTTCATAATGATCGGAGTCAGCCAGCAATCCAAAGCACCCGCCTGCAGTAAGCGTTCCTGCACATAAGGGTACAATTCGCCATTCATATCGTCAATATTACATTCGGCAACAAGTAATTCACCACCGGCTTCAGCTTCCCATTCGCCGATACTGATGCGCAGGACATTGGGTATTTCCAGATCCCAGGTCCCGGCGCCATAAGCAATTTTACTGCCGCTAAAGCCCTGTGGAATATCATTTGTACTGACTGCTAAAACCTTCATCAGTGCAGCACCAGTCGGTGTAGTAAGCTCTTTTTCGATCTTTCCGTGGCTGTGCTGCAGCCCTTGTAACAGCTCTGCCGTCGCAGGAGCCGGCACTGGCATCAGTCCGTGTGCACAATTTACAAAGCCACTGCCTGTATGGATATTGGAAACAAAAATCTTTTCGATCCCCAAATATTCCAAAGCCAAAACGCAGCCCGCAATATCAATAATCGTGTCGATTGCTCCGACTTCGTGAAAATGCACTTCATCAACAGTTTTTCCGTGAACCTTAGCTTCAGCTTCTGCTAAAGCTGTAAACACCTGTAAAGACTGCATTTTGATTTTATCATGCAAGTCAGAATGTGTAATAATATGGGCTATATCATGCAGATTGCGATGTTCATGGTGGTGATGCACAGGTTCTTCAGACACTTTCACCTGATGGCAATGCTGAGCGCAATCGGAATGATGTTCATGGTTATGCCCTGTATCGCCATGTTCGTGATGATGGTGACCAGCGTGAGTATGTTCATGCTGATGTCCAATTGTGACATCATGTTGATGTTCATCTGGCAACAAGACATTAAAATAGTTCGCATCAATCCCACATTTATTAACACGTTCGTTGATCAGTTCATACTCTCCCAAGTGCAGCTTTTTCATCTCAGACACCAGATGATCGAACGGTACACCTGCATCGATCAAAGCTCCCAGCAGCATATTGCCGCTGATACCCGCAAATGCTTCTATATAGATTGCTTTCATTACATCACCTCATATGATTGATAATACTTGCCATACGCCCCGCTCCAAAACCGTTATCGATATTAACAACAGCCACACCGGCCGAACAGCTGTTGAGCATGCCCAAAAGTGCCGATAGCCCCTGAAAGTTAGCGCCATAACCGACACTGGTAGGCACCGCTATTACAGGTCGTTCCACCAAGCCGCCGACAACGCTTGCCAAAGCGCCTTCCATTCCGGCAACGACAATAACTACATTAGCATTTCTGATCAAATCAAGTTTATCAAACAGTCGATGAATACCAGCCACGCCTACGTCGTAAACCCTCTCTACCTGATTGCCCATGATCTCAGCAGTCAATGCCGCCTCCTCTGAAATAGGCAGATCGCTTGTACCAGCCGTCACAACGGCGATATAACGCTTATCATCTTTTGGAAGAGGTTTACGCTCTACAAAAATCAAGCGCGAATTTTTATGATAAACCGCATCGGGCAGCACCTTCTGCACCGCTGCAAATTTATCGGCATCAGCACGTGTTCCCAAAATATTATTGTGTACCTGTGCCAGCTTTTCCATGATCGCAGCAACCTGCTCTACTGTTTTACCCTCGCAGTAAACAACCTCGGGAAAGCCCTGACGCAGACTGCGGTTATGATCCAGTTTCGCAAAACCAAGGTCAGTATAATCCGCAGCATGCAGCTTTTCCAAAGCTGTTTTAGCGTCGATAGTGCCTGCTTTATAACTTTCCAAAAGCGCCAGCAAATTTTCTTCGTAAGTCATATTATAATACTTCCTTAACTATGATTTATGCAAATGTTTCTCTTTCCATTCCTCGCTCAGCAAATATAACAGCGGCACTACAACCAGAGTCAGCAAAGTCGACGTCGTCAGACCGCCAACTAAAACCACGCCCATAGACTGGCGCAGCTCAGCACCGGCACCAAGACCCAAAGCAATTGGCAGCATGCCTAAAATAGTCGAAAGCGTTGTCATAAATATCGGACGAATACGCAAAGCGCAGGCTTCACGCAAGGCCTCGCGCAAAGGCATACCCTTAGCCCGTGCCTGATTGGCATAGTCGACCAGCAGGATCGCATTTTTTGTAACCAGACCCAGCAGCATCGTAAAACCGATCAGCGACATCATATTTGCAGTCTGCCCTGCTACCATCAAACCTAAAACAGCACCGATAATCGCAAACGGCAGTGACATCATAATTACCAAAGGCTGCATAAAGCTTTCAAACTCTGCTGCCAGAACCATATAGATCATAATAATAGCTAAAATAACCGCCTTCGCGATCTCACTAAAGGCTTTTGCCATTGTATCAGCCTGACCGATCATTTTATAACGGTAACCGACCTGCATATTCATATCCGGGATCATCTCCGTCTGGATCTTCTGGATCAAATCGCCCGGAGTAATACCGACTGTATTAGCATAAACAACGATCTGGCGCTGTCTGTCCTCACGGTCAATACGTGTAGGACCGGACGAGAAATACACGTCAGCTACATCGCCCAACCGGACAAACTTCCCTTCCGTATTAGAAACACGCAGATTGGCAACGTCATTGATATCACGACGATGCGCAGCCTCCAACTGTACAATTATATCATAGTCGTTATCACCAATAGTAAAACTATTGCTTGTGCTTTTGCCTAAAAAGGCCATTTCCACAACTTTACCAACGGAAGTTGAATCAAGCCCCATTGCGCTCGCACGCAGCGGATCGACCTTAACGATGATCTCCGGTTCTTCTTCCGATGAAGAAATATCAACATCAGTAGAACCTGGAACCTGTCTGATCCTTTCCGCCAGATCCTGAGCATAAGTTGTCAGCAGCTCAAGATCACTGCCGCGCAGACCTACCTGCACCGGTCTGCTGTCGCCGCGTCCGCCTCCCTGGTTACTGACGACTGCTACTTTCAATTCTTCGACATTACCAAATTTACGGCGCAGCTCATCCATAATATCGATCATACTGCGATCTCTGTCAGACGAAGGAATAAGCTTGACATCGATATTGCCTTCGTTAATAGGCACGCGCGAACCGCCTAAGCGCATCGCCGCAATCCTGACCTCCGGCATTTGCAGGATTTCTTCTTCCAACGGCAGCGTCAGCTCCTTCATTCGCTCGATACTTGTACCGGCAGGAGCTTTAACACTGACGGAAAATTCACCGGAATCGTATGTCGGCTGATATTCCGTACCAATAAAAGGTAACAGAAAAAGATTAAAAATAAGTGAAGCAACAGAAATCAGAACTATTTTCCAAGGATGCTGGAACGCAAATACCATTAATTCATCATACATCCGGCAAATTACCTGAAACCCGGCCTCAAATTTATCCAGACAAATCTGTACAACTTTGGGACGCGGATGCTTATAAGGTTTGGCATGTTCCTCGCGATAATCCTTCAGCCAATAAGCCGATATCATTGGTGTAAGCGTGTAAGCAGCCATCGTCGAAAAAGCCAGCGCAAAAGCGACAGTTAAGCCGAATTGTTTAAAATACTGACCAACTACCTCACCCATAGAACCGATCGGTACAAAAACCGCCATCAAAGAAAGCGAAGTAGCAAGAATAGCCAGAGATAACTCTTCTGTAGCGTCCTGAGCAGCCTGAATCGGCGACTTACCCATTTCCATATGCCGGAAAATATTTTCAATCAAAACGATAGCATCGTCGATAAGGATGCCGACTGCCAGGCTCAAAGCCATCAGCGACATATTATTCAGCGTAAAGTCCATCGACTTCATCAAAAAGAACGTGGCAATAACGGAGGTCGGTATAGAAAGGCCGCCGATGATCGTAGCCCGAAAATCGCGCAGGAACATATAAGTTATCAAAAGCGCCAGAAAGCCGCCGAAAAGTATAGCATTCCAGACATCGGCAACATTCTCGCGGATATAAGCAGACTGATCGCGTACGACATCGACCTTGATATCCTTAGGCAAATCATTTTCCATCATTTGTTCCATAGAAGCGTTGACACCGTCAACAACATCTACAGTATTGGTCTTAGACTGCTTCCTTACCAAGACCATAACGCTGGGTACTTTATTAGAACGGGAATAGGTGTCTTCGTCTTCCCAGCTGTCAACAACCTTCACAACATCTGAAAGCTGGATCGGGCGACCATCCTGATTGGCAATAACGATGTTTTTAATATCGTCGATATTTTTATATTTGCCTAACGTACGGACTGTTATTTCCATATCGTTATAACGGGCCTTACCGCCAGGAGTATTGATATTTTCACTGTTGACCTTATCTAAGATAGTCTGAAAGGAAATATTATAACTGTTCAGCTTCTCAGGATCGGCGATCAGTTTGACACCGGCAATCACATTCGCCTTACGGATATAGTCGAGCAATGAAGTCTTACC
>ERZ791620.847-NODE-847-length-14060-cov-4.010996_pt1 | contig 14060 bp, 10 predicted proteins | sample MGYA00509962_ERZ791620 | MGnify/ENA primary metagenome ERZ791620 (study PRJEB30046, sample SAMN00715162) | human gut metagenome | study: EMG produced TPA metagenomics assembly of the A metagenome-wide association study of gut microbiota in type 2...
AGATATAGTAAGACCTGCTATTTTAGTAGGCAAGTATCGTTTGTATCCAAGAATCACCTGCCTTTAGGCATGGGGAGTATGTCAAAGGATAAAATAGAACGTAGAGCATATGAACAGAGAGAAAAAGCTATAAGAGATTATTATTCCTATATGAATGCATTTAAAGAAGAAGGATTGCAACAGGGTTTAGAGCAAGGCATGCAAAAAGGGTTATATCAACAAGCTATACAAACTGCAAAAAATATGTTAAAAGATAAAGTAGATATAAAGCTTATTTCTAAATATACTAATTTAAGTGTAGAAGAAATAAAAAAGATAAACGAAGAATAAAGCCTTAAATTTTGAGGAAATAGTAATGATAAGATTAGTAATTAAAAAATAAGACTTACAATAGGAATGAATAGGATAGCTAAAAATTAATAATAAAGAGAGATTTTCTTCATAGTTATAATTTGGTAAACTTTATAATCAATAGAGTTAATAATTTTATGAAGAAAATCTTTTTTTATGATATAATGATTTTTGATTGTATAAAATTGTCATAATTTAAAGTATTTTATTTATTTGAATAGATTATAGGGAGTAGATTGTTATGAAACGTATTCGCAAAGCTGTTATACCTGCTGCTGGTTTTGGTACTCGTTTTTTGCCAGCGACAAAAGCAACACCTAAAGAAATGTTACCAATAGTAGATAAGCCTACAATTCAGTACATAGTGGAAGAAGCTATCTCTAGTGGTATTGAAGATATTTTGATCATCAGTGGTCATGCTAAACGTGCAATTGAAGACCATTTTGATAGTGCACCAATTTTAGAAGCTGAATTAAAAGCTAAAGGTAAAACTAAATTATTGGAAATGGTACAGGAAACATCAGAAATCAATGTACATTACATTCGCCAAAAACATATGCGTGGTTTAGGTGATGCTATTTTATGTGCTAGAGCATTCATTGATAATGAACCATTTGCTGTATTATTAGGTGATGATATAGTTTATAATCCTGAAATGCCAGCTTTAAAACAGTTGATGGATATGTATAATCAAACAGGTGCTACTATTTTAGGTTGTCAACAAGTGCCAAAAGAAAAGGTTTCTTCTTATGGTATTGTAGCAGGCGTACCAACTATCAATGAACAATTGATGAAAGTTAATGACATGATTGAAAAACCAAGCATTGAAGAAGCTCCAAGTCAAATGGCAGTGCTTGGTAGATATATCATCACTCCAGATGTATTTGAAGTATTGCAAAATACTAAGCCAGGTAAAGGTGGAGAAATACAGTTGACAGATGCACTCAAAGTTATGGCAAAACGTGAAAATGTTTATGCTTATAATTTCACTGGCAAACGCTATGATGTAGGCGATAAATTAGGCTTTTTGAAAGCTACAGTAGAATTTGCTCTCCGTCGTGATGATTTATTTGGTGACTTTGCGGAATATCTCAAAACAATTGTAAAAGATTTATAATAATAATTATAATAAAAAAGGTGATACTTTTAGTATCACCTTTTATTTTATCTATATATTATATTTGTGATTAATTTTCTGGGATAGTTAGATTATCTTTAATTTGCGATACTTCGCTATTGATATCTAACATTATAGGAGCTTCAATAGCATAAATGCGATTTAAATTATTTACAATATCTTTATGCTCAATTTGATTGTAAGTTCCTTCGTTGATGATTACAATACTTTGACGAACAGTTTCATTTAATTTATAACTATAAACACGAGTTTTTTCCAAAATATTATAAACTAATGTATAATTGTTTTGTGATAATTCACTTGGCGGTAAAGCATCTTGTAATGAATTATTAAAAGCATTTGTTTCATCATATAATCTTTGCAATTGACTTAAAGCTTCAGTTGCAGATATGGATTGATTTTCATAATTAGAAATGATTTTGTGATAAACTGTAGCAAATCTATCTAGCTGATTGATATCTTCTTTATAATCATTGTACCATGTTATAAAATAAGGTTGTTCGTTTAAAATAGCCAAACGTTGCTCAGTGGAGATAGAATTTGAAGAAGATGGTATCACTAAAGAACTATAGACAGCTACAAAACAAAGTAAAATAATGCCACAAGGAATAATAAATATTCTCTTTGTAGGGTATTTTCTATCAGCTAAATAACTAGCAACAATGATAACAATCATAACAGCAATAGCTAGTAAAATATTCATAAAAAATTTTTTCCTCCTTATATTATAAGTTCATTTCTTTGATGGCAAAGAAACGAACCAAAGAAAGCCACCGCAGATAAAATTTAAGCTTTGAAAAAAATTATCATTTCATACAAAGCTTAAAACTCGCTACGCTCAGACAGTTAAGCAAAAAATGTATTCAATGATAATGTTTTTCAATAATCTTGCGATTACCGCTAAATTTTATAATGCGGAAAATATAACAAATTATTTAGCATTATTAAAAATAATACCGAATGTCCCTCACGTTAGCGAATTTTACGGTAGCCGTAGGCTATTGGAAAGGATAAAATTATGGCTATGGTTTTAGCTCTACTGTTTGAGCAAAGCGAGTTTAGAGCGTTATAGACATAATTTTATAATTGACAAAGTAAAATTGATATCGGGAGGTAGAGTTCTTTTGTTACTTTTCTTGCTCATGAAAGAAAAGTAAGCAATATATTTATTTTAGCATATTTTTTTAGAAGATATGAAAATTAATTTTAGGATAGAGGTGTATGGTTTGACTTCAAGAAGAATTATGTATTATTTACAGGCTTTTAAAATTTTAGCACTAGGATATTGGCGTTCTGAACAAAAATGGAAAGCTTATGGTATTTTAGCTGTTGTTTTAATTTTAAATTTAGCCAGTGTATTTTTGACGGTATTGGTAAATGATTGGTATAAAGAATTTTGGGATGTTTTGCAAGCCTATGAATTTGATAGTTTTTGGTATTTAGTGGGCAAATTTTCCTTGATTGCCGCTATCTATATAGCGATTGGCGTTTATTCTGTGTATTTACAACAATTATTGCAGATAAAATGGCGTGAATGGCTCACTGATAAATATTTAGTTAGATGGATGGAAAATAGAGCTTATTATAAGTTGAAATTGATGGGAAAAGATATGGATAACCCAGATCAGCGTATTTCTGAGGATATTAATCAATTTGTAGCGTTGACTTTATCTTTGACGATTGGTCTTGTGCGTCAACTGATAACTTTGGTGGCATTTACTGTAATTTTATGGAATTTATCAGGAATTATCACTGTGCCTATTGGCAGTTATGAATTTACTATCTATGGCTATATGGTTTGGTTATCTTTGGTATATTCTATCGTTGGTACGTATCTCACTCATAAGGTGGGTAAGGCACTTATCAATTTAAATTATGAACAGCAAAAATATGAAGCTGATTTCCGTTTTGCGATGATGCGTGTCAGAGAAAATACAGAGTCGATTGCTTTTTATCGTGGTGAAAAGCCTGAGTTAGAAAATTTCTTGACTAGATTTAAGATTGTAATTGGCAATTTCCGCGATATTATGACTCGTCAAAAAATCTTAAACGGTTTTACAGCTGGTTATGGTCAATTGGCGATTATCATTCCATTATTATTGGCTGCACCGCGTTGGTTTGCCAAAGAGGTGCAAGTGGGCTGGATTATGCAAGTATCAAATGCTTTTGGACAAGTTCAAGGAGCAATGTCATATTTTGTAGATGCTTATACAACTATAGCACAGTGGTGTTCTGTAGTTCGCCGTTTAGATGGTTTCAATCGTCATGTCAGTGAAGCTTTGGATTTGAAATCTGATTTAATGATAGATAATGCTTCTAATATTAAAGTCGGTATAGAAAATGTAGATGTTTTCCTTCCTAATAAAAATAAAGATGTTTTAATCAAGAATTGTACAATTGATTTGATGAAGTATCAATCTTTATTGATCATGGGTGCTTCTGGTGTGGGTAAATCAACTCTTTTACGAACACTTGCAGGTCTTTGGCCTTATGCGAAAGGCAATGTTTATTTGCCAAAAGAAGAAGAATTTTTATTTTTACCACAAAGACCATATTTGCCACTTGGTAGCTTAAGACAGGCAATTTCTTATCCTGTAGTTGAAGAAGTAATCAGTGAAAAATATAGTGATGAAGAAATAAAAGAAATACTCATAGCTTGTAAGTTAGAAAATTTAGTAGATAAATTGGATATTGTTGATGATTGGAGTAGAATTTTATCTTTAGGTGAACAGCAAAGAATAGCTTTTGCGAGAATTTTATTATATAAACCTAAATTTGTATTTTTGGATGAAGCTACATCAGCACTTGATGAAACTTTAGAAGAAAATTTATATGATATGTTAAAAACATATTTACCAGATACGAGAATAATAAGTATTGCTCATCGTAGTAGTTTGATTTGCAAGCATCAGGCTATCTTAAAATTAAAAGAGAAAGGTTGTTGGGAAATTCATGAATAATCAAGAAATAGAAGTAAAAATGGAAATAAAAGATGAAGCTCAAATAGAAAATATACGTGGATTTTTGCAAGAAAATAAAGAGCAATCATGGCAACGTATAGATATGAAGGCTATTTATTATGATACGGAAGATAATTTCTATCAAAAACATAAAATCGCCTATCGTGTACGACAAGAAAACAATTGTTTTGTAGCAACATACAAATCGGGAAAAGTAAACACACAGGGCGTTTTTGAACGTGTGGAAATTAATAAAAAAGTAACAAGCCTACAAGCAGATATAAGTGTTTTTTCGGATGTAGATGAGATTTGGAATTTAATCAAAGAAACTAAAGGTAAGAAATTCATTCCGATTGTAATAACTGATTTTGTACGTGAATGTATAGATATAAATTGGTTTGCTTCAAAACTGGAAATAGCTTTAGATTGTGGATTTGTGCAGGGAAATGAAAGAAAATCTCCTATTTGTGAAGTAGAAATAGAATTAAAATCTGGACGAATGGAAGATTTATTATCTTTAAAAAATGAACTTAGTGAAAAATTTGATTTACAAATTTCTACCGTAAGTAAATATAAAAAAGGTCTAATTTTAGCAGAGCAAATTTAAAGCTCTGCTTTTTTTTTAATTTTTTAAAATTTTTTTGGATTTTAGCAGGATTTACAAAATTTATATAGAAATGTAATATTGTCAAATGAAAATGTAACGAATTTTATTTATTTGAGAAGTTTTTACAGAAAAAGGGGTTGTGTAAATTTATTTAATCTAAATTTTATAAAATGTACGATAATTGTTAAGATTGTTAAGTTTTTATAAGTAATTTGTTATATTTGTGTAATTTTTAATAGTTTTTATAGATTAATTCCTGCATTTTTATCGAAATTGACAAGATGTGTAGACTATGTTTATTTTTTCAGGAGGTTTTATATTATGAGAAAAACAGAATGCTTAGCCATGATATTGGCTGGTGGTCAAGGGAGCAGATTAGGAGCTTTAACTAAGAATATAGCTAAACCAGCTGTACCATTTGGTGGAAAATATCGTATTATCGATTTCCCATTAAGTAACTGTGCAAATTCTGGTATTGAAACAGTAGGTGTACTTACTCAATATCGTCCACTAGAATTGCATACATACTTAGGTACTGGTGAAGCATGGAATCTTGACCGCAAAAATGGTGGTGTATATATTTTACCTCCATATGCTAGAGAAAAAGGTGCAGATTGGTATAAAGGTACAGCAGATGCAATTTATCAAAATATTAATTTTATCAATAAAGCTAATCCAGATTATGTATTAGTTTTGTCTGGTGACCATATTTATACTATGGATTATGCAAAAATGATTGAATTCCATAAAAAGAATAAAGCAGAAGCTACAATTGGTGTAATTAAAGTGCCAATGAAAGAAGCTTCTCGTTTTGGTATTATGAGCACAGATAAAGAAGGTCGTATTACTAAATTTGCCGAAAAACCTGCTAAACCAGAAAGCAATTTAGCTTCTATGGGTATTTATATCTTTAGCTGGAATTTCTTACGTGAATACTTAGAAAATGATGCTAAAGATGAAACTTCTAGCCATGATTTTGGTAAAAATATTATTCCAAAAATGTTAGCTGACCAAGCTAGATTATATTCCTATGCATTTGAAGGTTATTGGAAAGATGTAGGAACAATCGATAGCCTTTGGGAAGCAAACATGGATTTATTAAAAGAAAAACAACCATTTGAAATGAATGGTAAATGGAAAATTTATTCCGTGGATATGGCTATGCCACCTCACTATGTAGGACCAAAAGCTAAAATTAAAAATTCTCTTGTAAGCGAAGGTTCTATGATTTGCGGTGAAGTAAAAAATTCTGTTATATTCCCAGGTGTACGCATTGCTAAAGGTGCAAAAGTAAGCAATTCTGTAATTATGCCATTTGCAAAAATCGAAGCAGATGCTGTTGTTGAAAAAGCTATTGTAGCTCAAAATAGCAAAATTGAAGCAACTGCTCAAGTAGGTAGTGACGATGGCACTATTGTAGTAATTCCTGAAGGTGAAACTGTACGACCAATGGTTGTTTCCGATGCAACTGAAAATGTAAATGTGGGATAAAATAAGAGAGGGATATAATTATGAAAAATGTTCTCGGAATAATGGATTTATATGAAGACGATAAACAAATAAGAACACTTACAACAAAAAGACCTGTTGCAACATTACCTTTTGCAGGTCGTTATCGTTTATTAGACTTTGCTTTATCTAGCATGGTTAACTCTGGTATTACAAAAATTGGTATGATGATGCCAGCAAAATCTCGTTCTATCTTAGACCATCTTCGTTCTGGTAAAGACTGGGATTTAGCACGTCGTCATGATGGTTTATTTTATTTACCAGCTATAAAAATGGATAAAGATAGCCGTAATGGTAACTTACAGTCTTTCTATAGACATATGAGCTTTATCAGACAGTCTGAACAAGAATATGTATTAATCTGCAACAGCCGTTTTGTTTATAATATAGACTTTACTACAGCTCTTCGTTTCCATCAGAATACTGGTGCTGATATCACTATGGTTTACCATATTGAAAATAAAGAACGTCCAGACAATGCAACTATTTTACAGACTGGTGAAAATGGTCTTGTTACAGAAATTGCTAACCGTCCAGCTGTTTATGAAAATTCCAAAGTATTTATGGGCATTTACTTAATGTCCCGTAAAAAATTCATGGAAATCATATCTACAGCATATGAACGTGGTGGCTATGATTTCTTGATTGATGGTATTTTACGTCATCAGGATAATTTAAATATCTATGGTTTCCAACATGAAGGTTATGTATCTGAAATCTGCTCTACAATTTCCTATTTCAAAACTAATATGGACTTGTTAGAACCAGAAATTTGGGAAGAATTATTCATGGGTTATAACCCAATCTATACAAGAGTTCGTGATGAAGCTCCTGTACAGTACAAAAAACAAGCAAAAGTTAATAATTCTCTAGTTGCAAATGGTTGCGTAATTGAAGGTTCTGTAGAAAACAGTATCTTATTCCGTGGTGTTAAAATCGGAAAAGGCGTTCAAGTTAAAAATAGCGTAATCATGCAGAATTGTGAATTACAAGATGATGCTCTAGTAGAAAATGTAATTTGCGATAAAAATGTAGTAGTATCCGATGGTAAATGGTTAAAAGGTGCTGAAAATTATCCATTGATCATTGAAAAAAATACAGTTATTTGATTAACAAAAGATAAGATATTAAAATAATATAGGTTAAAAAATATAGTAATTATCTCTAAAGTTGACTTTATGAGATAATTACTGTATTTATAAATATATATAATATAAATTATATAATATAAAATATTAATATATAGGTTTTGATTTTTTTAGAAATATAGAGTTTTTATTTCAGGGTAGTGCGATTAAGGTAAAAACTTATAGGGGGAAGTAATAGTGAGTGTAGGAATAATCAATAAGCAAATTGAAGAGAGAGCTTCATTACAGAAAAATTTCTTAAAAACAGCAAATATGTTATTTGGTAAAGATTGGAATGAATTAACTAAAGAAGAATTATATCAGACTTTAGTTAGAACAGTTCGTCAGTACATCAGTGAAAACTGGATTATGACTAATAAATACTATGAAGAAAATCAATGCAAAGAAGTATATTATTTTTCCATTGAATTCTTATTAGGTCGTCTATTAAATACAAACTTGATCAATCTTGATATGAAAGAAATCTGTAAAGAAGCCTTGAAAGACTTGAATATTGATATTACAGAACTCTTTAAACAGGAACCAGATGCAGGTTTAGGTAATGGTGGTCTTGGCCGTCTTGCTGCTTGCTTTATTGATTCTTTGGCTTCCTTAGGCCTTCCAGGTCATGGTTGTACTATCCGTTATCAATATGGTCTGTTTGAACAAAAAATAATAGATAATCAACAAGTTGAAATTCCTGATAATTGGCTTAAAAATGGTTTCGCTTGGGAATATCGCAAAGCTGACAAAGAAGTTGATGTTCATTTTGGCGGTAATGCTTATATGGCTCAACAAGAAGATGGTTCTTTAAAATTAGTTCATGAAGGATATAATACAGTTGCAGCTGTTCCTTATGATGTGCCAATCGTAGGTTACCACAATAATGTAGTAAATACTCTTCGTCTTTGGAATGCTGAAGTTCCTCAAGATTTTGCTTCTTTATCAGGTACTAGAGAACAGTTACAAGAAAGATTGCGTCAATCTTATCGTGTACAAGCAATCACTTCTTGCTTGTATCCAGAAGATAGCTCTTATGAAGGTAAAATGCTTCGTTTGACTCAAGAGTATTTCTTTGTATCTGCAGGCGTTCAAAGTATTGTTCGTCATTATAAACGCCGTAAAGGTGATTTAAAAGATTTTGCGAAAAAAATTGCTATTCATATCAATGATACTCATCCAGCAATGGCAATTCCTGAACTTATGCGCGTACTCATTGACCAAGAAGGTATGGATTGGGATACTGCTTGGGATATCACTAAAAATACAGTAGCTTATACTAACCATACAATTATGCCAGAAGCATTAGAAACTTGGCCAATTGATATGTTTAAAAATCTCGTACCACGTATTTACATGATCGTAGAAGAAATCAATGCACGCTTCTTAGAAGATGTTCGTAAACAATATCCAAATGATGAAGACCGTGTACGCAGAGTATCTATCATTCAAGATGGCGTAGTTCATATGGCTCGTCTTTCTGTTGTAGGTAGCCACAGCGTAAATGGTGTTGCTAAAATTCATAGCGATATCTTAAAAGCACATACTATGCGTGACTTTGATGAAATTTACCCAGGTAAATTCAATAATAAAACTAATGGTATTACACATCGTCGTTGGCTCATTGCGGCAAATCCACAGCTTTCTAGCTTAATAGATGAAGCTATTTCTGATAAATGGCGTAAAGACCCATCTCGTCTTATCGATTTATTAGACTATAAAGATGATACAGCATTCCTTGATAAATTAGCAGAAGTTAAAAAAGAACATAAAATTTATTTAGCTGGTCATATCAAACGTCGTAGTGGATTTACTATTGACCCTAATTCTTTATATGACATTCAAGTTAAACGTATTCATTCTTACAAACGTCAAATTATGAATATTTTACATGTAATGCATATCTATAATTTGATTAAAGCAAATCCATCTATTAAATCTGAAATGTTACCTCGTACTTATATGTTCGCAGGTAAAGCAGCTCCTGGTTACCATATCGCTAAAGAAACAATTCGCTTAATCAACAATGTAGCTAATATTGTTAATAACGATAAAGATGTAAACGATTGTTTACATGTAGTATTCTTAGAAAACTATGGTGTTACTTTAGCAGAAAAATTATTCCCAGCAGCTGATGTTAGTGAACAGATTTCTCTTGCAGGTAAAGAAGCTTCCGGTACATCTAACATGAAATTCATGATGAACGGTGCTATCACACTTGGTACTTTAGATGGTGCTAACGTGGAAATCTGCGATGCAGTTGGAGAAGATAACTGCGTTATCTTTGGCTTAAAAGAACATGAAGTAATGGAATACTATAAAAATGGATTATATTCCGCATGGACTGAATATAATACAAATCCAGCAATTCACAATGTAGTTGATGAATTATTGACTGGTCCATTCGTAGGTAATGGTGATTTCCATGACTTACACAACTATTTATTCAATAGTAATGATGAATATTTCGTATTCAAAGACTTCAATTCTTATATTGATGCTCATGTAAAAATTAGAGGTAAATATCTCGACCGCTATGGTTGGTTAAAATCCAGCTTAATCAATATTGCACATTCTGGTATCTTCTCTAGTGATAGAACTATCAGCGAATATGCAAAAGATATCTGGAATGTAGAACCTATTAATTTATTAAAATAAATGACTCCAAAGGAGAACTAAAAATATGGAAGTATCCGCATTAAAAGATTTTGATTTGTATTTGTATCATCAAGGTACAAATTTCTATGCGTATCAAATGTTAGGAGCTCATTTTGTAGTAGAAGACGGAGTAGAAGGCGTACGCTTTGCTGTTTGGGCACCTCATGCTAAAGCCATAAGTGTAGTAGGAGATTTTAATAATTGGGATTACAATGAAAACCCAATGCAGAGAATTTCTGATGGTGAAATTTGGGTGACTTTTATTCCTAATTTACAGCAAGGTGAAATTTATAAATATTCTATAGAGCCATTCAATGGTGGAGAACGTTTCTTAAAAGCAGACCCTTATGCTTTTTATGCTGAAAAGAAACCAAAAACAGCTTCTCGCGTTTATGATTTACGCGGTTATGAATGGCATGATGAAAAATGGCAGAAAAAACAGCAACAAGAAGCTTCTTATGATAAACCTATGCTCATCTATGAAGTGCATTTAGGCTCTTGGCGTCGTGATGCTGAAGGTAATTATTTAACTTATAGAGAAGCAGCAAAACAACTCATCTCTTATGTTAAAGAAATGAATTATACTCATATTGAGTTTATGCCACTTTGTGAACATCCATTTGATGGTTCTTGGGGTTACCAAGCAACTGGTTATTATGCAGTAACTAGTCGTTATGGTGAACCAAAAGACTTCATGTATTTAGTAGATTTAGCTCATCAAAATGGTATTGCTGTAATCATGGACTGGGTTCCAGGACATTTCTGTAACGATGCTCATGGTCTTCGCCGTTTTGATGGTGAAACTTTATATGAATCTGATAATGAAAAACGCCGTGAAAATTGGCAATGGGGTACAACTAACTTCGACTATGGTCGTCGTGAAGTGCATAGCTTCTTAATTTCTAATGCTCTATTTTGGTTAAATGAATATCATATTGATGGACTTAGAATTGATGCTGTAGCTAATATGTTGTATCTAAACTACGGTCGTGAAGAAGGTCAGTGGGAACCTAATAAATACGGTGACACTGGTAACCTTGAAGCTATGGAATTGATTAAAAATCTAAATGAAGCGATTTTCAAATATCATCCAAATGCTTTAATGATGGCAGAAGAATCTACATCATGGCCTATGATTTCTCGTCCAACTTATATGGGCGGTATGGGCTTCAACTATAAATGGAATATGGGCTGGATGAATGATATGCTCAAATATATGAGCCTTGATCCTATTTATCGTAAATGGAATCATGATAAAATTACATTCTCCTTGATGTATGCTTTCTCTGAAAACTTTGTATTGCCATTATCTCATGATGAAGTAGTTCATGGTAAATGCTCTTTAATTGAAAAAATGCCAGGCGATTATTGGCGTAAATTCGCTGGTCTTCGTTCCTTCTTTGGTTATTGGATGACTCACCCTGGTAAAAAATTATTATTCATGGGTGGCGAATTTGGTCAATTTATCGAATGGAAATATGATGATAGTCTTGATTGGCATTTAGCTGAATTGTATCCAATGCATACAAAAATGCAGAGATTCTCTAAAGAATTGAATAAATTCTATTGTGAACATAAAGCTTTATGGCAAGTAGACTTTGATTGGCGTGGTTTCCGCTGGATTGATTGTAACGATAATGAAAATAGCGTTATTTCCTTTATTCGTTATGCTGAAGACCAAGATGATTTCATCATTGTAATATGTAACTTCACTCCAGAAGTGCGTCATGGTTACCGCATTGGTGTTCCTGAAAAAGGTATTTATCAAGAAGTATTTAATACAGATAAAGAAGAATACGGTGGTTCTAATGTATTAAATGAAGGTGACTTTAAATCAGAAGATGTATTCTGGCATAATTTAAATCAATCTATTCAAATTACTTTACCACCACTTGGTACAGTATATTTTAGATTGAAATTGCGTCCTGTTGAAGCTAAAAAACAGACAGTGATTGAAGCTGAAAAACTAGAAAAAGTAAAACTTAATGGTAATAAATCAAAACAACGTCAAAAGGCTAAAGCTTATGCCTTGAAATAATTTAAGTTATAGCCCATATAATTTTTATTATATGGGCTATATATACAATCATAGAGGAAGGTCGTGTTATAGTGTTAAAAGTTTTATATGTAGCCTCAGAAGCTGTGCCTTTTGTAAAAACAGGCGGTCTTGCAGATGTAGCGGGTTCTTTACCTAAAGAATTAAAACAAAAAGGTGTAGATGTTCGTGTTGTTATACCAAAATACAGTGGTATAAAAGAAGAATATCGCAATAATATGGAACATATTTATGATGGTGAAATCAATGTTTCCTGGCGTAAAAAATATCTAGGTATTGATAGATACGATTATAAAGATGTACCATTTTATTTCATTGATAATCAGGAATATTTTTATCGTGAAGGATATTATGGTTATCCAGATGATGTAGAAAGATTTACTTTCTTCTGCAGAGCTGTTCTCGAAATGCTTCCTCATATTGATTTCTGGCCAGATGTTATTCATATGAATGATTGGCAAACAGGTTTAATTAGCGTTTATTTAAAACTCGAACATAATGAAGATGTACGCTATAACAAGATTAAAACAGTATATACTATTCATAATTTGAAATATCAAGGTCGTTTCTGGAAAGGATATTTACCAGATGTATTAGGTCTTGATTGGAAATGCTTCAACAATGGTGATTTGGAATACTTCGATGATATCAACTTCATGAAAGGTGCTATCGTATATTCTGATAAAGTTACTACTGTAAGTCGCAGTTATGCTAAAGAAATTCAAGATCCTTATTATGGTGAAGGTCTTGAAGGTATGCTTCAAAAACGTGATGCAGATTTATCTGGTATTATCAATGGTCTTGATTATGAAGATTATAATCCAGAAACTGATAAGTACATCTTTAAAAACTTTGATGTACATAATGCAATTGCTATCAAAGGTGATAATAAAGAACAACTTCAGAAAAAATTGGGCTTACCAGTAAATCGCAAAATTCCAATGATTGGTATGGTAACTCGTTTAGTTGAAGCTAAAGGTCTTGATTTAGTTACACGTATCTTAGATGAATTACTTGAATATGAAAATGTACAATTTGTAATCTTAGGTACAGGCGATAGACAATATGAAGACTGGTTCAAAGGTCTTGTATGGCGCTATCCGAAAAAAGTATCTGCTAATATCTTCTTTAATAATGAATTAGCACATCAAATTTATGCTGCAAGTGATTTATTCTTGATGCCATCTCAATATGAACCATGCGGTATTGGTCAGCTTATCGCTCTCCGTTATGGTACTGTGCCAATTGTACGTGCTACAGGTGGTTTAAAAGATACTGTTGAAGCATATAACAATTACACTCAAACTGGTAATGGCTTTAGCTTTAATAATTACAATGCACATGAATTATTATTCTCCATCAAACGTGCAATAGATGGTATTGCTGATGATAGAAAACATATTCATCTTGTAGAAAATGCTATGACTGCTGATTACAGCTGGGAAGAATCAGCTAAACAATATAAAGAATTGTATAATAGCTTAAAGGCTTAATAATTAGTTTAAAATAAAAATTTTATCGCTTAATACGATTTTTATAAAATTTTGCTTACTCAACAAAATAAGGTCTGTATTAAGCGATAATTATTTTATAGATGATTGAAGTTTTAATCAGGGGAGGCTTAAAGCTGTTATAAATAATATATAATTTTATA
>ERZ791620.858-NODE-858-length-13951-cov-2.219991_pt1 | contig 13951 bp, 10 predicted proteins | sample MGYA00509962_ERZ791620 | MGnify/ENA primary metagenome ERZ791620 (study PRJEB30046, sample SAMN00715162) | human gut metagenome | study: EMG produced TPA metagenomics assembly of the A metagenome-wide association study of gut microbiota in type 2...
ACAGAAGCGACCGGGTCGCCAATTCCGATCACCGAAGACGAATTAGTAACAAAATATACCTACTATATTAGTAAAAAGTGTGTAAGATTATAAAAATTCTATTGATAGCTATCCCTCACTTGGCCTGCTGCGCCAAATAAGCCTCATACATATCCAGCATCCACGTGCCGTCACCGTCCGCATCGGCCTCTTTTTTACGTGCTTTACCCTCTTTGCCCTTAAACCAGTTTTTACTGAATTCCTTCAAACCGGGTTTCTTGTCTTTCAGCAGGACACTATTCACCAACATTGGAATATAGACAATTTCTCCCTCCTTGCCTTCATCGTGGAAACGAATTCCATGATAGGTAACTAAGCGTCGTTTCATTCCCTGCTGATTGGTTGTGACATCCCAGTCTTTCCACCAGTACACAGAAGCGTGCTCTCCCGTATTTTCCAGACATACAAGGCGGCGTATCGTACGGTAACGATCGGCAATGGAAGGTGACGCCAACTCACGCGATTCCCAGCGGATACCGTCAGGATTATTCTCTGTCTTTTCCGTATAATCGATACATACGACTTCATCCGCCGTATATTTCAATACTTCCTTATCATCCGGTGTCGCAGTCATTTTGAAGGAATAATTGCTCTTTTTGAAAGCGGAGGCTTCGGCATGCCAGCCCCTCTTCACATATCCTTCCACTTTTTCACCGGATGTCAAGGTCACCACCACACGGCGAAACTCCTGGTCTTTTACTTTCTGCGCATTCGCCTGCGGTATGTACACACACAAGGCCAGTACTACTAAAAAAAGATTTTTCATAATTGTATGTTTAAAGGTTAATGTCCGATATGATATTCCTGTAACATCAACACGGTTTTATCACGCCACGTATCCAAACTACGGATGCGTCTGCACAATTCCGCATCGTCAGCCACGTAACGGCAAAGCCGTTCCCGAAAAGCGTTTCCCGTCCGCGGCTTCATTTTTCCAGGAGAATAATAGAGGGTGTCACCCGATTTCCGCAGATAATAAATCACCCGCGAACGACTGAAGACCCCTCTCCGTTGCCAAACCTGGATTCCTCCGTTAGAAGCGATACCATAGCCCCGTCCGGAGTAAACGTAAGCCTCGATATGCGGCGTAGCAAAATACTGCCAACACCAACCGATACCCTCTGCCAGTATGAATTTCCGCCGGAATTCCGGTGTCCGGGGATGCCAACAGACAATTGAATCGATTTCCTCCGCCGGATAAACCTCTTTCTGTTTGTCCCTGGTGAAAATGCCCCGGAATGCTTTAACATCTTTGCCTTTTTTGGGAATACACACACGATGATCACCCGAAAATCCGACACTTTTTCCCTCCTTGAAATAAATAATACCCTCCACCGGAACGGCTGCCCGAACAGAGAAAACTCCCACGCTCCACACACAAATCAAAAACAATTTTATACTCATTTAATTTTTTTTGTGACAAAAATATGGTTAATAAAATAATTTAACTAACTAAATATCAAAATATTTTTTGGACTTCGTCCCTATCGGCTTTCCCGGCAGCCGTTAATAACACGCCTAAATATATTCTATTACGATAAAATGAAAGATGCTGTGATTTTAATTTTTTTTCGTAGGTTTGTAGCCGATTTCCAAAGGTTAATTTCGGTATGTAATGTACCTGCTATTTTGAAAGTATATGATTGAGAATTTAGTGATAGTGGAGTCTCCGGCAAAAGCCAAGACCATCGAGAAATTTTTAGGGAATGGTTATACCGTGAAGTCGAGTTTCGGACACATCCGCGATTTGGAAAAAAAAGATTTAGGAGTAGACATCGAACATAATTTTCAGCCTAAATATGAAATATCTTCCGACAAGAAAACAATCGTCAAAGAGCTGAAAACACTGGCCAAGGAAGCGAAGACCGTATGGCTGGCTTCCGATGAGGACCGTGAAGGAGAAGCCATTGCATGGCATTTATTCGAGGTGTTGAAATTAAAACCGGAGAACACCAAGCGAATAGTATTTCATGAGATTACCAAAGATGCCATTCTCCATGCGATTCAAAACCCAAGAAACATTGACAAAAATCTGGTGGATGCCCAACAGGCCCGGCGGGTATTGGACCGTTTGGTCGGATTCGAAATGTCGCCGGTGTTATGGAAAAAGGTAAAGCCTTCACTTTCTGCCGGCCGGGTGCAATCCGTTGCCGTAAAACTGATCGTTGAACGCGAACGCGAAATCAATGCTTTCAAAGAACAACAATATTACCGGGTTTGCGGAACTTTCGAAACCCAGCAACATGCTCAATTAAAAGCCGAAGTACAGACCCGTTTTACCGATAAAGAAACGACACTTACTTATCTGGAAGCCTGTAAAACAGCTATTTTCCATGTGGATAGTGTAGAGACCAAGCCGACGACCCGCAAGCCTGCTCCCCCGTTCACCACTTCCACATTACAACAGGAAGCTTCCAGAAAACTGGGTTTTTCGGTATCCCAGACCATGTCGGTAGCACAAAAGCTTTATGAACACGGGCTTATTACCTATATGCGTACCGACTCGGTCAATCTCTCCGATCTGGCCATCCGGACAGCCAAAGCTGTCATTTGCGAAACATTGGGAGAAAAATATTCCAAACCACGGAATTTCGCGACCAAGACCAAAGGAGCACAAGAAGCCCACGAAGCTATCCGGCCTACCTATATGAACAAAACGGCCATAGAAGGCGACCGGAACGAGCAACAATTATATGAACTGATTTATAAAAGGACTCTGGCTTCGCAAATGGCGGACGCCCAACTGGAAAGGACCAATATGATCATCGGTTTATCCAACCATTCCATCCCCTTTACGGCAACCGGTGAAGTGATTATTTTCGACGGTTTTCTGAAAGTATACATGGAATCACATGACGAAGAAACCGATGATGAACAGGCCGGTCTATTACCTGCTTTAGCTCCGGGAGACCAGTTACAACGTCAGCTCATTACAGCTATAGAACAATACACCCTTCATCCGCCGAGATACACCGAAGCCAGTCTGGTAAAGAAAATGGAAGCTTTGGGTATCGGACGTCCTTCTACCTATGCCCCGACGATCACAACCATACAAAACCGGGGCTACATCATCAAAGAATCCCGGGAAGGCGTCGAGCGTAATATCGAACAGATCGAACTGAAGGGCAACGATATTAAAATCAAACCCAACAAAAAGATATTCGGCGCAGAAAAGAAAAAACTTTTCCCTTCCGATATGGGTATGGTAGTTACTGATTTTCTATCGGAGCATTTCACCAATATCATGGACTATAACTTCACCGCTGAAGCGGAAGAAGCTCTCGACGATATTGCCGAAGGGTCTGTCGAATGGCAAAAGATGATCGGAGAATTCTATCATCCTTTCCATGAAACTGTCGAATCTACCCTCAAAAATTCGGAACGGAATAGCGGGCAAAGAATTCTAGGTACGGATCCGGTAAGCGGCGAGACAGTGAGTGTACGAATCGGCCGGTTCGGTCCGATGGCACAAATCGGGGAAGGAGAGCATGTACGTTATGCAGGCCTTTTAAAAGGACAGCTCATGGAAACCATCACCCTGGAAGAGGCCTTGGGTTTATTCAAATTTCCACGTAAAATCGGCCAGTACGAAGATAAAGACGTCAGTATCGGGATCGGCCGGTTCGGACCTTATATCAAACACAACAATGTGTTCGTATCTTTGAAAAAAGGAGAAGACGATCCGGGGACCATCACTCTCGAGACAGCCATTCAACGCATTGAAGAAAAAAGAGAAAGTGACCGGAATAAACTGATAAAAGCTTTCGATAATGGAGTGCAAATCCTGAACGGCCGGTTCGGACCTTACATCTCTTACAACAAAGCGAACTATAAAATCCCTAAAACATGTAAAGCAGACGAGCTTACATTAGAGAAATGTATGGAATTGATCGAGAAAGAAGGTAGCAAGAAAAAGCCAGGCGGAAGCAGCAAAAAAACGCCTGTCCGAAAAGCCCAAACGACCACGAAAAAGAAAAATTAAACCATTTCCTTATTAAAAGGATGTGTGTCAGGAAATAAACCTGAAATAAAGTGAGGAAAAGCGAGCCCGAAAATTTGCACAACAATGCACTTTTATCTATCTTCGTAGCCTCTAAAAATAATGTAAACCGTAAAAAACATTAAATTTTTAACATAAATGGCAACATTACAAACAATCAGAAATCGCGGCGGACTACTTGTTAGTATTGTGATCGGTCTGGCCCTGATAGCATTCATTGTAGGAGATGCATTAAATTCAGGTTCAAGAATTTTCAATAGCCAACGGAATCAGATTGGCGAGATCGCAGGAGAGGGAGTATCTATCATAGATTTCCAAAACCGCGTCAGTAAAAATGAAGAAATGATCAAAGCGATGAACAATGTATCTTCACTGAATGAAGAACAGCAGACCATGTTGCGGGAAAACACCTGGCAGCAAATGATCATGGAACAATTGATGCAAAGAGAATATGATGAAATCGGTATCGATGTCAGTGGTGATGAATTGTACGATGCATTACTCGGCGAAAATATGAGCCCGGCATTACGCCAGCTTTTTACAAATCCGAATACCGGCGAAATCGATTATGCCGGTGCCAGAGATTATGTAAAAAAAGTAATCTCCGCGCCCAATAATATTCCGCAGAAAGCGTATTGGCTGAACATGGAAAAAGAAGTTTCCGACAGCCGGAAAATGGCGAAATACAATGCAATTGTCGCCAAAGCGCTGTATATTACGGATGCCCAGGCACAAGAAGCAGCAGCCAACAGTGCTGATAAAGCCGACATCAGTTATATCGTCAAAAACTATTCTACAATTGAAGATTCTACGATCAACGTAAGCAACGGGGAGATCAAAGAATATTACAACAAACATCAGAAGAGCTTCGAACAACCGGAATCGCGGAAAATTGTTTACGTCAATTTCGATATCGAACCTTCCGGAGAAGATTTCTCCGAGACTGAAGGGGCGGTGAACGACCTGGTAAAAGAATTTGAAGAAAGTGCAGACCCACTGGAGTTTGTAAACCTCTCTTCCGATAAAAAAGCCGACCGAAACTATTTCAAACAAGATGAAATAGCAAACGACAGTATGGCTCAATTCCTTTTTAACAACGAGAAAGCCGTATTCGGTCCTTATCTGGAAAATAACGCCTATAAAATCTCCAGAGTAGCTTCTGTCAAAATGTTGCCCGATTCTGTAAGAGCCCGCCACATTCTGATCGCTCCTCAAAATCAGGATTATGCACAAGCAAAAAATATAGCAGACAGCTTAGCCGGTCTGTTAAGAAAAGGAGCTGATTTCGAAGAATTGGCTAAAACCAATTCCGTAGACCAAAATTCAGCAGTCAACGGAGGCGATCTGGGTTGGTTTACGTCGAGAACGATGGTACAGCCTTTCAGCGATTCTGCCTTCTTCGCCAAGAAAAACGATATCAAGGTAGTCTTGACACAATATGGCGCACATGTGCTGCAGGTAACGGACATGGCTAAACCGGTGAAAAAAATCCAGATTGCAACGGTTGAAAAAGAAGTTTCTCCATCTGCTAAAACCACCAATCAGATTTACAACGATGCACGCACTTTTGCTATTGAAGTATCCAATCTCGACAACTTTAACAAAAAAGTCGAAGAAAGCGGTTTAACCAAACGTATCGCTACCATCGGCAAAAACGATAAAACAATCGCCGGTATGGAGAGTGCCCGTGAAATGATCCGCCAGGCTTATATGGCCGAAGAGGTGGACGAAGTTTTAAAAACAAACGACGGTTCGACCATCTTTGAAAACGGGAACAAATTCACCATCGCCGTACTGACAGAAATCGACGAAGAAGGTATCGCTCCGCTCAACAAGGTAGCCGGTAATATCAAACGGATCCTGATACAGAAGAAGAAAGCCGATTTGTTGAAAAAAGAACTGGCATCGGCTAAGAGCGGTAGTGAAAGTTTACTTTCCATTGCCCGGAAAGCCGGTTTGGAAGTCAAAGAAGCCAACGAAATTTCATTCAATTCTTTCCAAATTCCGGGAGCAGGAATCGAACCTAAAGTAATCGCAGCTTCCAGCATAACCGAACAAGGCAAGATTTCCGAACCGATCGCAGGAAATCAGGGGGTATATCTGATCCTGGTCAACAACCGGACAACCGAAGAGGTAACACCGGATATGGTCGCTCAGGGCAAACAAGCCTTACAACAAAGTAATATGTATCGTGCGAACTATCAGGCTATTCAAGCTATCTTGAAAAATGGCGAAATAGTTGACCAGAGATACAAATTCTATTGATAGAAAGCATAAATATGAAAAAAACAGGAGGAGTGAATACGACTCTTCCTGTTTTTTTCTCCTCCTCCCTTTCTCCCCATAGCGGCACGTACTTCACCGACAATCCTTCCGTCCTTATCAGACACCAATCGATAAAATATCAGGCAGGTAGGTGAAAATGTTTTTATTAATCTATTAAAGTTTACAAAGGACTCGAAAAGTTATCCGGCAGACAGGCGTTGGAAAATGCCTGTCTGCCGGACAATGCCCGTTATTCCTGCCGGAACGGTTATTTCGGCATGGCATTCACCCAATTAGGATTCTGCTGCGTACCGAAACCGGCATTGATCTCACCGGCAGGTATCGGAAATACAAAACTCCGGACATTGAAATTCTTATATTTTCCGTCTGCCACTTCGATCTTCTCACCTGTGCGGCGGGCATCGTACCAACGATGTCCTTCCTCGAACAACTCCCGTTGGCGTTCCTCTGCGATAAAGGCAAGAAGCGCCTCCTTCGTACCGGGAAGGTCATCCTCTGTCCGGATTGCCGGATTGCGTTTCGCCGTATTCAAGAGTTCCTTTCGGGCACCGGATACATCCCCCGACTGTGCTGCCGCTTCTGCCATGATAAGGTACATCTCCGATACGCGGAACACCGGAATATTGTTCACCGCATCAGCTCCGGCAATACCGGCAAACTTCATAGGACGTCTCGGATTTTTTCCATCACCGACCAATTGTGCACGGATATCCCCTTTCGCAAACAGACCGACAGCCCGTTTCGTCAATGCGCCACCGTAACTTCCATACAACGTGTTCAGACTGTTTGCTGAAAGATTGTCATCCGAACTCTTGGCTATGGTAAAAATATCCTCGCCCGATATAGCGGTCGACTTCCACATGCCCACGTATGCCTCGTCTTCCACCGGAGCAGCATTCCGCAACTTCAACGCCTCGGCTGCAGCCTCTTTCGCTTTTCCGTATTTGCCCATGTACAGGTTCACCCTTGCCTCTAATGCCTTGACTGCTGCGCCATTAAAATATTTCTGCACATCACTGCCCACCACATTCGGCGTATTCACCGCTTTTTCAACATCACGCAAAATCCACTCGTACGTGGCTTTCACGGAACTGCGCGACACCTTGGCACGCAACTCTATCGGCTTCTCCTCCACGATAACCAGACCGCCATGTTCATTATTGTCCGTTCCGTAAGGAAGCCCAAAAATATTCACCAGTTGGAAAGCCGAAAATGCACGCAAGGCATAACACTGCGCCATCGCCTTATTGAGAGTCGCCACGTCCGCCTCTCCCAATCCGCCGGCAGCTAGCAACGCTTTTGTCCCGTTGATGCTACGGGTAGCCAGATCTATCACCTTGTAGCCGTATTGCCATACATCCTCCAAAACCGCTTCTGTTTCGGAAAACGTGTAAGTGTTGAGAGTCACGAAATGCCCTGATTTCGCATCTGCCATATTCCCCATCCGCCCCCGCCATATCGGCAGACATATCGCCAATCGCCACCGCATTGCGGCCCATGAAGCGGTAGCTGCCGAAAGCGTAATAAACTCCGTTGAGGGCATTCTCCACATCGGAAACGGTAGCATAGGCATTCTCTTGCGGGATATTCTGGTACAGGTCCTCGTTAAAATACGAATCACAACCTGCCGCCAACAGCCCCCCTGCCACAATCAAACTATATATTCTTTTCATAATACATTCGATTTAAATGTTTAACTTTAAAAACCAATATTCAGCCCAAACATCACATTGCGCGGCGTAGGGTAATTCCACCACTGAACGCCGTTGGGTGCTATACCGGACGGATCAAAACCGCGGAAATCCTTTGCCACGAACGTATGCAAGTTGTCGGAACTTACATAGATACGGACATTGTTCAGGTGGATACGTTGCACCAGATCCTTCGGCAAGGTATAGCCGAGGGTAATATTGCGGATTTTCAGATAATCGCCTTTCATCAGAAAACGGGTAGAGGCGGATCTTGCACCGGATTTGTCACCAAATACGAAACGTGGCACCAATGCCTCATCACCGGGCTTCTGCCAACGGTTTTCATACACATAGCGCGTCGTGTTCTGCACTCCGGCCGCACCGGTCTGCTCATCATAAACGAGGTTGTTACCGAATATCTTGCTGCCAAGCGAATAATTCAACTGGAAAGAAAAGTCAAAACCGTAAAGATTCAACGAAGAGGTTAAACCGCCCTGGAATTTTGGCGACGCCTTACCGACATATTCCTTGGTAGCCTTATTGTAATTGGTGGTCTTCTCGCGAGAGATCTCCTTTCCGTTTTTGTCCCGGTTCACAATCCACCACATCGGACTGCCCGTATCAGGATCGACCCCTGCCCATTCTTTCATCTTCCAGGTATAAATGTCACGTCCCGGTTCCACTATTGTAATACTCCCCTCGATCGGCAAGTCGGTACTCAGTTTCTTAATTTCATTCTTATTCGCGCTTCCCACGAAAGTCAATGTCCAATCCACCTTATCGGTACGCACCGGCGTGACACCAACAGAAAATTCAAAACCCTTGTTCTCCAATTCCCCTACATTGGTGGGAATGGACGACATTCCGCTCGTAAACGACAGAGGAACATCGAACACCATATCTTTAGTCAGGTGACGGTAATAGTCAAACTCTACATTCACCCTACGCTCCCACAATGCGAGATCCACACCGACATTGAACTTGGCGGTCTGCTCCCATTTCAGGTCGGGATTGCCTGCTTGTTGACGGTAGCTTCCCGGCTGGCTGTTATAGTTATACCCGAATCCGTAAAGCCCGCGTGACGCATACCACGAACCGCCCACATCCTGGTTTCCGGAAGTACCGTAGCTTACCCGCAACGTCAGTTCGTCCAGCCAATTGCTTGCCAACTGCATAAAACTTTCTCCCGTCAGGCGATAGCGTGCACCCACGGAATAGAAAGTCGCCCAGCGGTTGTTGGAACCGAAACGGGAGGATCCGTCGGTACGGACGCTTGCCGACAAATAATATTTGTTGGCATAATCATACTGCCCGTTAAAGAAGAAGGACGCAAGAGCCACATTATCCAAAGAAGTGGACGCACTCGAAGGCTTTGCCGCCAACTCGATTTGGCTGAGATATTCCACCGGATAATTGCTTCCTGCCAGATAGGAGGAATTTTCGCGGGTATGCTGCGCTTCCTGCCCCACCATCATATTCACGTGGTGGTCATCGAACGCCTTGACCCAGCTAAGGGTATTTGTGATGCTAAGCAGCGTACGTGTAGTGGTTCCCTGTTCGCCCATACCCCGCATACCCTTGCCTTGTGGCTGCAGGAAAGACCAATAGCCGAATTCTTTTATCGAATATAAATCCAAGCCTCCCCGTGACGTAAACGACCAGGCAGGAGAAAAGCGGATAGTCACATAAGGCGAAAGAATGGCGCGGTAAGTCTTCGCTTCGCTACGGTCACCGTCCTTACTACGTTGGGCCACAGGATTATATTGAGTATTTTCAAAATTCCATTCCCCCAATTTGTTCCTGACAGCAATAAGCGGATTCATCTTACCGTAGGCCGTCGTAATCGGATCGCTGAAATAACCTCCGCCCGCGCCCATGTTCATGATCGAATAAGAGAACGAACTGTTCAAACCGTACTTCACCACCTTGCCCGGCTCCTGTTCAAGATTGAAACGTCCGGAAAAACGTTCCAGGTCCTTGCCGATAATGATAGCCTCATTCTTAAAGTAGTTGAACGAAAGGAAGTACTTCGCAGCGTTTTCCGAAACGCCACCGGAAGAAATGTCTAGATTATAGTCCTGGATCTTGCCAACGCGGGTAACCTCGTCCATCCAGTCCGTATTGGCCCCCTCACCCGGCTTCAAACCGAACGTGTCATACAAATCAGCTAAAGCAGCATCTTTGTTCTCATAATCGTCCGGATAAGCAGCCAACAAGCCGTCTACCATCAGATTTTCATATTGCTCCTGGTTCAGCAGGCGGTAGCGGCTTGTATAATTGGGCATCATTTCCAAACCGAACTTAGCCGTCAGATTGACTTTCAATTTACCGCGCACACCTTGCTTCGTAGTGATGACAATCACACCGTTTGCCGCCCTGGCTCCATAAATGGAAGTCGCCGTGGCATCCTTCAGTACGGTTATACTCACGATGTCTGCGGAATTCAGTGTAGCCAACGGAGACACCGACGCACCTTCGCGCGAGCGCATACCCATAGTACTGCTCTCGATAGGTATACCATCAATCACATACAAAGGTTGCGTACCGGAATTATAGGAATTGCGCCCGCGGATAAAAATGGTCGATGGCGCACCCGGCTGTCCGGATGCCGTATTGAGCTGGACTCCGGAAACGGCACCCTCAAGTGCCTTTACAGGATTTGCATCGGTTTTTTTTGAAATATTGTCAGCTCCCAAAACCGCAGCCGAACCGGTAAACGACCCTTTGGTTGTCGTCCCGTAACCCGTCACAACCACTTCGTCAATACCGATCGATGCCAAACGCATGTTGACATTGACCACAGAACGGTTGTTTACCGGTATCTCCTGTGTCTGCATACCGATAAAGGTAAACACCAAAACAGCCTTTCCATCTATCCGAATGGAATATTTTCCCATCGCATCCGTAGCCGTTCCCAGGTGGGTACCCTTAATTACGACAGATACCCCGGGTAACGGCGAACCGTCGTCCGCATCGGTGACAACACCCGTAATGGTCTTCTCCTGTGCCATTCCCACCTGTACGATACCGACAAGCAAGACAAGCAGTAAATAAAGTTTGTTTCTCATAAATATAAGTTTTAATAAAATACTGCGATTCCCCTCCCCTGACAGAAGTAAAATCAATCTTTTCAAATAGAGACAATCGTCAAACTACTACTTATATCTGCTTGTTTTTCCTCCTAAAATCCAAGTCAACCAATTTAAACGTTCGATAAATTTGGAGAAGCGGAGAACGGAAAACGGAGAACGGAGAGTTGAAAAAGATAGAATTAAAGTTTACTCTTTTTTCCAATAAAAACGAACGTTTTTATTGGTCAGATATTTTTGCTCCGTTTTTTCAGGAATTGCTCCGGTACAATATTAAAGAATATTTTTTATAATACAATAGTTATTTAAGAAAATTTTTAGACTTCCCTTGAAGCAGAAATACCAAATACCAGATATTTTATACACAAGTCCCAAACATACAATACATTAAAAACAATGTATAAAATTTAATAAATATAACATTTTGTCAGATGCAACGATACAAATAGCGATATTTTTCCTTATTCATTTCCGTAAATTTGGAAAACGGAGAATTGTATTTAGAACCTTATGAAGAACTTATAGTCCGACACTCCATGCAATTGTGCTCTAAAACGCTTGAGTTTGGAATTGAGTGATTCCGCCGCTGCATTAGTAGAGCGATTGTCGAAGTAATTCAAGATGTGCTCCTCTCTATACATAATCAAATCTCTTGCAGACTTAAGCTCTCTTAGAGTGCACTCTGCAACCTTCTTGTACCAACAGTGAAGTTTATCGCTGGCCACCTCCTTCGTCACTTTAGAGCGGAACACGGACCGCAGTGAGTCCGTCAGGTCATAGGCCTCCTTGATTTTAGGGCACAGTTCAAATAGCAACGCGGCACGTTCCTTCTGTTTGTCGCTCCACTTGTCCCTACTCATTGAGAGCAGATGCTTGCTGCTTGTTATGAGTTCTACCTTTGTCTCGCCGTTTGACTACTCATATATTTATATTATTTTTTTATAATATTTCTCTTGCTATCCAAGCACAGGCTTCTGCATCCGCCAATGCGTGGTGATGATTTTCCAACTGATAGCCGCAGGTAGCGGCTACGGTGTGCAGTTGATGGTTCTCCAACTCAGGGAAGGCTTGCCGAGAAGCACAAAGCGTATCATAGAACTCATAATCGGGATAGTCCATTTGATAGACACGAAAGACTGCTTTTAGGCAACTTTCATCAAAGGGCTTGTTATGCGCTACCAATGGCAGTCCCTTAATCAGAGGCTCTATTTGTTTCCAGACTTCGGGAAATATTGGGGCATCAGTTGTATCATTGCTGCACAAGCCATGTACCTGACTGCACCAATAATTATAGTATTCTGGTTCTGGCTTGATGAGAGAGTAAAATGTATCTACAATCTCTTCACCACGTACTATCACGATGCCTATCGAACAAACAGATGAACGCTCGTTGTTGGCAGTTTCAAAGTCTATTGCTGCAAAATTCTGCATAGCCGTTAATTTATTGATTATCTTTGTTTATCAAGTTTACAACCACTTTCACCATTACATCTTTTTCCTCGGTACGGCTCTCTGCTATCATCAAAGTTAATGCGACAAGTGTGTTGTCAGCAATGCGTTTTCCGCCATTAGGTGAATAGAGTATGCCGTTTCTGTCTAAAAACCAAAGGAAGAGCATTGCTGCAATTCGCTTGTTTCCATCACTGAAGGAGTGATTCTTCACCACAAGATATAACAGCATAGCAGCTTTTTCCTCTACGGAAGGATAGAGTTCCACACCATCGAAGGTCTGGTAAATCTGCCCAACACTGCTTTTGAAGGAATCGTCTTTTTCATTGGCAAACCATTTGCTGCCGCCAAACTTGTTCTTCAGTTCGTTAATGGCTTGCATGGCTCCTTCGTAAGTAGCATGGAATTTTTCTTCATTTGTGGTTCGCTCTATAGATAACTCTTGATAATCATATTTGTCCAATGTGTCAAGGGCGTATGTATAATCAGAAATCACTTCAACCAGATTGACAGCATCCTCTGACGATAATGTTTCTTGTGCCCTAATTGTTCTGCTTAATACGGCAACCAGTTGTTTTAATTCGGTATAGTGTCGCTCTGATATGGATTTGTTTACGGCATAACCTTTCACCAAATATTCTTTTAACACCTTATTTGCCCAACGGCGAAAATCGACTCCATTTTTGGACTTTACGCGATAGCCGACTGATATAATTACATCCAGGTTGTAGAAATTCACATCATGAGTCTGACTTTTAGCTTCCATTGCACCATGTTGAGTGGTTGTCGCAAATTTTGCGACAACCACTTCTCCTGCCAGTTCTTCACGAATTGCATTATTGATGTGTTTACGGATGGTTTTTGAATCCCTTCCAAACAATTCTGCCATTTGGTTGGCATTTAACCATACCGTGTCTTTGTCTATCTCAACGCTCAATTGTGTTTCTCCATCAGCAGAACGATAGATTGCGACTTTATTGTTGTGGCGATATTCCTTTTCCATGATAATTTGTAATTAAGCAGTAAAGTCTTTCATAAAATAACCGAATTTTCATGTAAAACAGAGATGATGGATTTCAATTCTTTTATGATGCCATCGGATATGTCTGCAACATTTGTTCCAAACGAACGTAACTAAAAGTTTACTCTTTTATTTATAGAAATTCCGCACGAACATGCCTTTCACCGGTCTTTTCAATATCAAAGCTGCAAAAACGGCATGAATGAAACCTATTCCATAGGCAAATAACTGAATAAAAGCAGCCACAATCGACAAAAACGCGACCTTTATCCTTTTATTCAACCGCCAAGAATCGATAAAAAAGACAAATATTAATAAGAGCAAAGGAAGCACAGTTCAGAAAAGAGTCACTTGAAGCATCGAAATAATTTTCATT
>ERZ791620.864-NODE-864-length-13886-cov-2.368158_pt1 | contig 13886 bp, 9 predicted proteins | sample MGYA00509962_ERZ791620 | MGnify/ENA primary metagenome ERZ791620 (study PRJEB30046, sample SAMN00715162) | human gut metagenome | study: EMG produced TPA metagenomics assembly of the A metagenome-wide association study of gut microbiota in type 2...
CGATTTCTTTTATATCTTTATCGTGTATTTTTATTTTAGATTTTCATCGGTTGGATTTAACCGATTGAAGAATAAACTTTTAGCAGAGTATTTGAGAAATAGAGGTAACGAATTAGCAACCGTGCAAATTTCAGCGATTTGCGGTGCTATGTTGTCAAATAACTCTTTGTAAATACAAATAAAATATTTAGTACAATTTTGAAGACATCATTAATAACCTTATTTATATCCATACACCTTTGGTTTGTTTCCCTATATTTATTGATAATCTTTTATTCACATATTTGGTAAATATTTCAATCTACGTAGATTTTATAACTAATAGAGTATAAACAATACAAGCTATTCCAACAAATAAAGCTACGGCAGAGCATTTGGTAAATATTGTATCTTTATTTTTAATACCATACATAAGCCCAATAATAGCACATAAAGGAATACCGACAGGAATAATCGTCAGAAACCAAATGAGTATTTTATGATACCCATTGCTGTTAATACTTTGTTTTTCAAATTACTCATAGCTACCATTCTCATTGCTTGTTACTCTTCGCATCTCTTTCTTTATTCATCAACCGCCAAATAGCTTTCTGATATTTCAACTTGGCGAACATCTCGTCATCTTGGTTATCTATCTTTAAGGTCATTACCCGAATACTTGGGGCAGTGGGATATCGGCTTCTCACTATATCATCCACTAGAAACCCGCATAGTCCGGTAGCCGGTTCTGTAAACAAGAAACCTTGAAACATGAGATTAATATAGTCTGCATTTTCGCAAAGATACGCCTTGTACCTCTTATATGTATCCAACTTCATATAATCTTCTGCACGGCTGCTGAAATTTGGCTTGGCAATTTCTTCGCATAAGGCAGATTCTAATTTGCTGTAGGTGGCAGTATCTAAATCTCCCCACCAATAATGATCTTCGGGATTGACCGACATATCCACCCATTCAGAAGCCTCCCAGTAGTCTATCGCAAACACAATTGAATCGGCTTTCTCTTTGGATGAGTAATAGATGGAATCTTTCTCCCAACCTTTGAATATACTTTCAATAGAATCTATTTTCTCTTTCCTAATTTTATTATATATGTTTTTTAAATCGTAGCCATGAGGTAACGATATTTGAAAAACACCGTTTTCAATTCTTGCATTCACCTTTGGATTTGTGATTACCGTATCGTCAAGTACAAAAGCTATATGTTTGCCAATTGCCTTTTCTGTTTCTTTTGCCCATTTTTTTAGTTTATGCTTGCTTATTTGCCCCACAATTACGCATGTCCCATTTTCATCAGAATCCATTCGTAACGAAACAAAATCTTTTACTGTTACAATAGACTCTTTAGCAATACTGTCTTTTTGCTGTGATAGGATGTGATACCATCCATTCTCATAGTGGGTTTTATGTATTTGATTACAGGAAGCGAAATAAGCAATTAAAATAAGTATTCCGAATAAATTCTTTTTTTGCATGTTCTTATATAATAAAAAAATAAACTGTTATCTGTTCCTGAATTGTATCCGTCAGATATATTTAAAGCATTATGTTTCAAATTAGCTACTTCTCCAAATATATAAGCAAAAGTAGATTGTTTGCCTTTTTAAGAAGACTGTTCAAATCTGTTTTGATATTGTTTTTCTTGATCACAACTTATAAGATGGATTGTGTATAGTTATTTCATCTCGCCAAGCATATTCCTTGTTTTATCCATATAATTACTGAAATGCGCCTTTACCTGTCAAAAATATATTACCGTAAATAATGTACCGTTTTATCCCAAAAGATTTAAAAACAGTTCTTTATTTACTATTTTTGCAGATTTGATACGTGATTTGAGCCGTGATTTTCGAGCATATACGTTAGCCACCGTATCCTTCATGAATAAGCTAATTACTTGTGGTGAGAATCCTACAAAAATATAGCATAACAGCCTGGTGTCAGAAGTTTTCATGGTCGGAAAATCTTCCTTGAGCTTGTACATGGCATTGTCATGACAAGTGTTTACGATTTTTTCCAATTCTTGCAGTATTTCATTGCTTTCTGCAAAATCTGTAATTATCTGCTTTACTTCATTAAATATGACTGACTGTTGCGATGTTGTATTTTCACGTTCATAGTAGGTCTTTCCAAGTTTATCGACAATGTCAAAGCGTGAAGCAGCCAATCCTCTTAAATAACTTTCCGTAGTCTGCTGTTTTTTCACGCGTTCAGTAAGAGCCTTGTACTCGGAATTGGCTTTCTCTGTCAATAACAAATAATGGTTGGTACGATCACGTTGCATGCGTAAACGTTGGCGGACGATATACCAGGCAATTCCAATAATAAAAAAGGTAGCGGCTGCTATAGCTATTTCCCAGACAGTCCGGTTTTTCATTCTGTATTGGGCGAATTTTGTTCGCTCTTTAAAATAGTCCCGCTCGACCATACCGGCGGAGAATTGCATGTTTGAGCGCATTATTGAATCGTTCAAGTAGATATAGCGATGTACATTGTCCGTTGCTTTTTCAAAATTTTTAGCCTGCGCTTCGATATGGTATGCAGTGTATTGTAGTTCTGCCATGTCGCAAATATCAGTAGTGTGCGCCTTTGCAAGCTCCAGATAATACCGTGCACTGTCTATATGATTCTTCAAAAGACTTACATCTGTCAATGTGTGATATCCATATACCGTATCCTGTCGGGCGGAAAGTTCGATTCGCTGTAACAGGTCATTGGATATATGCCGTTTGGATATCACATATAGTGATGCAAGATTAGTAAGGCTGACTTCTATCAGATTACTGTTATTATGTTCATCGGCCAAGTCAAGAGCCGCCGAATACAGCCTTATTGCTTTTTCTATATCTTTTGAGTGAAAAGTAGCGGCTGCCATGTCAAGGGTTGCCTTTGTCTCCTCCTGGATATCACCCGATTGGCGGAAATTATTTCTGGCTTCGTGGAAATAATGATATGCCCGGCTGTAGTTCATTTGTTTATAATATACTTCACCGATCTGTCTGTATAAAAGCCCTTTGTAATAAGATTCATCGGTATCTGTCAGTTTCTTTTCTATTTTGAGAAAAAGACGTAATGCTCCCGGTTTATCACCTGTGCGTAATTTAATTCTTCCCCAATAATATAGAGTTTTACACTGGTGACGTAAATCTTTGGGGTAATGTTTATAATATTGCCAAGCCTGGCGGATCAATGAATCGTCAGTAACTTTCATTTGTTTTTTTTCCAAAGCTTCGGAATAGAGCAATGCATATCTGGCCTGTTCAGCCCGGTTGCCTTCTGGTTTGAGTTTTTGTAGTATTGCTAATGCACTATCCGGGTTGTTCTGCATTAGCTTTTCAGCCTCACTAAGGCGAGGGGTCTGTTCCCTGTTATAACAACCTGTAAAATAGAGAATAGCTGATAGTCCAATTATAATTTTATATTTCATATTGCGAATATTAGGAGTAACAAACACATTTCGATGCGGAAAGCTTTTATTAGAAGAAATATAATTATTATTACATTCTTTGTATCTCAACAGAAACCATAAATACTTTTTTTGCATGATTCCCTGCATGATAGTTCTCAATTCCTATATATACCATTTCCAAAAACAGACAATAACCAAAAAGTTATAAAATATGCAGGCTTGGGAGTTTAGTATTCTTCATCTTATTATCAACTTTAATTATGCGCTGCTTTATACCATAATGTATTTTCTTTCAGCACAGTCATAGGATTGTCACTCGGATCGGATGTTGTTATACCGGAAAATGTATTGATAGGAATAATACCTTTGGCCATAGTGTAGAAATTTTTTGTATGGGTTTTATATGGAACAAGATGATTTAGCTGCTCTCTAAATTGGTTTAATAATATAGGATCGTTACAGAGTGAGGTTATATAATCTGCAAAATCATAAAATATTACAGGAGTATAACCATCTAAACGTTGGATTGTTCCCCTCAGGGATTTGTCAAAAGAATATTTACTATTGATACTTTTTATGATGGCTGCCATATTCTCCAGTTCTGAACAGTCCGTTACTGCTAATGTCCCACAAGGCATTATTTCATAGGTTGAATAAAAATTGTAAAATTCTTCACATCCCGATTGATAATCGGGATTCCCCAGTAAATATTCCCCAATAGCGGCATAAGGCATTCCGTATGCCATCATCTCACTGGTAGAACCAATCAAATATTTTGTAACATCCTTTAATTCATAGGCAACCTCTATAGATGACATATAACAGTCATCAAATAGAATATATTCCATTTTCATGCCTGCATTAGCAATACCGGAGGCTAGAGATTTTATATCTGTTTGGTATTCGGCGGTCAGTCCTCCAAAATAACGTGTCAATGGAACACCCTGATATTCCCAATGCATTTTCATGTGAGGTGCGGAACGCACTTTCATCTCATAAACAGGAAGCCATCCCATACCGTGACATCCTATAATCATGGTATAAACAGAAGCCGGAGCAAATGCCTTTACATCATTTAAAATTGCTGTTATCCCATCGATTGTCGTAAAAGGCGGAGACTTATATTTTTTAAGTATTTCACGTTTACATCTCCCGTGAGAAGACACAATTTCAAACATCATGGCCTCCGTACTACCGGTAGAAATAAAAACAATTACTTTCTCATTGTTCAGCCCTATTTTCGTTATACATTTTTCCAGGTCAGATATGTTATTATAAAAATAGTTCGTCAAATTTGAGGACCATGGCAAATACATGAATAATGTTTTCCGGTTGGCTTCTATCTTTTGATTTTCCTCCTTCTCGCATGAAGAAAAAAGTAAAATTCCTCCCAATAAAAAGATAATGCTAACCTTTACGTAGATTTTTTTCGTTGTTTTCATCCTGCAAATTGTCCAATAACTCATTATTACTTTTTTATTATAGCCTTCCATTGTAAAATCTCTATTTTATCTTAAATGTGAATTGTAAATAACCATTTCCTGATATTCATAGAATCAAATCCTCTTATAATCTTACAATATTATGACTCATTATCTCACAATATATTGAATATTCTAATAAACAGCATGAATTTAATCGTTTATAACACGAGATGATTTTCTTTTCAATGCCCTATGGCAGTTCTCATTGGAGACACTGCCGAATGGCACTTGTTTCCGTTTCATTCTTGCAAAAAAAGATGAAACGGTTTAACAGGAACAACTGCCTGTTGAAACAATACCGGCACCAATGTCACAACAGGCAGTTTTATGGTTACTTATGGCAGTCCAAACCGATTTTCAAAGCCAAATCGCTCCGGCTTCCACATCCCCTGACTTATAAGTGTAAATTATAAACTCTTCAAGCGCTTCTTTCCATGTAAGATTGAAGGTTCCCATAATTGAATGTATGGCACGATTACTTTTTTCATCAAGCCCGTCTTCTTCCACCCCTTCGGGGTTCGTGTCTTCGTCTACCCCCACAGTCTCTTCACGGCTCCAGAACACCACTACCGGAATGTTTAGGTTGATATCCCATGTACCACGCTGGATCAATATTCCGGAAGGTTTATAGAACGGATCAAAAGTACCTGTTTCCGGATTGCCCTTGGATTTGTAGCCGTGATAAAGACGAATTTTCAGGTCGAATTCCTTACGGTCTTTCAAAAAACGGATAACTCCTTTCAAACCTATCGGGTTACTGTCTCCTGTTATTTCAGCTTCCTTGCTATGTTTGGTCTTGTCCCAGGGGGTAGTGTCCACATAAAGATAATCCACCAATTTCTGCGGTTCATTGTCATCGGCTTCCGGCTGACCGTCAAATGTGGGTTTTACATTTTCAGGCGTGAAGAAATGTTGATGAATATTATCCTGCCCGTTTTCTATAAACTGGCTGTTCATCAAATCTCCTTTGGCGTTATAGTAATAGATGAACATCAAATAAACGGGAGCCGGGGTGTATTTCCCATAAGTATAGTAGTCTCCATTTTTCTGCACGTAGAACTTGCTTTGACTGCCTTCGGCAAGCCTCCAACCCTTGCCGGCTTTCAGCTCATAAGTTATTTCCTGAATACGTTTCATGTGCTTGGCCGGAGATTCCGGATTCTGGTGAGGTCCACCGACTTTCTGTATTTCATTCCAGTCTGCATGCAGGTGACATTCCACAAGACGGATAGTCATTTTGGAAGGATCTTCATGCAATTTATTATCTGTCTCATTTTCAGGAATTACAGGATCTTTACTGCATGAATTGAACAACAACGAAAGAGCTGTTCCTATCAGGAACATCAATGCGATTTTACATACATTTGTTTTCATTTTTTATTTATTTGGTTAATAATAATTGTTATAAATCAAAAACTCCAGTTCACTACACAACGTACATCAGATCCCATGTCATGTGCATAGTAGCGTGAACGGTTAGTGTATTCTTTATATTCTTTGTTCAAGATATTGTCTGCCGCTATCATGAATTGTAGTTTGTATCCGTATTTTACAGGACACTCAAAGCTAGCAGCGAACCCCAAGAGGTGGTATGCCGGAGGGCTATAGGGAATAAGATCCGTATTCGAGTCAAACCGGGTCTGTTTTGCCACGAATCGATGTCTGATACTCAAACGTAATTTGGAATGCGATTTGGTTTCGTGAAGCCATGAGAGGTCATGGCTGAAACGGGAAGAGGGGATATAAGGAAGGTAATTTCCTGTCGTCTGTTCATTTGCCCGTATAAAAGAAGCAATCAGGTGATAATCCCATGAATTTATGGGCATGAAGTGAAAGTCAAAATCCATTCCGCGAAAGAAAGCCGTGGTCTGTTTGTATTGGAATACAGGGTATACCCCCGAAATAACAGTGATGGTTTCTTTCTTCGGTTCATCATAGATATAGCCGCTTATCCATTGCAGGTAACCGTCCATTCGGGCACTGAATACCTTATTGCTGTAACTGATGGAAGATATCCATTTATAGCTCCTTTCGGAGTGCATGGTAGAATCTCCTTTGACAAACATTCCGGATCCGAGTTCATTTCCGTTGCTATATAATTCATACACGTGAGGAGCTCTCCAGGCCAGCCCGAAATTAGTGGTGAGCTTCCATTGGTCAGAGAAATGATGATGACCTCCCAGACTGTATGATACGTTATTGAACTTTCTTGTTCCTCCATAGAGACTTCCTGTCCAGTCATAACCACTGGCACGGGTTTCCTGTCCGTCAAAACGAATACCTGCTTCAATTCCTCCTTTACTGTAATTATACTTCCCGATACCATATATTCCCATCTGTGTCTCCGTATAGTTGGGAATAACGGGAACAATACCTGTTCCTGCCTGACTGTGATTATCAATGAACATAATTTGTCCCCCAACCTCTGTTTGCCATGAATTATAATTCAATTTCCAGCAGAGAGAGTTTTGTAATGAGTTTAAGTGCAGGGAAACAGCTGGAATGTCGGAACCCAGACGCCGGATGCGGTTTTCCTGTCGGTCGTCCTTCTGCCAGGAACTTTGCCAGTAAAGATTTCCTGCGTTCCGCATACTGAACTTCATTTTACCAATGGCTGTCTGATGGGTAACTTTTTGATATGGGTATGCGATACTTCGCGTGAAAGGATCTGTGTACAGGGGACGTCCCAATCGGATACGTTCTGCCAGCAGATCTTCACTTCCCATCTGGGCACTGAACATTACTCCCGTCCGGTTGTAAAAGTGACTGTAGAATCCTTCTATTCTTAAACGTCCACGGTCATAGCCGAGTAAAGCGGAGGTATGATGTTCTCTGGCTCCAGTGTTATTTAGAAGATAGTTTGCGGTGGAACGGTCTCCGGAATTTGAATATGTCCCCTGTACTCGCCAGGCAAGGTCACGGAGAAAAGGGAAAGTGCCTTCCAACTGTCCGGTCAGCACATAACGGTGACCATTACTTCCATAAAGTATGGAAGTCTTTCCTTTCAAGGCCTTCTTCCGGAAGGGTAAGGGAGCCTGTTCCATGACAATAATTCCTCCCAAAGCTTCTGAACCATATCGTACCGCGTCAGAACCTTTTATCACCCGAATGGAAGCGTTTCCGTTCATATCCACTTCAGGAGCATGATCAACTCCCCATTGTTGGCCTGTCTGGCGGGAACCATTGTTTATGATTAATATCCGGTTGCCATACATTCCTTGGATGACAGGTTTGGCAACTGTCGTCCCCGTACTGATGGAACTTACGCCACTGACCTGTTCAAGCAGAGAGGTGAGAGAAGTTCCCAATGCGCGATTGATTGCGAAGGAAGTAAGGTTGTTGCTTACCGTATTCCGAGTCACTCCGGAGCACTCACCGGTAATAATGACTTCTTCCAGAATTTTTATCTCCGGATAAAGATATACTGTTTGAATATTCACCTTTTTGAATGCCTCACTCAAATATATATATTGAGATTTGTAGCCCAAACTCTGTACAAGAACTGTATCCTTGGAATTTGTCTTCCAAGGGATAATGATTCTTCCTCCGGTTGAACTGGCAAGGGGTTGATTCTCCAATAAGATGTAAGCTCCTTCAATCGGACGTCCGGTTTCCTTATCTACAACCAACAGTGTCCTATGTGTATCTGATTGCTGTCGGTATTTCTGTGCATACATCCTTGTAGGAGATATTGCACACAGCCAGACAATGAATAGACACACATATTGGAAATATGCATGAAATGTCATACTTTACGAAAATTGTAATGAAGTTATAAATTGTTTAAGATAACCAAAGGGCACAGCATCCCTCTTTCACATGTCATCTTATAATGCATGCAACCCATGAGAGGGATTGTAATAGTTGGACAGGAGGAGCGCGGAGAGACAATAGGGGAAAAGTAACAGTAATGTCCTTCTCCTTTTGGATAAGATATTCAACGGGGTTCTCTGTCTGAACGCAATTGTACTCAAAGCTCTCGGCTTCGGTAAATGAAGATAAAGTGAACAGGCAGATAGCACATTTATCGGCAGAATCATGATGGGAAGATTGTTGCTCATCATGAGATATACATAAATCTTCTTTGTGAACATGAAAGGCTTTCACAAAGAAGAAAGGCATCATAGTCAGCAACAATAAGCATGCCACTATGGCTCTGTATTTCCGCTTTTTTCTTGCATTATCCATTAGGTTGTAAAGATAGCAGATTGCATAATTGTACGCAATACCTATAAATGATGATTTTACGATCAAGTACGATTAAATATATTGTCCCGATTATTTTGATATGGGAATCAAATAAATCGACACATCGTTACCGGCTGTATGATAACAGGCTATAATAAATCTTCCTATTTTTATTCCTGTTCATATTGGAGGGCCTGTGTAAGATGCCCCCTAAAACCAAAATGATTCTTCTCCCAGAAAATATTCAGTAATGATCTCTTGATAAGTTTTGACCGATGAGCATTATTATTTTAAAATCAAGTACTTCGATTCTCATATAATTGTTTTTAAATTCGTTTAAAATTGAACGGTGTCCAATTGTTACGATAATACTTCAGTTCACGTTGATATTTCGAGGACGCAAAGTACGGCTCATTCCCAAAGCATAAGAGAAAGGATTGATGTCGAAATCGCGTTCAAATGTTCCGGTTACCATATTCTTTCTTTGCGGAAGTGTACCTGGAAAGTTTTGGTTACGCCAATTTCCTTGTACAGATATGCCAGCTTTTATCTTGTCTTCATTCCAATAGAAAGATTTTTTTATATTTATTGGTCGAGAGAGGCTACTACTACCCTCCTGAAGTTAGTAAACGGAATCATTTTTTACTTCCTCTTTTTTTCTTATTGTTGTGCATTAATAAATAAAGCTCTTGCAAGAAAAAAAAGGAATATTTTTGTCTTAGATATCATTGTGAATTTCAATTTAAATATAAACACAATATTGGACCGGATCAATTTGTCACAAATCATTTTATAACGAAGAAGGTATGTGTATGGACATATTAAAAAGAATAGCGTCACTCGTCAATACCAAATCATTAGCACCAATCATTTGAAAAACAATATACAAAAAACGCTTTCCGCCAATCTCCTTTAATTGGGCGGAGTTAAGTTCAAATCTTACATTATCCAAATATATATCCTTTACAGAAGAAAAGAGACCATTCAAGACGTTCTTGCTCCATTTATTCTTTTCCCATTGCAATGAATCATGATCCTTAATTACAAATTCCACATACTGTATCCATCTATCTATAGAATTGGAAAACTTATTTTTCACATCACCATAATTACTATTCTTAAGTTTATTTTTCACAAACTCATGCAAATCCGGTGTTGAGTAGGCTATCAACTCATTCTTCAATTCACTTAAGGGTTTAAAACCGGTGAATATTTTATCAAATTCTGCAAGCAACAAGCCACCATTACCCTTTGCATACATGCTTAAATGTAGTGTAAGCATGTTGCCTGTGTCGCTTTTTTCTTTCAGAGTTGTACTGATTTCCACAGCATACGCACTTTCATCATATGAAAAAATGTGACCATTAAATAGAGATGGATTTTCATATATCCCTCTCATATACTTCTGTTTTATAAAATCTGTATTTACAGTAACCTTTCCTTCATAATATTTATTCTTGTCAAACAGAAGTGATATTCTTTTTTTAGACCTACTATTATTGTACCTAAGATAGAAAGAAAGCTGATTTTGCTCATATTTTATATCTTCAAGAACCGTCTTCTCAAGATCTTCCAGAGTAAAAAGATATTTTTCTCCCCCTACATTTATAGAATAAAAGTCCACTAACCGGCCTAAATTCTCAATTGTAAACATGTTCACTTTATGTAATCTGTAAAAGCTATCAAAATCAAGCTTTGCATAATAATCAGCATTTGCTTTCCACTCAGCTTGTGCACCATTAACCATTTGATAATCGTCAGGTTTGCTCACAAAGCCGGTAAAAGTGAATTCATTCTTAAAAGGTGAACCATTTACCGTGCCTGTAACATATAGCACAAATGAGCCTTTTTGATAATCTTTCCTTTTCACTACAGCCTCAGTTATTTTTATCATTTTCCCGTTTATCTGCAGCGTCTCTTTCTGTGCTTCAACAAGTCCTAACGCAACATTTATATCTCTAGACATATCAAATCTAAAATAAGCTGCAACATCCTCTTTAGCCACAGCGGGAACTGATCCGGATTGTTCACTATGAGATTCTTCCTGTTGCCTGGGATGTCGATTCCGGGATTCAATCGGATCATTCTCACCACAAGCAACTAATAACATTATACAGACAAGAAATAATAGGCACCTTTTTATGTTAAAATTTCCTACCTTAAACAAATCACATGTCCTATCACACATAAACATTACTGTCTTTTCAATATATATTGTGCTGCGAGCCGCCCGCTATTGTTGAAGATTTCCGTACTGTCAGACAAGACCACTGCGTCGTCGAGAACTTTATAATATGTTTTGGCACCCGATGAAGGAGTAACCAGTTCAATGATGTTTTCGCCTATCATATTATATACACCGCTCTCTTCAAAAATACCATTCTCCTCACCCAGATACTCACTCCGCAAATCATAAGTTGCATCACTATTAATTTTCAATGTCGTTTTGATGCCACCACAGTCGGCACAAGGTAATATGCCTTCATAGGTGCCATAACAATCTTTGTTTTTGCTATCCACTACTCCGGCAGCACTATTTTCTTGTTGTTTATATTTCTTCCCAGATCCAACACAGCCTGATGTTACTATTATCATGGCTGCTACCAATAAATGCAATTTAATCAATTTCATAATTTAAAATATTTAACATATAATTTGAGGTTAATTATAACTCGCAAGATCATTATATACAAAGACTTATTGTAAATGCATAGCAGTATATAACGAAATTATCTTCGTCTCACTCGCTATGCATTACAATAAAATTAGAAAAAAAAGAAAACTATTTAACCGTCACATTGATAGTTCCCGTTTTCTTATCCTTATCTGTAACTGTAATAGTAGTTTTTCCTGCCTTAACTCCTCTTATGTTGACTTTATTTTCCTTGACTGATACCGTAGCAATATTGACATCTTTCGCAACGGCAGAATATGGCTGTGCACCACCTTTTACTGTTACTATACCATCTTTTCCAACACTCACAGTAATAGATTGTTTATCAAAATCCAGTCCTTTTGGAGTTTTTGGGGTCTCTTTTACAGTTCTTACAGTTACAGCAACTTTTCCTGTAACTCCCTTCCGGTCCGTAATAGTTATCATTGCTGAACCATCTTTTACACCGGTAATTACAATCGCATTTTTATCTGATTTCGCAACTGCGATTTTTGCATCACTTGATTTCGTCGTATATGGTGCAGTACCATTACTAACAGACACAGTAACCGTTTTACCAACTGCAACTTCTACTTTATTAGGACTGATTTTTAAATTGGGCTTATCATCATCCTTATCACATGATACCAATACAAAAGAAGTTAAGCAACAAATCACTAATGCCATCGATTTTAAAAAAGGTTTAGTTTTCATTTTTGATAAATTTAAATTAATAGATAAAATGCTAATGAGTACTCATAAATAAAAAAGTCAGATTTTTCTTACTTTTTCTTTGCCAGCAAAAATAATAAAGCGAAATTGTATTTGAATTATAAAATGATTTTAAAAATCTAACACCTCAATTCATATACATCTAACAATCAACACCTTAGTGTTATGAAACATTATTTTATCTCACATTGAACTAACATCTGTTCGAAAAGCATAAAAAAACAATATTATTCCAATATCAAACTTAAAAAAATATGTTTCACATTGCTAATTCTGATTATATGGTCAATCTTCATAATAGAGTGATACACTATTATAACACCGACTGTTACAGTATCCCTAACAGTGTTTGAAAAAGACCCTTTTTATGATATTTCACAAATACCATATATTCCCTATAATATTATTCTTAATTAGTGAATGAGCCATTCAAAGTAAAAATTGAATGTATTTTTAGCATATTCTATAAAAATCAAGAAAGGATGGCCAATTCAAAAAGTATTTTATCCAACAAACGGAACATTCTTTTTACAAGTTGAAGGTGGTATCACTCAACTATAATTGTGGATGATCAAAAACGTGTGTTCAAACCATACACAATAAATCTTCTATAGCACAAGATTTCTTGAACAGCAAGAGATAGGTACTCGCAAGTCCACGACAAAACGTTTTCCGAGGGGATACTGACGAACTTAAGGATATTGAAATGAGGTACCATACAAAAGTCGGTTGTTGTCACCAATATTATCTTAAAATAACTCATCTACAAAAGCTATGTGTTGTGACATCGTATTGTTAAAAAAACATTGTCATAAACGTCTGACGTCTCTTGATAGATTTACTTTTAGAGGGTATCATATAGCTATCTTCCATATCGTTTCGAGTCGCTTTCTGTACTCATTTGATATCATTCAGGCCATACTCTTGAACATTCACTCATGCAATAGGGGCACTTAAGTTCTAATAAATAGATTATCTCGCTAGCAGTCTCATCTCTCACCACACAGCTAGATTTATTATAAAGTTAAATTCAATGCTCGTGCAAACGGCTGTTTGTTCTGATTTAATGTACTCTTTGTTTGAAGGCACAAAGATATAATGAGTATCTAATATTCAAATAAACTTTGTTTTAAGACTTTTTATGACACAAACAAATACGAATGATTTGAAAAATAAATTGATTCTCTTTCATAAGATGTTCTTTCCTATAAGTTAATAAAAAAAACACTTTATATAATTTTTTTTCTCTTCATTTTTTCGAAAAGCCCCAGTCTTCCATTTTTTATAGAATATCATTTACATATTCCTATTTTTTCCATCCATGCATTATATACCTCATTTTTAGGTGAAGTTCACCCACTCTCTCCTCTTATTTTAGTCAGATTATGCTGCCGTTCTTTTTTTCTTTTCGACCTTTTTC